>Ga0307372_10001838_pt1 | contig 35937 bp, 38 predicted proteins | sample OX1MG_FD_202533 | JGI IMG/M metagenome (GOLD analysis project Ga0307372, IMG submission 202533) | Soil microbial communities from Risofladan, Vaasa, Finland - OX-1 | ecosystem: Environmental > Terrestrial > Soil > Coastal area > Acid sulfate soil | place: Finland: Risofladan, Vaasa | collected...
CACGTCGAGCTCGGCTAGCTCGAGCGCGAGGTTCCCGGCACTCGTTTGCGCGGTGATCAGGAGATCCTCGACCAACCGCAGCAGGCGTTCGGCGTTGCGGTCGATCACTTCGAGCCAGCTCAGCTGTGCCTCGGGGAGCTCGGCGAAGACGACATCGTGCAGAAGCAGCTCGCTGTAGCCGCGGATCGAGGTCAACGGTGTCCGCAACTCGTGCGACACCAGAGCGATGAACTCGTCCTTCATCCGGTCGAGGTTGCGCAGGCGCTCGTTCTGCTGCTGCACGCGGGTGAGTAGCGCCTCGCGATCGAGCTCCGCCTGTTTTTGAGCGGTGACGTCGACTGCGAACCCCTGCGTGTACCGCGGGTTCCCGGTCACGTCACGTACCACCCTGTTGCTGTCCTTCAGCCAGACGATCCGGCCGTCGGCAGCAATGAAGCGGTATTCGAGCTCCAGCGACTCGGCGTTCAGCCGAGCCGCCCGATGCGCCTTGGTGACGCGGTCACGATCCTCCGGATGAAGATGGTCGTTGAAGAAGCTCGGGTTCGCGTTCCATTCCTCGTGGCTGTAGCCGAGAATGTCCTCGACCTGAGGGCTCACGTAGTCAGCGGCCTCGTCGGACGAATACGGCAAGTCGATATACGTGATCAGCGGCAGCTGCTCGACGAGGGTGCGGTAGCGCGCCTCCGACTCGCGCGACTGCTCTTCGGCCGCACGCCTCTTCGTGACGTTTTGCGCCATTGCAACGGCTCCCAAAGGTGTTCCATCCGCGTCGCGCAGGAGTGCCGTCGCGGTATCGACCCAGACGACCTCACCATCGTCGGCGTAGAGACGCATCTCGTGCCGGTATGAGTCGTACTGCCCCTCGACCATGCCGGTGAACAGTCGTACGACCCCGTCGACGTCCTCAGGCACGGTGTATCCGATCGTGCTTCGGCGGGCGAGCTCCTCGGCGCTGCGACCGGTGATGTCACGCATGGCCGAGTTCGTGCTCTCGAGGCGGCCGTCCAGGCTGAGGAGTCCGATGCCGATCGGGGAAGCCTCGAAAATGGTCTCGAAACGGCCGAGTGCCTCCCGTTGATCGCGCCGCGCCTCGCGCTCCGCCGCATCGCTGACTGCCGCGGCGAGGATGATCGCGAGCAGCTCGACTGTCCGGCGGTCGTCGTCGGTGACGCCGGCCTCCTTGGCGAGGCTGAGCGATCCGATCTCCTTACCCCTGCGCAGGAGCGGAACGCAGAGATCAGCTGTCGCTCCTGCTTCGCCGACGACGACGTACGCCACAGGTTCGTCTTCGTCTTCGTCGAGGATGCTGACCGTCGTGCTGTCGGAGCCGGTCAGCTCCTGCGCACGGTCTGCAACGAGGCGTGCAACGTCGTCCAGCCCGAAATCTGCGGCGGCGATTTCTCCCCGGATCTCGATCAACCGCGACAGACGGGCGTTTTGCTCCTCCACCAGATCGCGATCCGCGGCGCGATGCGCCAATGTCGTCACCTTCGTCTGATCGGCACTGACGGCTTGAACTTGAGAACGGTGCAGGCCTTTGAACAAAGAAGCCCCGTTTCCGGGGCTTCTCGAGTAGCGGGGGCAGGATTTGAACCTGCGACCTCCGGGTTATGAGCCCGGCGAGCTACCTGGCTGCTCCACCCCGCGTCGCGAGAGTGAATTCTAGCACCCGCGTTACGATCCGCTCGATGGGGAATTGGCTCATCTATGCGGCTTTGGCCGTCGGTGTGCTCGCCGCCCTGGCCGGGCTCGTGCTGTTCGCCGTACGGCTCCTGCAGGCGTGGCGGAGCGTCAAGCGGCTGCGCCGGCACGTGGCGCGGGAGCTCGACCGGCTCGCCGACCTCGGCGAGGCGACGGTGACGAAGCTCGAGCGCGCGACCGACACGGAGGAGCTCGACCGCAGCGTCGCCTCGCTGCGCAGCTCGCTGGCCCGGATGACCGTTCTGCGCGAGGCCTTCGCAGAGGCGACGAGCTTCACAGCACTCATCCCGCGCAAGTGAGAGTCGCAGCGGTCGACCTTGGAACGAACACGACGCGGCTGCTCGTCGCCGACGTCGCCGACGGCCGCGTCGAGGAGCTCCACCGCGAGTCGCGCATCACGCGGCTGGGCGAAGGCGTCGAAGAGCGCGGCCGCCTCCTCCCCCTCCCGATCGCGCGCGTGCGCAACGTCCTCGCCGACTACCGGCGCACGCTCGAGTCGCTCGGCGCCGAGCGGACACTCGCCGCCGCGACGAGCGCGGTGCGCGACGCCGAGAACGGCGAAGCCTTCCTCGGCGAAGTGGAGTGGAGCTACGGCTTCGTCACGCAGCTGCTCTCCGGCGACGAGGAAGCCGAGCTGACGCGGCGCGGCGTCGATCCTCCGCCCGGCACGCTCGTGCTCGACATCGGCGGCGGCTCGACCGAGCTCATCCTCGACGACTTCCACGTCAGCCTGCCGATGGGATCCGTTCGCTTCACCGAGAGATATGGCGAGGACGTCGAACGGTGCAGCGCCGAAGCGCACGCGCTCCTGCCGCAGCTGTCGCCGCGCGCGGCGATCGGCGTCGCAGGAACCGTGACGCAGCTCGCGGCCTTCGACACCGAGCACGTGCAGGGCCACGAGCTCTCGCGCGTGCGCGCGCGTCAACAACTTCAGCGGCTCGCGGGCATGACCGTCGCCGAGCGGCGTGTCCTGCCGCACATGGAGCCGGAGCGCGCGCCGGTGATCGTTGCCGGCGCCGCCATCCTCGTCGCCGTGCTCGACGCCTACGCGCTCGACGCGATCGAGGTGAGCGAGCACGACCTCCTCGACGGGGTCGCGCTCGCAGCCGCAGAGTTGCCTGAGCCGGTCGAGGGCGACGCGCCCCCGGGCGCGTACACCTGTTGCTAGCCGACCTCGACCGCGGGCGGCTCGTCCTCGGCGAGGCGCCGCTGCACAACCGCGCGTGACAGGACGCCGACGAGCCTTCCGCCCTCGACCACGGGTACCCGCTCGAGATCGAGCTCCTCCAACGTCCGGAAGCCCTCGTCGAGCGGCAGCGACGCGTCGAGCGTGTAGTGCGGCGGCTCGGCGATGTCCCGGAGCGCGACCTCGCGCGGATCGAGACCTGCCGCGACGACCTCGCGCACGAGCGTCTTGCGGGTGATCACGCCGACGAGCGTGCCGTCGTCGGAGGAGACGAACACGGCGCGCATCTCCGGGGTGTCGGCGAAGCAGCGGCCGGCGTCCTGCGCACTCGCCTGGTCGGAGAGCGTCGTCGGCTCCGGAACCATCGCATCGCGGATGACGCTCACGGGTAGATCCCCCGCGACTCGAGCGCGCCCGCAACCTCGCGGATCGCCGCCACCATCGCCGCCTGCCGGAAGGTGACCGACTTCTCGTCGGCGACCGCCCACACGCGGTCGAACGCATCCGCCATCTTGTCCGCGAGCTTGATGCGGATCTCGTCGCGATCCCAGAAGAGGCGGCCGAGGTCCTGCACCCACTCGAAGTACGACACGGTGACGCCGCCCGCATTCGCGAGGATGTCCGGGACGATCGGGATGCCGCGCTCGGCGAGGATCGCATCCGCCTCGAGCGTCGTCGGCCCGTTCGCTCCCTCGACGACGAGCTTCGCGTGCACGCGGCCTGCGTTCTCGCCTGTGATCTGGTCCTCGCGCGCGGCGACGACGAGGATGTCGCACGGCAGCTCGAGCAGCTCCTCGTTCGTGATGCGTTCGCAGCGGTCGTAGCCGGCGAGCGAGCCGTGCTCGGCGGCGTAGGCGTGCAGCTCTGGGATGTCGAGCCCGCCGGGCGCGTACACGCCGCCGGAAACGTCGGAGACGGCGATGACGGCCGCGCCACGGCCGTGCAGCTCGGTGGCGGCGACGCCGCCGACGTTGCCGAAGCCCTGGACGATGCAGCGCTGGTCGGAGAGATCGAGGCCCATCCGCTCGCACGCACGCTCGGTGCACATGACGACGCCTGCGCCGGTGGCCTCGCGGCGAAAGACGGAGCCCCCGATCGAGATGGGCTTTCCCGTCACGACCTCGGGGACGGCGTAGCCGATCTGGGTCGAGTACGTGTCCATCATCCACGCCATCGTCTGTTCGTTCGTCGCCATGTCGGGCGCGGGAATGTCCTCCTGCGGGCCGATGGCCGCGAACAGTTCGGAGGTGAAGCGCCGTGTGAGCCGCTCGAGCTCGTGTTGCGAGAGCCCGTGCGCGTCGCAGCGGATGCCGCCCTTCGCGCCGCCGTACGGGAGACGGAGCAGCGCGCACTTCCAGGTCATCCAGGATGCGAGGGCGGCGCACTCGCCGAGCGAGACCTCGGGGTCGTAGCGGATGCCGCCCTTCGTCGGGCCGAGGACGGTCGAGTGCTGGACGCGGTAGCCGGCGAAGACCTGCCACCTCCCGTCGTCCCGGCGGAGAGGGACGCTCATGATCAGGGCGCGCTCGGGGAAGCTCAGGCGCTCGGCCACCATGGGCGAGACGTCAGCGTGCGGCAGCGCCTGCTCGAACTGCGCGCGTGCCATGAGGAAGAGCGGCGTGTCCCACTCGAGTGGGCGCTCGAGCGGCGATGCCTCCAGGCTTGCCACGCGCGCAGTGTAGTGAGGTGCCGGGGGCGGGACTCGAACCCGCATGCCCGAAGGCACCCGATTTTAAGTCGGGCGCGTCTGACCAGTTCCGCCACCCCGGCGCCGGGAGCGTAGCGCTGTGGCAAGGTCTCGCCATGACCCACGACACGATCGTCGCCTTCGCCGTGCTCGCCGTCGCCGGGGAGGCGATCGCCGGCGCCTTGGCGCTCATCGGCCTCCTCGCCCTCGTGGGCGTGCGCGCGCCCCTGCGCGGCCTGCGGGCGGCGCTCTGGGGCTACGAGCTCTGGGCCGCGTTCGTCGTCGCCGCGCTCGGCACCGGCGGGAGCCTCTTCTTCTCCGAGATCGCCGGCTTCGTGCCGTGCGACCTGTGCTGGTTCCAGCGCATCTGCATGTACCCGCTGTCGCTCCTCCTGCTCTTCGCCGCGTGGCACGGCGACAACCGCGTCGTGCGCTACTTCCTGCCGTTCCCGCTCATCGGCGCGTGCATCTCCGTCTACCACATCCTCGTCGAGAACCACTGGGTCTCGACCCCCGCGGCCTGCCAGGTCGGAGCCGGCTGCACGGTGAAATGGATCAACGAGTTCGGCTACGTCACGATCCCGACGATCGCGCTCAGCGGCTTCCTGCTCCTCATCGGATTCTTAGCCCTCGCGGCGGCAGGCGGCAGCGAAGAGCCAGCTACCCTTCCCGCCGGTGCCTAGCGGGAAGAAGAGCAGAGAGGCTCGGCGCACAGCGTCGGTCAAGGCTCCGCCGCCGGTCCGCTCGGTGGGCGGACGCGGGCGCCAGGCGTCGCCGCGGGCGCTCGCCATCGGAGGCGGCGTCGTGGCCGTCATCGCGGTCGTCATCGTCCTCGCTGTCGTCCTCGGCGGCGGGGGCAAGGGCGGCGGGCTCCCGAAGAACCACGCCGCGGTCGGCAGTCTCGCGAACGGGCTCCCGGGCGCCTCTCAGGTCGAGACGCTCTTCAAGGGCATCCCGCAGAACGGGATGACGCTCGGCTCGCCGTTCGCCCCGGTGACGCTGACGGAGTTCATCGACCTCCAGTGCCCGGTCTGCCAGCAGTTCGAGACGACGGTCTTCCCCGACTTCGTCACGAAGTACGTGCGCACCGGCAAGGTCAAGGTGGTCATGAAGGCGTGGGCCTTCATCGGTCCCGACTCGATCCGCGGCCAGGCGGCGACGATCGCCGCCGCGAAGCAGAACAAGGCGTTCAATTTCTCCGAGAACCTGTACGACAACCAGGGCACGGAGAACACCGGCTGGCTGACCGACCAGATGCTCTACAACATCGCGGTCAGCGTCCCCGGCCTGAAGATCGACCCACTTTTCGCCGCGCGGAGCTCCGCCGCGGTGAAGAAGGCCGCCTCCGGCGTGGACGCAGACGCAACCGCGAACAAGGTGAACGGGACGCCGACGCTGTTCCTGAACAAGAGCGGCGCGCCGCTCAAGTTCTACGGGGAAGGCGTGCCCACCGAGTCAGCGTTCTTCGCCGCGATCGACGCCCTGGCGTAAGCCGGGCACGAACCCGCAAATAGCGGGCTTTTCCTCCTTGACGGCCGGCCGTCGCCGCGCATAGGCTTTGCAAGCCGGTTCCGATGGACCTTCGGGTTGGTTGGGGCCGGCATTTCTCTGGTCCGTCCGACCCGGCCTCTAGCGTTCTTTGGCCCGGTGGTCATCGGACTCCTCATCCTCGTCGTGCTCGCCGTCATCGCTGCGGCGCTCGTGCTCCCGCGGCTCATCGCAAGCCAGCTCGCGGCGCTACGCGACGACACGACGCGACAGCTCAGCGAGCGCAACGCCGACGTCGACCGGAGGCTCGCCGACGTGACCGAGACCCTCGACCGGCGGCTCGCGAGCAGCAGTCAGACGGCGACGAAGATCCACGAGCGCCTGGGCGAGGTGACGCGGGCGACCGCGGAGATGAACGAGCGCGCCAAGGACCTCGGCCGCCTCGAGCAGGCGCTGCGGCCTCCGAAGGCGCGCGGCGGCTTCGGCGAGCTGCTGCTCGAAAACCTGCTCCGCGACCGGCTACCGCGCGACGCCTACGAGATCCAGTACACGTTCCCGGGCGGCGACCGGGTGGACGCGGTCATCCGCGCGGCCGGCCTCTTGCTCCCCGTGGATGCGAAGTTCCCGCTCGACAATTTCGAGCGCATGACGACGGCGGGCGACGACGCCGAGCGGGAACTGCACGAGAAGGCGTTCGCGCGCGACGTCAAGAAGCACATCGACGACATCGCGTCGAAGTACATCCGCCCGGACCACGGCACCTTCGACCTCGCGTTCATGTACCTCCCCGCCGAGACGATCCACTACGAGCTCATCTCCGGCAAGACCGGCGCGCTCCTCACGTACGCGCACGGGAAGCGGGTCTTCCCCGTGTCGGCGACGACGTTCACCGCCTACCTCCAGATGATCGTCCTCGGCCTGAAGGGCATGCAGATCGAGCAGCGGGCCGAAGAGGTCATGCGGTACTGCGCCGCCCTCCAGAAGGACTTCGGGAAGTTCCGGGAAGACTTCGACCTCGTCGGCACGCACCTCTCGCGGGCCAGCAGCAAGTACGTCGACGCCGAGAAGCGCCTCGACCGGTTCGAGACGAAGCTCGACCAGGCGGCGGACGAGCAGGCCGAGCTTCCGGCCGCCGCCCCCGTCCGGGCGCTCGACGCGGCCTAGGGCCGGATCGAGCCGGACCGCACAACCTCCGGGAGCCGGGAACGTCCAACCGGCCGAATTCGTTTAATAGAGAGCACACCTCTTGAGCGAAGGACGGATATGAGCGAGACACGTGAGCTGATCATCATCGGAGGCGGTCCTGCCGGGTATACGGCAGCCCTCTACGCGGCCCGGGCGAACCTGGCGCCGCTCGTCATCGAGGGCTTCAACTGGGGCGGCCAGCTGATGGTCACCACCGACGTGGAGAACTACCCCGGCTACCCCGACGGGATCATGGGGCCGGAGATGATGGCCGAGTTCCGCCGGCAGGCGGAACGGTTCGGCTCGGAGTTCATCACCGACGACGTCGCCCACGTCGACTTCTCGGAGCGCCCCTTCCGGGTCTGGGTCGAGAACGAGGAGTACAGCGCCCACGCGGTCATCGTCGCCACCGGCGCGACCGCGCGCTGGCTCGGGATCCCGCGCGAACAGCATTTCCAGGGCCGCGGCGTGTCCGCCTGCGCCACCTGCGACGGCGCCTTCTTCAAGGAGAAGGAGCTCGTCGTGGTCGGCGGCGGCGACTCGGCGATGGAGGAGGCCAACTTCCTCACCCGCTACGCGACCAAGGTGACAGTCGTGCACCGGCGCGACGAGTTCCGCGCCTCGCAGATCATGCTCGACCGGGCCCGCGCCAACCCCAAGATCGCGTTCATCACGAACGCCGCCGTCGACGACATCCTCGGCGACGCGAAGGTCGAGGCGGTCATCCTGCGCGACACGGTCACCGGCGGCGTCTCCGAGCTGAAGACCGACGGCGTGTTCGTCGCCATCGGCCACGACCCGACGACGGCGCTCTTCCTCGATCAGCTCGACCACGACGAGGCCGGCTATCTCGTGACGAAGCCGCACTCGACGGAGACGAACATCCCCGGCGTGTTCGCCGCAGGCGATGTCCAGGACCACGTCTACCGGCAGGCGGTCACCGCGGCCGGCTCCGGCTGCATGGCCGCCCTCGACGCCGAGCGGTATCTCTCAGCGTTGGAAGGGCAACCCGGTACGGCGCTGACCGCGAAGGTCTAACCCGCCCCACGTCGAAACGCGGCGCCGTGGCCGCGAATTGGATCGACCTCCTAGACCCCGACGCCGAGCAGCTTCGCAAACACGCGCCAAGTGGCCTCGAGGAGTCTGCCGTCGCGCTTCTGCTCGCTCCGCCCAAGCACGAGGACGAGCCGCGCCCGACGCTGCAGAGCCACGGGCATTACATCTTCGGCGTTTTCCTTGTCGCGGTCGCCCTGCCCGAGGAGGACGACGTCTTCTACCAGGAGATCGACCTCGTCATCACGCATGACGCGCTGCTCACCGTGCGCAAGACGCCGCCGGGTAACCGGGCCGCGTGCGACGTCGCGATCGTGAAGCAGGCGGTCAAGGACGGAGATTCCACCGGAATGATGGTGTACCGCCTCGTCGACGAGATCTCCGAGCGCTACCTCAACCTCGTCGACGCGCTCGACGAGGAGATCGACGAGCTCGAGGACAAGGTCGAGGACCAGCCCGCGAGCATGACCCGGGCGCGCATCTCGTCGCTGCGCCACGACCTGCTGCACATCCGGCGGACGCTCGCGCCGATGCGCGACGCGGTACGGCGCGTGACCGACGACGTCGTCGACGTCGACGAAGGTCCCGAGGTCTTCCCGAAGGACGTCGAGGTCGCATTCAACGCGGCGTACGACAAGCTGATGCGCGCGCTCGACGGGCTCGAGCTTTCGCGCGACCTTCTCTCGAGCGTGCGCGACTACAGCCAATCCAAGATCGCGAACGACCAGAACGAAGTCATGAAGGTGCTGACGGTGATCGCCTCCCTCGTGCTGTTCCCGACCTTCGTCGTCGGCGTGTACGGACAGAACTTCATTCACATGCCCGAGCTGCACTGGCACTACGGCTACGCGTATTCGTGGGGCATCATCGTCGGGACGACGCTGATCCAGCTCTGGTTCTTCCGCCGCAAGAGATGGATCTGATCCGGGTCTACCGCATCCCGTTCTCGACCAACGTCGAGCGGGTCGCGCTCGCAGCCGGGCACAAAGGCGTTCCGATCGAGTGGGTCGACGTCGATCCGGACGACCGTTCGCCGCTGGAAGCCGTGAGCGGGCAACGGCTCGTCCCCGTGCTCGTGGCGGACGACGAGGTCGTCGCAGACTCACCCGCGATCCTTCACTGGCTCGAGGCGCATTACCCCGACCCCCCGCTGCTTCCGCGCGACCCCGCTCGCCGCGCCGAGGTGCGGGTCTTCGCCGACTGGTTCAACCGGGTCTGGAAGCGCGCGCCGAACGAGATCGCCGACCACGGCGCCGGCGACGCCCTGGCGGCGGAGATGCGCGCCCACGTCGAGATCTTCGAGGCGCTGCTGCAGGGTCGCGACTACCTCTTCGGCGACTACGGGCTCGCCGACGTCACCGCCTTCCCGTTCCTCAAGTACGCCGTCCTCGGCCTGCTGCCGGACGACGACGAGCTGTTCCACCGGGTCCTCGCCGAGTACCAGCCGCTGCGCGACGACTCGCCCCTGCGCGCCTGGGTGCTGCGCGTCGACGCCCACCCCCGTGGTTAGCCTTAGACAGTGCCGTACTTCATCTGCCCGAACTGCAAGGAGCGCTCGATGGACTCCGACCGGATGGAGGGCTTGTTCGACGAGCCGGTCTCGTGCCACCACTGCGGCTTCGGCTTCCTCTTCGAGCTCCTCGACGACTACTACCCGGCGCCGGGCACCGGGTTCGTCGTGTGCGACAAGGAAGCGCGGATCCTCGCCGTCGGGCGCGGTGTGTACGAGCTGACCGGCTGGGGCGACAACGACCTCATCGGCGCAGACCTCGTCGACAGCCTCGGCCTCGCGGGCTTCGAGGAGGCGAAGAACCCGGCAAAGCTCGCGCTCGAGTGGGGCGTGCGGCGGCTGAACGAGCCGCTGCAGCTGCGCGCGCGCTCCGGCCACGTGAAGCCGGTCACCGGCGACTTCTTCCCGGCGTACGACGACGACGGCGGGCTGCTCGTCGCGTTGACACCGCGCGCGGCGTAGTACCCTGCGGCCGGGCGATGGAGCTCGCTTCTCAACCGCCGACCGGCTGATGGCTCCTACGGACGACAAGGAGTTCGTATGCGCACAGCCGTAGCCATCGCGATCGCCGGAGCCCTCGGCGCCCTCGCCCGGTACGGGCTCGAAGGATTCATCAGCCGTCGCGCGCCCGGTGCATTTCCGTGGGGCACGTTCGCCGTCAACGTCACGGGCGCGTTCGTCCTCGGCTTCGTCTTCACGGCGATGACTGAGCAGTTCACGGTTGCGGCCTGGATCCGCGGCGCCGTGACGATCGGGTTCCTCGGTGCATACACAACGTTCTCGACACTTTCGTTCGAGACGTACCGGCTCACCGAGGACGGCGCAATCGGTCTCGCTGCCGCGAACATGTTCGGCAGCATGGCCGCCGGCCTCGGTGCGGTATATCTCGGCGTGATAGCCGGGAGGGCGCTGTGAAGCTCGAAGGCGAAGGCAAGTTGCTTCGGCTCTTCATCGGAGAGTCGGACACGTGGCACGGCAAGCCCCTCTACCAAGCGATCGTCGAGCGCGTTCGCGAGGAGGGCCTCGCCGGCGCCACTGCGCTGCGGGGAATCGAAGGGTTCGGCGCAGACTCGCGCCTCCACACGTCGCGGATCCTGCGGCTCTCCGAGGACCTGCCGGTCGTGATCGAGATCGTCGACACGGCCGAGAACATCGACCGCGTCATTCCGCTCCTCGACGAGATGGTGCAGGAAGGCATGCTCACGGTCGAGCGTGTTCACGTCGTGTCATATCGGGGCAGCAAACGAGAATGAGTGACGTCGGATCCCTCCAGGGCAAGCTGCTGATCGCATCGCCCAGCCTGGTCGATCCGAACTTCCGGCGCGCGGTCGTGCTGATCACCGAGCACAACGACGAGGGCGCAGCGGGTCTCGTGCTCAACCGCCCCTCCCCCGCGCCCGTGGCGGAGATCGTCCCGCAGCTCGAGCCGCTCGTCGACGACGGCGAGCAGGTCTGGGTCGGCGGCCCTGTGCAGCCGAACGCGGTCCTCGTGCTCGGTGAGTTCCTCGATCCCGACGACGCAGCCGTGCCGCTCTTCGGCGCTCTCGGCTTCCCCGCGCTCGACGAGCCGGAGGACGTCGCCGCGCAGACGGTCCGGCGGCGCGTCTTCGCCGGCTATGCCGGCTGGGGCGCCGGCCAGCTCGAGGACGAGCTCGGTCGCGACGACTGGATCGTGGAGTCCTCGCGCCCCGACGACGCCTTCACCGAGGCGCCGGACGAGCTGTGGGCGGACGTGCTCCGCCGCAAGGGCGGCATCTACGAGCTCGTGGCGCGCATCCCCGAAGACCCGTCGGTCAACTGACACTGAAGACGGCCGGTACTAGGTACCCAAACGTCTGTGTCACGAGACCGGTCGCGCCGTCCGGGGCGCCGTCGCACGGCCGTGACACTTCGGTGCCGGTACTAAGTACCGGCCTTTAGGCCTTGAAGGCCAGGTAGACCTCGGTCACGTAGGGCAGCCGGATTGGCCGGTCTGCGCCGTTCACGAGAGTGCGGAGCTGCGCCTCGATCTCGGCACGCTGCTCAGCCTCGGCAGCGGCGACGAAGCTCACCGAGGTGAAGCGCTCGACGAAGGCGTCCTCGTCGACGAGCTGCGCGTGGTCGAACGTCGCCGCTTCGGAGGCATCGATCACCTCGCGCAAGTTCCGCTTGCCACGGCGAGGAACGTTCTCTTCGAGCGGCTGCATGATCGCGCTCGCCGCAGCCTGCACCGGGTCGCGCTCGTCACGCACGTTGTAGACGAGCGCGAGCCCGCCGCCGGGGCGCAGCACGCGGCGGATCTCGCGCAACGCCTCCTCGGGACGGAACCAGTGGAAGGCCTGCGCAACCGTCACGGCGTCGACCGACGCGTCCTCGAGCGGGATGGCCTCCGCCGTGCCGGCAAGCACACGCGCGTTCTCGATCTTCGCGCGCATCTCCGCGATCGGCTCGATCGCGACCACCTCCGCGCCGCTCGGGACGAGCAGACGCGTGAGCTTGCCGGTGCCTGCAGCGAGGTCGACAACCGTACGGCCCGGCCGGAGGTCGAGCCGGTCGACGAGAAAGTCGATCGCGGCGGCGGGATAGTCGGGCCGCCCGCGCTCGTAGGCGTCCGCAGCGAGCACAAAACCATGCGTAGCCGGATGAAGGTCAGACACGGCTCGACGGGCAGAGGTCATTGAGCACACAGTCTTCACATCGCGGCCTCCGCGCGTCGCACACCCGCCGCCCGTGCCAGATGAGCAGATGCGGGAAGCGCGCCCAGTCCTCGCGCGGCACGAGACGCATGAGATCCTGCTCGATCTTCACCGGGTCCTCCTGCTTCGTCAGCCCGAGACGCTGCGAGAGCCGCCGCACGTGCGTGTCGACGACGACCCCCTCGGGATGGCCGAGCTCGGCGGAAACGACGTTCGCCGTCTTCCGTGCAACGCCGGGCAGGCGCACGAGCTCGTCGAGCGTGCTCGGCACCTCGCCGTCGAACTCCTCGATGAGCATGCGCATCGTGCCGCGCAGTGACTTCGCCTTCTGGCGGAAGAAGCCCGTCGTATAGATGTCGCGCTCGAGCTCCTCCTGCGGCACGGCCAGATAGTCCTCCGGTCTGTGGTACTTCTGGAACAGCGTCGCTGTGACGCGGTTCACGTTCACATCCGTCGTCTGCGCCGAGAGCATCACCGACACGAGCAGCTCGAGCGGGCTGCGAAACGTGAGCGCGATGCCGGCGTCCTGATGCTCGACCGCGAGCCGCTCGATGATCGGCCGGATCCGCTCCCGCTTGGGGCCGACGTGCTTACGCGCCTCTCGGACGAAGCTACGAGGCACTGACGGCGAGCTCGGGCGACGGCTCGCGGAGGCCCATCCCTGCGCAGACGAGGTCGAGCGCGGGGCAGCCTGCGCAGGCGAACTCGCTCGGCACGGGCCTGAACTCGCCCGCCTGGATACGCGCGATCGCGACGGACAACTCCGCCTCCAGCTCGCCGAGCTGCCCGCGCGTGAACGTGGTCGACACGGCGGCATCCGGCCGTTCGAGGAACTGGTAGACGACCTCCACCTCGTCCGCGCCCGCACGGAAGCACGCGAGCGCATAGACCAGCCGCTGGAGCCGGTATCCCTCCTCGACGATCGCTTCCGGCGACGCCTCGCCCACGAGGTTCGTCTTGTAGTCGACGACGAGCGCCCGGCCGCCCTCCAGGTGCAGGACGTCGAGGAAGCCGTGCAGGAGCACGTCGTCGTGCTCGAAGGTGAACGGCCGCTCCTTCTGGACGCCCGCGAGCCCCGCGACGCGCCGCGCGATGTCGGAGTCGCAGTACGCCGTCACGAACGCCCGGATACGTTCGACCTCCTCGTCGCTCGCGCGGTCGAGCTCGATCGCCGGCACGACCGGCGCCGCGAGGTCGATGTCCTCCAGCAGGCCGTGCACGATGCTGCCGATCTCGGTCGCGGAGAGGCCCGCAGCGCCCCTCCCAATGACGGGCAGCTCCTTCATGCCGATCGCGTACCGCGCGTAGTACTTGTACGAGCACTGCTCGAACGTCGAGAGCGCCGTGAACGACAGCCGGCGGACGCGATGCAGCGGCGGGTCCGGCGGAACGACGAGCGGCGGCAGCTCGAGCGCGGGAACGGCCGCGAGCTCCTCGAGGACAGCGAAGAGCTCGAGCTGCCCGGGCTCCGACACGGACGCGACAGGGGCGAGCGGCGCTTCCGTCCAGTCCTCGGCGTGGTGACGGTCGACGCGCACGAGCAGGTGCGCGTGGCCGCGGACGACCTCCACGGGCGTCTCGCCGGAGGCGGTCAGTTCCTCGTCGGCGTCGAGCCGGGCGAGCACCCAGCCGATCGGCGTCGACGCGTCGGCCGCGCGGTCGCGATCGATCGCACCGGAGACGATCAGACGCTGCCGCGCGCGCGTCATCGCGACGTAGTAGAGGCGCAGGCGCTCCGCGGTCTCCTCCTCCTGCCGCGTGGCTCGCACCTCCTCGTAGTCGAACGCGCCGCGCCGCTTCGTCGTCACCGGGTCGGCGACGCGGAAGCCGAAGCGGCCGTCGGAGAGCGCGAGGATCTCCTCCGCCGACGGCGGCGCTTTGTCGCGGCCCGCATCGGCGACGATGACGACCTCGAACTCGAGGCCCTTCGCCGCGTGAATGGTGAGCAGGCGCACCGCGTCGGCTCCCTCCTCCTCCGCCACTGCCTCGAGCTCGCGCGCGCCGAGCGCCTCCTGCTCGCTGACGAAGCGGACGAAGCCCTCGACGTCGGGACCGCGCAGCTCCTCGTACGAGCGCGCGAGCCGCGCGAGCTTGCGCATGTTGGCGTACCGGCGCCTGCCGTCCCACTGGGCGAGCACGGCGAGGTCGTAGTCGTGCTCGGCGACGATGCGCTCGCACAGCCGCTCGAGCGGGAGCCGCGGCATCGCGGCGGAGAGCCGGTCGAAACGCTGCCGGAACGCGCGCATGAGCCGCTCGTCACTCTCGGACAGGCCGGGGGGCATCGACCGCTCGATGCCGGAGAAGAGCGGGCGGCGCGACGCCGACCGGCGCAGCAGCACGAGTGCGTCGTTCGAGACGCCGACGAACGGCGACGCGAGCACGCTGACGAGCGCGCGGTCGTCGTACCGGTTCTGCAGCAGCCGCAGGTATGCAAGTAGATCGACGACCTGCTGCTGGCCGAAGTACCCCTTGCCCGTCGCGCGGTACGTCGGCAGGCCGGCGCGGCGGAGCTCCTGCTCGTACTGCTCCGCGTCGGTTCCCGCCGCAAAGAGGACGACGATCTCGCCGGCGGTCGCGGCCCCCGTGTCGACGAGCTCGCGCACGCGCCGCGCGATCGCGCGCGCCTCGGCGCGCCGCCAGTGCACGCCCGTGTCCTTGTACGCGGCCTTGTCGGTGACGAGCAGTTCGACCGGATGGCCGAACACCGGGTCGGGGAACTCAGCCGCAGCGGCCAACGGCTGGAACTCGTCGCCGAAGTGCGAGCCGAAGAGCTCGTTCACTGCCGCGAGCACCTCCGGACGCGAGCGGTAGTTGAGCGTCAGCGGCAGGAGCTGCGCCGCGTTCGCTCGGCGCTCCCGGAAGACGCGCACGTCGGCGTGGCGGAACCCGTAGATGGACTGGAACTCGTCCCCGACATAGAACAGATCGGCGCCGCCGCCCGCGAGCAGGTCGATCAGCTCACACTGCAACCGGTTCGTGTCCTGGAACTCGTCCACCATGATCGCGCGGAAGCGGAGTGACTCCCGCTCGCGGATGTCCTGGTCGTCGCGCAGCAAGTTGCGCGCAAGCAGCTGGAGGTCCTCGAAGTCGAGCGCGGACTCGCGGGCCTTCTCCTCGGCGTACGCCTCCGCGAAGCGTTCGAGCAACTCCTGGAGCAGGTCGCGGTCGCGCCCGGCGGCCTCGTCGAGCGCGGCCTGCTCGACGGCCTTGCGCGCCTCTTCGTAGACGACCGCGCGGTCGCCGCGGACACGGAACCCGGAGAGGTCGATGAGCCGGTCGGCCCGCGAGTCGCGCTCGAGCAGCTCGAGGAGCTGCGCGGCCGTCTCGTGGTCGACCGAGCGCGCGGCCTCGCGCAGCTCCTCCACGCGCTCGCCCAGCTCCGGGCGGTCGCCAACACCGAGGACGAGCTCGCGGCCGGCGGAACGCAGCGTCTCGTAGACGCCGGTGAGCATTCGGCGCAGGCCGGCGGCGCCGTACGTCGCGAGCAGCTGCAGCCGAGCGGGCTCGGCACCGCTGCAAAACTCGGCGAGCGCCCGCTCGAACGCCTCGCTGCGGAGCACCGCTCCCTGCGCCTCGTCGAGCTCCCGGAAGCGCGGGTCGAGGGCGGCGGCGAACGGGTACGCCTTCAACAGCCGCAGGCAGAAGCCGTGGATGGTGGAGATCCATGCGCCGTCGAGCTCGCGCGCGAGATCGTACCGTCCGCGCGCGGCCAGCTCGGCGCGGATGCGCGTGCGCAACTCGCCGGCCGCGCGGCGCGTGTAGGTGATGACGAGGATCGAGTCGACGTCGAGCCCCTGGTCGCACACGGCGCGCGCGAAGCGCTCGACGAGCACCGCCGTCTTGCCGGTGCCTGCGCCGGCGGAGACGAAGACCTCGCCGGTCGCCTCGACTGCGGCGAGCTGCTGCTCGTTCATGCTCTGTCCACCCGGCACATCGGCCAGAGGTCGCACCACGGCGGACAGTCGCCGCCGCGCGGGTCGTGCTCGACGTCGCCGGTGCGGATCCGGCCTGCGAGCCGTCGCGCCGTCTCCTGCGCGTTCCCCACGGCGGTCCAGAACGCGTCCTCGTCGAGATAGTCGGTGCGGACGTAGCCCGGCAGCGTCTCGCCGTCGTCCTTGCGGAGCAGTCCGCGCGCACGCCGCTCGCCCGCGAGCGGGCGGTAGACGCCGCCGAGCGGCTCGATCCCGACGAGGTCGCGCAGCACGAGCATGTACAGCGGGATCTGGAGCCGCAGCTCCTTCTCGATCTCGACGGCCGAGTGCGCGTGCTTGCCCGACTTGTAGTCCTGCACGATCCCGCGCGCGCTGAACGGGTCGATGTCGATGCGGTCGATCTTCCCGGAGAGCGTGATCCCGTCGCCGAGGTCGAGACCGCGCTGCAGCTCCTGCGGGGCCCGCTCGCTGCCGAAGGCGACCTCGAACCGGCGCGGGACGAGCTGCAGCTCGCTGGCGCACTCCTCGTGCACCAGCGCTTCGAGGTCACGCCACAGCGTCTGGTCGAGCTCACGCGCCTGCATCTCCGTCATCTCCATGCGCACGCCGCCGAGGGCCTCGTCGAGGGAGGCGCGCATCAGTCGCACGGCGCCTTCCTCGACGCGCTCGTCGAGCTTCTCGACGCCGAGCTCCTTGGGGAGCCGCGTGAAGAACTTGAACAGCGCGCTGTGCGCGACCGAACCGCGCAGCTTCGGGTCGACCTCGGCGTCGATCGACTTCGGATCGATGACCCGGTCGATGAACCACGCGGACGAGCAGTCCGCAAACCGCTCGAGCTCCGTCACGTTGAACGTGCCCCGCGAGCCGAGCTGCTCGAGCACGCTCGGATCGACGAGCCGCGTCGGCCGCCGATTGGCGCGGACGGCGCGGTCGAGCTTGCGGTCCCAGCCGTTCACCCGGGCGAGCGAGGCTGCCTGGTCGCCGTCGCGCGCGGCGAGCTCAGCGAGTGCACGCAGACGCTCGCGCTCGGTCGGCGCGTCCTCGAGCGTCCACGTCAAAGCGGAGAGCGGCCGCCTCCGCGTCCAGCGGCGCACGTCTTCCGGGTCGAAGAGCGTCTGCACCTCCTCCCAGAACGGGCTCGCCTCGCGCGGCGCGCCGTCGTCGGTCGCCGCCTCGCGCACGAGGTACAGACGCTCGGACGCGCGCGTACAGGCGGTGTAGAAGAGATACCGGTCGCGGCTCACCGAGTCGGGCCGCTCGAGCCGCGCGCCACGTTCGTCCAGCGCGCGCCGAACATCGTCGTCGAGGAACGGAGACGCAGCGCCTCGGCGGGGCAGGCTCCCCTCCTCCAGGCCGAGCACGAACGCGACGTCGAAGCGACGCGTGCGCGCCCGCATGAGATCGACGACGGCGACGCGGCCGGGCTCGTCTCCACGCATCGGGCGCAGCGTCTGGCGGTCGAGCGCGGCGACGAGATCGTCCCGCGACAGAGGGCCGGCGAGAGACTGCCACCGTTCGAGCTCGGCGAGCAGCCTCGTGACCGCCTCGTACGCGCGCAGGTCGAGCCGCGACGACTCTCCGACGGGCGGCCCTTCGACGCCGTACGCGTGGCGCAGCATGCGGGCGGAAAGCGACTGCGCCGCCGCGACCGGGTCGTCCGCTGCGCGAAGCTCGTCCAGCGCCGGCAGCGGCGACCCGCGGAGCTTCTCCGCCTCTTCGACAACGCGCTCAGGCGTCTGGACACCCCGCCCGCGCAGGCGGCCCTCGACGAAGTCGACCGCATGGCGCGGCACCCCCGAGAACGGCGAGCGCAGGTGCGCGAAGAGGTCGCCGCGCGTGCCTCCGAGCCAGGCGAAGCGCAGAAGCGACGCGACTGCGTGCCCGAACGGCGTCTGCGTGAGCCGGACCTCGCCGTCGACGGCATACGGGACACCGAGCGTGCCGAGCGCGGTCTCGAGCGGCGCCCGCCAGCGCTCGATGCTCGGGCACACGAGGCCGATGCGCTCGGCAGGCGTGCCTCCGCGTAGCAGGCCGAGGAGCTCCTCGCCGACGAGCTCGAGTGCGCCGCGCGCACCTGCGCCCTCGAAAAAACGGACGGCGCCGTCGATCGGCACGGGCGCGGGCGGTGCGTCGTCGAAGAGCCCGCGCTCTAGGTGCGCGAGCGCCGGCTGCGCCGTGTCGCCCCAGCGCGGCGGCAGCTCCTCGATGCGCGCGCCGGCGAGCCGTGCGAGATCTTCGGCCGTCCGGCGCAACGACGCGAACGCGGGACGCCCGGGCTCGTACGGCAGCGATACGGTCACCTCGGCGCGGCCGGCGAGCGCTTCGAGTAGCGCCCACTCCGCCCCGGTGAGATCCTCGAAGCCGTACGCGAACACCGGCTCGCCGTGCCACGCATCGAGCTCCGACTGAAGACGCTCTGCCGCGCTGCGGCGCAAAAGATCGCGATCCCAACGGCCAAGCCGGTCGAGCTCGGCGCGGTATGCGGCGTAGAGAGACGAGAGATCGCCATCCAACTGCTCGGGATCGAGCAAGCCGGACTCGAGCTCGCTCAATGCCTGCTGCAGGGAATCGGCGAAGCCGCCGAACCGCGCGGACGCAGCAAGGCGGTCGAGCTCAGCGGTGGAGAGCACGCGGCGCACGAGGAGCGCGCGCTGCGCTTGCGACACGAGCGGCCGCGCGTCGTCGCCGGCGTAGGCGATGCGCTCGAAGACGTCGTCGAACGTTCCGATCGAGCCCGCGAGCAGCGCCGGCCGGCGGGCGAGCAGCTCGCGCTGAACGCGCTCGACATCCGATCGGTTCGGCACGATGAGCACGGGCTCCCGCTCGAGAGCGGCGAGATACCGGTCGAGCAGCGACTCGACCTTGCCCGCGTTCGCAGGCCCAGCGATCAGGCTGAGCGGCACCGCCCCATCGTAGAGGCGGTCTCTGACAGTCCTGAGCTACGCGGCGGCTGCGGACTTCGGCTTGCGCCCGCGGCGCGCGACGGCGCGGCCGGGCATCGAGCCGGCGCAGTCGTCGCAGAGGTCGGCCTGCTTCGAGCCGCGACGCGCGTCGGTGTACGTCACGCGGAGCATCGCGCCTTTCCCCTCCTCGACTTCCTTGCTGCAGTTGTCGCAAACGAGAACGGTTTTCCGTGCCATGGGCCTAATTCTAGTCGAAATGCAGGAGCCGGATGAGAGCCACCTCTTCCAGCTCCAATCCGGTCTGGCGGGCCGCCGCGGCCCGTAAATGGCGGGGTCGGAAATCCTCCAGAGTTCTGCCTGCGAGATACGCGTCCACGACGGCCGGGGCCACATAGGACTGGCGGCAGACCGCCGGCGTATTTCCGAGCCGGTCGGCGACCTGGCGCATGACGGCGTTCACGGCGGCTTTCTCGTCCAGCCCACGCTCGGCAAATGCGATCGCGGCCACGAGCGTGCCGCCCCAGGTGCGGAAGTCCTTCGCCGTGAACTCCGGCCCGAGATGCGTCTTCACGTACTCGTTGACCATGCGGCTGGTGAGGTCGTACAGCTCGCCCTCGCGCTCGTAGCGGAAGAGGCGCGCGCGGCCCGGCACAGCGAGCAGCTCGCGGATCGCGGCGGCGAGCTCGTCGTCGACGAGTGACGTGCGTACTTCCGACCGCCCTTTGCCGACGAAGGCGAGGCGAACACGGTGCCCGCTCACGGACACGTGCCGCTTGCGCAGCGTCGTGATGCCATAGGTGCCCGACGTGCGCGTGTGCCGGTCGCTCCCTACGCGGAACCAGCCGAGGTCGATGAGGCGGAGCGCGATGGCACAGACGCGATCGCGATCGAGCTCGTCGTCGTTGTCGAGATGCTGCGCCATCGCGGTGCGCAGGAGCGGGAGGCGCTCACCGAAGCGGATCAGCCGCTCGAACTTCGCGCGGTCCTGTTCGGCGCGGTACTCGGGGTGGTAGATGTACTGCTTCCGCCCCGCCTTGTCGAAGCCGGTCGCCTGCAACTTCGACCGCGGCCTCGACGCGATCCAGACGTCCTTCCACGCCGGCGGAATCGCGAGCCGTTCGAAGCGCTCGATCGCCCCCGGTTCGCGGATATCGCGGCCGCGGGAATCCAGGTAGCGAAACGACCCTTTGCGTCCGGTTCTCGTCGGCATCTCAGCTGTGCAACGGCATTACACTGGCCGCCGATGCGCGACGACAGCGTCATCGTCGTCCTGGAGGGCGACCAGACCGGGCAGGAGCTGCTGGAGGAGTCACTGCGCGTGCTCGCCGCCGACGTCATCGGTGTCGAGCTCGAGTTCCCGCGATTCGACCTCTCGCTCGAGAGCCGCCGCACGACGCGGAATGCGGTCGTCTTCGAAGCGGCAGCGGCCGTCCGTGAGCACGGACTGGGGCTGAAAGCGGCGACCGTCACTCCGGAACAGCGCGACGACGTCGGCTCGCCAAACCGCATCCTGCGCGAAGAGATCGGCGGCAAGGTCATCGTCCGCACCGGTCGCCGGATTCCGGGCGTCGTTCCGGTCGCAGGCGTCTACGCGCCGATCTCGATCGTCCGCATGGCGGTCGGCGACGCCTACGGCGCCGAGGAATGGCGCGAGGGCGAAGGCGACGACGAAGTCGCGTTCCGCAAGGAGCGCATCGAGCGGCGCATCTGCCACGCCGTCGCCGAGTTCGCGTTCCGCCAGGCGGACCGAACCGGAGCCAAGGTGTTCGGAGGCCCGAAGTACACGGTCAGCCCGACATACGAGGGGATGCTCAAGGAGGAGATGGACTTCGCCGCCGAGCGTCACCCCGAAGTCCCATACGAACCGCAGCTGATCGACGCGACATTCGCGCTGCTGCTCTCGACGACGGGCGAGCCGCTCGTCATTCCCGCGCTCAACCGCGACGGCGACATCCTCTCCGACCTCGTCCTGCCGCTCTTCGGCTCGATCGCTGGATCGGAATCGCTGCTCGTCGCCTTCGAGGACGATTTCGAGCCTGCGGCGATCATGGCGGAAGCGGCGCACGGCACCGCGCCATCACTTCAGGGGAAGAACGTCGCCAATCCGATGGCGATGATCCTCGCCGGCGCTGCGCTGCTCTCACACGGGAGCGACGCGAGTCACCGCGCCGGCCGGGCCGTGCGCGAGGCGTGCCTCGAGGCGGTCGCATCCGGCGCGCGCACGCCCGATCTCGGCGGCGAGCTCGGCACGAGCGAGTTCACCGACGAGGTGATCGCCCGCGTCAGGCAGAAGCTTGAGGTCTGGGCCGCGATCTAGGTACATCACTACACCGCGAGCGGAAGCGCCTCGGTCTGCCAGACCGAGAAGAACGACTCGACGATCTGCGGATCGAACTGCGTGCCGGCGCCGCGCGCGAGCTCGGCGAACGCGTCCCCCGGCATGCGGGCGGCGCGATACGGGCGGAGAGAGGTCATCGCGTCGAAGGCATCCGCGACCGCGAGGAGCCTTGCCTCGACAGGGATGGCCGTCCCGCGCAGGCCGCACGGATAGCCGTAGCCGTCCCAGTGCTCGTGGTGGAGCAGCACGTACGGAAGGATGTGGCGCGCGTTTCGCAACGGCAGCACGAGCGACGCACCCGCGCGCGGATGCGCACGCATCTCGTCCCGCTCCTCGTCCGTCAGCGGGCCCGGCTTGACCAGGACCTCGGCGCGTACGACGAGCTTGCCGACGTCGTGGATCGGTGCCGCATGGCGCAGGACGGCAATGCGCTCCGGCGTCCAGCCGAGATGCCGTGCGACGGGCTCGGCCAGCGCAGCGACCCGCGCTCCGTGGCCCTCGGTCTGGTCGCGCTCTTCGAGCCAACGGACGATCGCGGCGAGCATGCCCGACGTGTGTTCCGCGGGCGTCCGCGGTTTCCTCTAGAGGCGTCGCTCGAACCAGCGCTTGCCGTAGTGGGTGGCCACCCAGCCGGCAATGAGGACAGCGGCGATCACGCCGAAGGCGTAGATCCCGTACCGCTGGATCCCATCGGCGGCCGACTGACCGCCGTAGTACGCGACGAGGCCGACGAGCGCCGCCCAGGCGATGCCGCCGGCCGCGTTCCAGAAGAGGAACCGCGCCCAGTGCATCCGCCCGAGACCCGCGATCCAGGCGGCCGTGTAGCGAAGGACGGTGATGAAGCGCCCGAAGAACACGGTCTTGCCGCCGTGCCTGGCCATCAGCTCCTCGGCTCGAGGCAAGACTCGCTCCGAGTACTTCCGCAGCCAGCCCCAGCGGTTGAAGAGCGCGCGGCCGCCCAGGCGGCCGATCAGCCAGTAGCCGAGGTTGTCGCCCACGATCGCGGCTGCCGCAGCAACCGCGACCACTTCCGCGATGGTGTAGTGGCCCTGCGAGGCGAGGACGCCGAACAGGATCAGCGCGGTCTCGCCGGGCAGCGGGACGCCGAACGACTCGATCATCACGACCACAAAAAGCAGCGGGAGGCCGTGGTTCGTGATGAAGTGCGTCACCGGCTCAGTCTACGGAGGGCGGATCGGGGAACACACGCACGCTCACGGCCGCCGACCTGAATAGAGTTGGCACCAATGCGGGTCGGAGTAGCGCGTGAGACGGCGCCGGGAGAGCGCAGGGTCGCCCTTGTGCCCGAGACGGCGGGAAAGCTCGCGGCCGCGGGCTTCGACGTCGTCGTCGAGGCGGGAGCCGGCGACGCCGCGTCGTTCCCGGATGCGGCGTACACGGATGCCGGCGTGCCGCTCGGCGACGCGTGGAGCGCGGACATCCTCGCCAAGGTACGCAAGCCGGACGAGCAGGAGACGGCCCGTCTGCACGACGGCCAGCTGCTGATCGGCTTCCTCGACCCGCTTGGCGACCCGGCGGCCGTGGAGCGGATCGCCGCGCGCGGCGTGACCGCGTTCGCGATGGAGTCGATCCCGCGCACCACTCGCGCCCAATCGATGGACGCGCTGTCGTCGCAGGCGACGGTCGGCGGCTACAAGGCGGCGCTCCTCGCCGCCGAGCATCTCCCCCGCTTCTTCCCGATGCTGATGACCGCCGCGGGAACGGTCCCGCCGGCGAAGGTTCTCGTCATCGGAGCAGGCGTCGCAGGACTGCAGGCGATCGCGACCGCGCGGCGCCTCGGGGCGGTCGTCACCGGCTTCGACGTGCGCCCCGTTGTCCGCGAGCAGATCGAGAGCCTCGGCGCGAACTGGCTCGACCTCGGCGTCACCGGCGCGGAAGCCGAGGGCGGTTACGCACGCGAGTTGACGCCCGAGGAGATGCAGGCGCAGCAGGCGGCGCTCGAGGCGCGGATCTCGGAGTTCGACGCTGTCATCACCACCGCCGCCGTCCCGGGGCGCGCCGCGCCGAAGATCATCCCGGCTTCTGCGGTGCAGGCGATGCGGCCCGGCTCGGTCATCGTCGACCTCGCCGCCGACACGGGCGGCAACTGCGAGCTCACGGTGCCGGGCGAGATCGCCGTGCGCGAGAACGTCACGCTCGTCGGCCTCACGAACCTGCCGTCGACGATGCCGTACCACGCGTCGATGCTCTACTCGCGCAACGTGCAGGCGCTGCTGCTGCACCTGGCGCCCGAGGGGCAGCTGAACCTGGATTGGTCGGACGAGATCACCGCCGGCGCGTGCGTCGCCGGCAAGAAGGAGGCAGCGCCCGCATGAGCCACACCATGCTCTTGGTCTTCGAGGTGACGATCCTCGTGCTCGCCATCTTCCTCGGCTTCGAGGTGATCTCGAAGGTGCCGGCGCTGCTGCACACGCCACTCATGTCGGGCACGAACGCGATCCACGGCATCGTCGTCGTCGGCGCGATGCTCGTGCTCGGGCTCAACCACAAAGGGCCGTTCATGTGGATCGTCGGCTTCCTGGCGGTCGTCCTCGGCTCCGCCAACGTCGTCGGCGGCTTCGTCGTCACCGACCGGATGCTCGAGATGTTCAAGAAGCGTGAGCCGCCGAAGCCGAAGGACGAGTAGTGGGGACGAACGTCAGCAACCTGCTGTACCTGATCACGATCGTGACGTTCATCCTCGCGCTGCGCTATCTCTCCAACCCGGCGCACGCGCGGCGCGGCAACCAGATCGGCGCCGTCGGCATGCTCCTCGCGATCGTCGTCACGTGGGTGAAGACGGGCGGGACGAGCTGGTGGGCGCTCGCACTCGGGATGCTGATCGGCGGCGGCTTAGGCGCCGTCGCAGCGCGCAAGGTGAAGATGACCGCGATGCCGCAGATGGTGGCGCTGTTCAACGGCGTCGGCGGCGGAGCGGCTGCCCTGATCGCGCTCGCTGAGCTGCACCGCATCCTCCCCGCGCCGGGCAAGCCGACGCTCGACATCAGTGTCGCGATTGTGCTCTCCGGCCTCATCGGCGCCATCTCGTTCGCGGGCTCGATGGTCGCCTTCGCGAAGCTGCAGGAGCTGATCAAGGGGCGGCCGATCACGTATCCGGGCCAGAAAGTCGGCAACCTGGTGCTCCTCGGCGCCTGCGTCGCGCTCGGGATCGTCCTCGCCGCCGGTGTCCAGGATCAGTGGTTGCTGTGGGCGGTCATCGCGGGAGGAGCGCTCTTCGGCGTCCTCTTCGTCCTCCCGATCGGCGGCGCCGACATGCCTGTCGTCATCTCGCTGCTGAACGCGTTCACGGGCCTCGCCGTCGCGGTCGGCGGCTTCGAGCTCGAGAACAACGTGCTCATCGTCAGTGGCATGCTCGTCGGCGCGTCCGGCACCCTGCTCACGATGATGATGGGGCGGGCGATGAACCGCTCCATCGCGAACGTCATCTTCGGCGCGTTCGGGCAGGTGACCGAGGGAGCGGCAGCGGTTGCTGCAGGCAGCGACGGGGGCACCGTGCGCTCAGCGAGCGCGGAAGACGTCGCCGTGATGCTCGCCTACGCGCACAAGGTGGTCTTCGTCCCCGGCTACGGCCTCGCCGTCGCGCAGGCGCAGCACGATGTCCGGCAGCTCGCCGACCTCCTCGAGGCGAAGGGCGTCGAGGTCACGTACGCGATCCACCCCGTCGCCGGCCGCATGCCGGGGCACATGAACGTGCTGCTGGCGGAAGCGAATGTTCCCTATCCGCAGCTAAAGGAGATGGACGACGCGAATCCGGAGTTCTCGCGCACGGATGTCGCTGTCGTCGTCGGCGCCAACGACGTCGTCAATCCCGACGCGCGCAACAACCAGGGAAGCCCTATCTACGGGATGCCCATCCTCAACGTCGACGACGCGCAAGCGGTCGTCGTGCTCAAACGCTCGATGAACCCGGGCTTCGCCGGCATCGAGAATCCGCTGTTCTACAACCCGAAGACGGTCATGCTCTTCGGCGACGCGAAGGAATCGATCACAAAGCTCATCCAGGACGTCAAGACGCTCTAGCTGCAATGTGCAGCGTCTTGATCGCCTGCCCGTACGCCTGCCAGCTTTGGGCCGGCATGTTCGTCTCGGCGAGATAGACCGAGAAGCCCGTCGTCCCCGCCTGCGCGAGGAGTTGCGCGTACTGGGCCGGCGTCACCCAGCCCTTCTGACCGTGGTAGCTCCCGACGGTCGGATGCACCTGCGAAGACGCGAACGGCGCCGCCGTGCGCAAGCACTGCGCCGGCGAGACGGATCCACCGAAGTCGTTGACGTATGCCTGCGGCAGGAACGCGAACCCGGCACTGGCCCACGGCTGGAGACCGATCCCCTGCGCGTCGCAGAGCGACGACAACCCCGCGGTCAACGTCGGCTCGAGCTGACGGAACCTCGTGACGAACTGCTGCGACGCCCCCGGCTTCGCCTGATAGGACACCTCCGCGTTCGCGATGTAGAACGTGAGGCCGTTCCGCTGCAGCTGCGTGGCGGCGAACCCCGCGTCCGCATGCGGGTATCCGGCAAGCGAGCTCCATCCACCGACCGGGAGCCCACTCGCTTCGATGAAGCGCGTGACCCAGCCCGGATCGATGGGCTGCACGTTCCCGGCCGAGCCGAGGTAGACCGCAGCCCAGCCGAAGCCTGCACGGCGTAACTGCTGCCCCAACCACGTCGGATCGACGTCGTGCGTGTGCCACACGAAGACGCCCGCGTTGTTCCACGACATCGCGACGCGCGGAGGCGGCGGCGGAGGCGGAGGGGCCGTTGTCGTCGGCGGAGGCGGTGTCGGCTTTGCGGCTGTCGTCGTCGCCGGCAAGGGCGGCGCCGCGTGCGGAGGCTTCGCCGCCGGCTTCGGCCCCGGGACCATGACGAAGCCGAGGATGGACGCGACGAAGAGCACGCTCATGCCCGCGGCCGCGAAACGCATCGGCGCCGTCATGAGGCAAGACGCTCCGGCTCGAACAGGCCGAGCAGCTCGGGAGCGCGCTCGAGCATCGCGTCGGCGACGAGGCTGCCGCAGCCGAAGCCCATGACGTTTCCATGCCCGGAGTACCCCGCCGCTATCCACACGCCGTCGCGACCGGGCACCGGCCCGACGAGCGGCAGCATGTCCTGGGTGAGGGCGAAGATCCCGGCCCAGCGATGGCTGATGCGCGCCTGCCCACCCGAGAGCTCGCCGAGGAAGCGCTCGAGCGAGGCCTGGATGGTGGGCGTCGTCTCCTCGACGTCGGTCAGCTCGTCCATGATCGAGACGTCGCGGAACCCGCCCAGGAGCAGGCGGCGGTCCGGGAGTTGCTGCCAGTAATCGAATCCCTGCCGCGCATAGTGCGGCCGGTCGTAGAGCACCCGGTCGAGCGGCTCGCTCACCACGACTTGTCCGCGCGCCGGCCAGATCGCCTCCGCGAGCTCGGGGAGCAAGTCGCGGCCGTATCCGTCGGTGGCGACGAGCACCCGCTCGGCGTCGAGCTCTTCGACGTCGGCGACGGGATCGTGCTCGCGAAACTCCGCGCCTGCGGCGGCGGCGCGCGACGCGACCCTGCGCACGAAGCGCGCCGGCTGGATGGAGCCGTCGCCATGGTGATGGATCGCTCCGTGGAAACGGGGAAACTCGTCGAGCCAGTCGGCGGCGAAGCCGTCCTCGTGCAGCGCCTCGTACTCGGCGCGGATGTTCTCGCGCTCCTCCTCGTCGGCGGCGAGCCGGTAGCTTCCGGGCCGCTGCAACGCGTCGCCGGCAAGCTCCTCCATCTCGTCGAGCGTGTCCTCCGTCCAGCGCCAGAGCGCGCGCGACTCGTCTGCACCGTACGTCTCGCGCGCGACGTCGTACCGCGCCGCCCCGCCACGCAGGGCGAAACCGCCGTTGCGGCCGCTCGCGCCTTCCGCCACGGCGCGCCGGTCGTGGACGCGAACGCGTAGCCCCGCCTCGGCGAGGCGGAGCGCTGCACTGCAGCCGGTGATGCCGGCGCCCACGATCGCCACCTCCACGCGGCCGTCCTGGCGGCCGTTGACGCGCGCCGGAGTCTCATCCTCGAGCCAGTACGGGTTCACGGCACCCACGATCGCACACCGGGGAAGCGCTGGAAGTCGCGATCGAAGGAAACGATCTCCGCGCCGTGCTCGAGCGCGAGCGCCGCAAGGTGCGCATCGTTGACGAGGTTCGCTGCAGTCCCGGTCTCCGTGAGCAGCCCGTGCAGCAGGCTCAGATGACGCGGGGTGGGCTCGACGAGGAGGGCGGCAGGCTGCGCAAGCCAACGTTCGACGATGCCGGCCGCCTCATCGACCTTCAGCGGGCGCGGGAACGCAACCGCGCTCGTTCCGACCCGCAAGAAGGCGAGAACGACAGTCCAGGCGAACCCGGTGATTTCGCCCCCGCTGAGAGCTCCGTCAAGCCACGTCCGGGACCGCTCGTGGAGCGGGGCAGCAGGATTGACCGCGTACAGAAGGACGTTCGCGTCAACGACACGCATGTCACTTCCGGGCGGCCAGCCGCCGGACGATCTCATCGTCCTCGAGCTCACCCGCCAGACGAAGCGCTTTCGTCAGGTCGACGAAGGGCTCACCCATGTCGTACGTCGGCGTCCGGAAAGGCTCACCCGGCGGCCGGAGCCCCGCACGGATGGCCGTGTTGACGGCCTCCTTGAAGGAGAGGCCGCGCTCCGCCATCAGCCGCTTCACCTGCGCCTCGACATCCGGATCGAGCGTGACGGTCGTACGCATCCTTGCATCATAGCATCATATTCTCTGATGCGCTGATTCAACACGGACGATACACGCCGCCGTATGCGGCAACCTGGGCCGCCAGCTCGAGCTCGACGAGCTCGCGTGCGATCTCCGAGGCAGCGCGGCCGGTCGCCCGGACGAGCTCGTCCGCCGTCGCCGGCAGCAGCTCGAGGAGCGGCGATCGCTCCTTCGGGGCCTCCGCCTCGATCCCGAAGGCCGAGAGGATGTCCGCGGCCGAGGTCAGCGGCGAAGCGCCGAGCTTCAGAAGGCCGTTCGTCCCGGCCGAGAGCGCCGAGGTGATCTCACCGGGGACGGCGAACACCTCGCGGCCCTCCTCGAGAGCGAGATCGGCCGTGATGAGCGCGCCGCTCCGCTCGCGCGCCTCGACGACGACCGTTGCTGCGGCGAGCCCCGCAACGATGCGGTTGCGCGCCGGAAAGCGCCACGGCGCGGGCTCCACGCCGGGGGCGTACTCGGAGACGATCAACCCGGTCTCGGCGATGCGTCGCGCCAGGTCGGCGTGCGCGGCCGGGTAATCGCGGTCGATGCCGCAGCCGAGCACCGCGACGGTCGTTCCTCCGGCGTCGAGCGCTCCGCGATGTGCTTCCCCGTCGACGCCGCGCGCGAGCCCGCTGACGACGACGAGCCCTGCGGCGGCGAGCTCGCGCGCGAGGCTGCGCGCGACCGACGCGCCGTAGCCGGAGCACGCCCGCGCGCCGACGATCGCGACCGCGGGCCGCTCGAGCAGCTCCGGCGGTGCGACTCCGCGGACGAAGAGTCCGGCGGGAGGATCGTGGATGGAGCGCAGGAGCGGTGGCAGTTCGGGCACGAACCGGAAGCCGCGCACGGCGAGCAGCTGCTCGTATGCGCGCGCGTCGAACGCTCGCAGGTGCGCACGCCAGCGGGCTGTGTTCGGCGGCCGGATGAGGTGCGTCCCCGTCTCCGACGCGAACACTGCGAGGGCGAGCTCGTTCATGCGAGCTCCTGCGGCGATCGGTATGCGAGCGCCTCGGCGACGTGCTCCGCCTGCACCTCCTCCGTGCCGGCGAGCGCCGCGATCGTGCGTGCAACCCGACCAACCCGCGCTCGCCCGCGTCCCGACAGCGGCAGCCGATCGACGGCGCGTGTGAGGAGCGCGTCGGCGTCGGCGGAGCGCCGCAAGGGCAGGATCGCCAGCGCCTCCCGCGCGAGCGCGACCCGGACGGCCACCGGGGCGGACGCCTCCGCAGCTCCCGCGGCGAGCTCGGTCGCCCGCGGTCGCGGCACCGCGACGACGAGGTCGAAGCGGTCGAGCAGCGCCCGCGACAGCTTCGCCCGATACGACGCGAGCCGCTGCGCAGTGCACGAGCACGACGCGCTGCCGTCCCCGCGAGCGCCGCACGGACAGAGGTTCATCGTCGCGACGAGCTGGAAGCGCGCCGGAAAGACCGCGCGGCCGGCGGCGCGTGCGATGCAGACGACTCCGTCCTCGAGGGGTTGCCGCAGCGCCTCGAGCGCCGGGCGCTGGAACTCCGCGAGCTCGTCGAGCAGAAGAATGCCCTCGTGCGCGAGGCTCGCTTCACCGGGCCGGATTCCCGGCCCGCCGCCGACGATGGCCGCGGTCGAGGCGCTGTGATGCGGTGCGCGGAACGGCGGCGTGCGCATGAGCGGCTGCTCGGGCGGCAGGAGCCCGGCGACGGAGTGGATGCGCGTGACCTCGAGGGCAGCATCGGCGTCGAGCGGCGGGAGGATGCCCGGCAGGCGGCGCGCAAGCATCGTCTTGCCGGTCCCGGGCGGTCCGGCGAGCAGGAGGTTCTGCCGTCCCGCGGCAGCGATCTCGAGCGCCCGTCGCGCCCGCTCCTGGCCGCGCACCTCGGCGAGGTCGGGGAACGACGCCGCGTCGAGCTCGGCGGGCGCCGCCACCGGCTCGGGCTCGAGCTCGCCGCGCAGGTACGCGACCGCCTCCGCCAGATGGGCGACGGGAATGGGCCGCACGCCGGCGAGGGCCGCCTCCGGCGCGGACTCGGGCGGACAGAGCAGGCACTCGATGCCGAGGCGGCGGGCGCCCTCGGCGACCGCAAGGACGCCACCGACGCGACGCAGGCGCCCGTCGAGCGCGAGCTCGCCGACGGCCGCGTGCCGGCTCAGCTCTGCCTGCGGGATCTGCCGCGAGGCGGCGAGCACCGCGAGCGCGATCGGCAGGTCGTAGCCGGAGCCCTCTTTCCGCAGCCCTGCGGGCGCGAGGTTGACGGTGACGCGCCCGCGCGGGAACTCGAGCTCGGCCGAGAAGATGCCGCTGCGAACCCGCGTGCGCGCCTCCGCGCAGGCGCGGTCGGGCAAGCCGACGATGGCGAACGCCGGCAAGCCGTTCTCGTGCACGTCAGCCTCCACCTCGACGCGGCGCGGCTCGAGGCCGACGAGCGCATGCGTGACCGCGCGTGCAAGCACGCCGACGAACCTACGCGGGGTTCTCCTACCGTTCTGTCACGGCTTCCTCGCGACGATCCTGCTGAAGCCGAGATTGCGACCCGCGCCGAAGCGCATCGTGTCAATCCACTGCTTTGCCTCGTCCGGTGATCCCAGTAGCTCAGGCGACGATCTTCAACGCGCCGAGCCCGAGCAACTCGCGGCAGAGCTTCACTGCGCCCTTGTCGGCGCCGAGCTTGCGCAGCGTCTTCTTCCCGTCCAGCCGCTCGACGAGCTCAACCGCCGAGGGCGTGGCCGGGAGGATCGAGCACGTGCCCTCGGCGAGGACGATCTCGGCGGACTTCCGGCCGAGCTCACGCTCGAGCCGCAGCGGCATCGCGCGCGCGAGGCGCAGGTCGAGCACGCCGTCCGCCGACTGTCGCCGGTTCGCGAACGCGCGCCGGATCTGCTGGTCGGCTTCCTCGAGCGAGTCCTCGTCGATCTCGTCGATGCGCACGCTCGTCCGACCGTTCTTCCGGTGCAGAAGGATCGCGCCCTCCCCCACGCCGCGCGCGCCGAGCTCGCTGATGTAGCTCGTCCAACGCTCGAGCGCCTCCGCATACGTGCTCGCGTCGGCGAAGAAGCTGCCGTTCCAGCTCGCGGCATGCTCGAGCGGATCGCTCTCGATCGACGTCAGGATCCATGCGTCGCAGCCGGTCTTCTTCACCCACGCACGCGGCCGTTGCTCCGGCCGGTCCTCGTCGACGATGAGCCAGCTCCCCAGCAGCGTCGCGTAGCCGCCGGGAGTGAGGTGCGAGGCCGCCTCGCTGACGACGTGCGCGGTGACGTCGTCGCCGCGGAAGCCGCTGTCGCGGTATGCCCACCGCTGCTCGGGCGAGACGACGAACGGTGCGTTGCACACGATGAGGCCGAACGTCTCTCCTTCGACGGGTGCGAAGAAGCTGCCGTTTCGACATTCGACGTTGTCCAGCCCGTTGAGCGCCGCGTTCAGCTCGGTGTAGGCGAGCGCACGATCGTTGACGTCGATCGCGATGACGTGGTCTGCGTGCCTCGCAGCGAGGAGCGCGTGGATCCCGCTGCCCGTGCCGACGTCGAGTGCTCGACGGACGCGCGGCCTCGGCGTCAGCAGGTCGCACGTGCGCGCCGTCGGCGTATAGGTCGCCACGTAGTCCGGCGGGTCGTCGGCGTCGCGCGTGAACCCGTCCGACGCGAGGAGCGTGTCGTCCACCGGCAGGACGCGCGCGTGCGGGACGAGCTCGTTCCCGCGCCTGCTGACGAGACTCGTCGCGAGCAGCGCGTCGACGCCGCCGCTTCCGAATGCGGCGACTGCCTTGCTCTCGGGAACTGCGAGCTCAAGGTAGAGCAGGCGGATCGCCGTCTCGAGCGGAGACTCCGACAGCCGGCGCTCGGCGACGACGACCTCTTCGCGCTCCTCGACCTCGTCGCCGACGAGGTCGGAGATCGCGTCGCCCTCGTAGCCGAGGTCGCGCAACGTGGCGCCGAGCACCTCTGCGGCGGGGCGATCCGGGACGGGAGACTTCACCAGGCGAGACTACTGACGCGCGACGAGGACATCCTCGTAGTACTCACCGGCGCGTCGGCCCGTTCTCCGGTTCACGTGCCTGCGGAGGCGCCCTTCGAGGCGCAGGCCGGCCCGCTCGAGGATGACGGGATACAGGTTGCGGCGATCGTTCACGACGATCAGAACCGGTGCGTCGGGCGCGAGAGCGGAGGCGGCGTTGGCGAGCGCAGTCGCGATGCCCTCGGTGTATGCGTCGAGCGCGGCCCGCGAGGTTCCACCTTCCGCCGCGCCGAGCTCGAGCTCGCGGCGGTCGTCCAGGTCGAGCAACTCGTAGGCGTAGCGATGCTGCTCGTGGTAGTCGATCAGCCCCGGATACGGCGGCGACGTGAGCACGCCGTCGAAGATGTCCTCGTACTCGACCGTGCGCGAGTCGCCGTGGAGAACCGCGGCGGTCCGCGTCTCGTCGCGGACGGAGTTGAACTCGATGATGCGCGCCAGCGCGTCGAGCGTGTAGCGCCGGAGAAAGGCTGCGGCCGACTCGACCGGGCGGCACGTGCGCCGGTGTTTGTGGCACCAGTACTCCCCGACCTGCGGCGCGCGCGGCGCCTCGAGATCGAAGTGCGCCGTGCGCCGCGCCGAGCGCGCGGCACGCGACAGGATGACGCGCAGCACATCCTGATGCTCGTACTCGGCGATCAGCTCGCGGAACGCGAGCAGCTCCTTCGCCGCCTGGGGCTCGTACCACCTGCGCAGGTATGCGGTAGGCCGCGCCTTCGTCGTGCGTGAGCCGAGAAGCGCATAGACGTCACGCAGCTCCGCGCCGAGCGCCTCGACGTCGTAGTGCGCGGTCTTGACCCGCATGAGCAGGCAGTTGAACGCCGCGAGCTCCGCGCCCGTCGCGTCCATCCCCGACTCGAGCGCCTGGACGAGCGTCGTCCCCGAGCCTGCGAACGGATCGAGTATGCGGCCTCCCGGCGGCAGGTAGCGCTCGAGCAGCACCTCGACGAGCTGCGGGATGAACTTGCCGTGATACGGATGCAGCCGGTGGACGTGCTTCGTGCGCACGTTCTCGGGCAGCGCTCGCTCGGACCACGAGAGCTCGAGGTCCAGCGTCGCGTATAGCTCCTCCTGCGTGACGGCCACGAGTGGAGACTTCGCTAGAAGGCGTCCGGAATCCTGCGCAGCCGTCCCTCCCACACGGCCACGACGTCGAACGCGACGTCGAGGCCGCTGAGCTCCGGATGCGCCGTCAGCCACACACGGGCAGCGCTGCGGACGCGGCGCTGCTTCTCCGCGGTGACCATCTCGGCGGGATCGCCGAAGCGCCGGCCCCGCTTCTCCTTCACCTCGACGAAGCGGAGGCTTCGTCCGCGGCGCGCGACCAGATCGATCTCGTTGCGTCCTGCCCAGACGTTCGCGTCGAGGATGCGCCAGCCGCGCAGCCGGTACCAGCGCGCGGCCCGGCGCTCGGCCGCGTTCATTGAGTTACACCCGTACCAGGTACCGCGAACGTCAGGTACCTGGTACGGGAGACCCTCCATAACAGAGAGCCTGAAACGACAAGCGGTGCACGGCGGACGGGCCGCGCTCACGCACGACGGCGGAGTGTCCGGGCGTGATGTAGCCGACGTGCTGCGCGAACCCGTACGCGGGGTAGAGCGCGTCGAGCCTGCGCATCAGACGGTCGCGGGTCACCTTCGCGACGATCGACGCGGCCGCGATCGCCGCGCTCTTCTCGTCGCCGTCGACGACGGCGGTGTGCTCCGGCGCGAGCGGCCCGAGCCGGAAGCCGTCGACGAGGCACGCGTCCGCGGGCGGCGACAGCGCCTGCAGCATTGCGCGCAGTCCGGCGAGGTTCGACTTGTGCAGGCCGTTGCGGTCGATGTCGCCGGCGGGGATCGCACGCACGACGACCTTCTCCGCGCAGCCGAGCACGGCGTGGAAGAGCTCCTCGCGCCGTTCCTCGGAGCACTGCTTCGAGTCGTTGAGATACGCGAGCGGCCGCACGCGGTGCTCCTTCAGCGCGGCGTAGTCGAGCAGCACGCCCGCCACGACGAGCGGTCCCGCGAGCGATCCGCGCCCCGCCTCGTCGGCGCCGGCGACGAAGCGCGCACCGAGGTTCCGGTCGAACTTGAGGAGCCTCTGGCCGGTCCGCTTCACGCGGCCGACGATATCGCGCTACTCGGGCGTTGCGACAGTGTCTTCTTCGGCCACCGAAGCCTCTTCCACCTCTGGCTCCTCTGCGACCGGCACTTCTTCTTCGACGAGCGTCTCGTCCGCCACGACCTCCGGCTTCGCGCCGCTGTAGCGCTGCTCGCGGACACGGGCCTTCTTGCCGACCCGGCCGCGGAGGTAGTACAGCTTGGCGCGGTTGACGTCGCCGACGGCGGCCACGTCGATCTTCTCGATCTTGGGCGAATGCAGCGGGAACGTTCGCTCGACGCCGACGCCGAACGACTGCTTCCGGACGGTGAACGTCTCGCGGGCGCCCGAGCCCTGCCGCTTGATCACGATGCCTTCGAACACCTGGACGCGGCGCCGCTGGCCTTCGATCACCTGGAAGTGCACGCGCACGGTGTCCCCCGCCTTGAAGCGGGGAACTTTGCGCATCTGGGCGCGCTCGATCGAATCGATGACGTTGCTCATGGGAAAGGCGGCCCGCAGGCCGGAGCGCAGGTTAGCGAATATTCAGGGTTTCTCGGGCGCGATGAGCGCCGCGAGCACGTCTTTGCCGCCCTGGAGCACGGGATCGCCGTGCGCGAGCAGGATCCGCTCCACGGGCAGCTCCAGGAGCGGGAGGAGCGACTTCACGAGCTTCTTCGTCGTCGCTCCCTCGAGCCAGTTCTCCGGGCAGAGCCGGAGCGGCTCCGAGGTCGCATGCGGCTTCGCGCCGGCCCCGAGCAGCACGTCCCCGACGACGAGTGTCTTCTGCTGGGGCAGCCAGTAGACGACCTCGCCCTCGTGGGCGGTGGCGAAGGCCTTGATCCCTCCCGGGAGCTCGGGGTCGGCCTCGAACGGGTCGGTGACGACGACGCCGCGGTTCTTCAGCTTCCGGACGCCGCGGGCAGGCGCCCAGACGTGCTCCGCTCCGAGCTCGCCGCCGGAGCGGCCGTGCGCGTAGAGGGTGATGAGCACGTGGGCCGGCGAACGCACCTCGGGCGGCGGATCGAGCGGGTCGATGAGGACGAGCCCGTCGGGCGTGTCCACGGCGACGGAGCCGACCTCCTGCCGCCATTCCGGGTGCCAGGCCGACCAGCGCCGCAGCCCAGGGGCCACCTGTTCGAGCCTGCTCATGCCAGCTCCTTTAGCGGAACCCGATGCGGTTGGGGGGCCAGTAGACGAAGAACACGGTGCCGATCAAGTTCTTCCGCGGGACCGACCCCCACTCCCGCGAATCGCACGACTCGGCGCGATTGTCTCCCATGAAGAAGTAGTCGCCCAGGGGCACCTGCCAACTCTTTCCATAATGAGAGGTGTCTGCCAAGCGCCGCTGGGCCTGGACGTACGGTTCTTTGAGCTTGTAGAAGGTCTTGCCGCGGTACGGCTCGATCCAGATAAAGCCCTGGTTGTCCTCCTTGACCGTCTCCCCGGGCAGCCCGATCAGCCGCTTGACGAAGGT
>Ga0307372_10001841_pt1 | contig 35888 bp, 38 predicted proteins | sample OX1MG_FD_202533 | JGI IMG/M metagenome (GOLD analysis project Ga0307372, IMG submission 202533) | Soil microbial communities from Risofladan, Vaasa, Finland - OX-1 | ecosystem: Environmental > Terrestrial > Soil > Coastal area > Acid sulfate soil | place: Finland: Risofladan, Vaasa | collected...
ATAGCCTCTTACTCCGGGGTCTGGGTGGTTCCGCACCATATCCTCGAACTGTTGCCGCTGCTCGTCATCGGTCGGCAAATAGGCGCTCACGCATTCGCAAAGCAATGTCTTGCGATAGAGGTTCTCGGGGCAATGCACAAGGCGCTCCAGCGCCAAGCTCGCCAACTCTATTCTCCGTTGTTTTGGCACCCGCATCAAGCCCGCCAAGGCGACACCGAGCCAATTGTCTTGCCGGACAAATGCTTCAGCATCGAGAGCAGGCAACCCCACATAGGGATAATTGAAACGTACGAGTTGGTGCTCCCAAAAACGCTCTTCGTAGGTGTCCCAGCCGACCCCATCCAAACCAACCCGCAAATACAATCCGATGGGCAGCACGGGCAGGTCGTGCCGGCGACGCAACGGCTCGTAGTAGTGGAACATCCGCCGCCGCAAGGGCGCCACCCTGTCGGCGGCCTCGACTTCGACGTGGACCAGGGCGAGCCAGCTTTCGGCCGAGCGTCCATCGGGCGCCGGCACCGGCTCGCGCGTAGGCAGCTTCGCCACGAGATCGACATAGCGACTTTCGCCCTCCAGCGCGTCGCTGAGCAGCTCCTTGTCGAGCCATTCGAGGCCAGGGAAATCGAATCGCCCAAGCCGCCCATGCCCGCAATGGCCACGTGGCTGCGGCGCAGCTTCTCTTGCTCCGCTTCGGTGAAATCCTCTTCGGTGAACCGTCCGATATTGCGGCTAAACGCCTCGTGGTAGTCGAAGGTGGGCGGAGCTATCGCAGCAATGTTCGTTGCGGCCGGGGTTTCCATCACGAGCGGCATCGCTGGCCCCACAGAGAAAGTGCTTACGACGGGATTATTCATCGGTCCGTAGCAGACTTCGTGAGAAGTCTGGCTGCGAACAGGTTACGGCCAGAACTCTCACGAGTTCTGCTACAACGGCGCCCAGGCGAGGACCGGTTAAATAAGCCGGGCAAGGCGGACGTGGCCTACCTCAAGATAGCATATCTTCGCGGCGGCGGCGAAGGGGGTGACCTCGGCCACGTGGCTACGGTAAAATGGCAAACGGAGCCTCCTATGCCGCTACGCGATCACTTTCACACGAACTCAACGGTTCTCAAGTGGGAAGCTCTGCACGGCTTTTGGCCGGCGGCGATCGTGGCGAGACTTAATACCATTTTGCCCACGGAATACATCGCCCAACCGCGCGTTCGGCTTGGCACCACGATGGAAATCGACGTTGGGGCACTCGAACGCGAATCGCACGACCTCCCTGCCGGGAGAGTTGACGGAGCAGGAGGCGTTGTCGTCACCGCGTGGGCGCCCGCCGCGCCGGCCATCCTGCTCGACGCCGAATTCCCGCAGGCCGATGAATACGAGGTCAACATCTACTCGCAGGACGAGTTCCGGCTCGTCGCCGCCATCGAACTGGTCAGCCCATCGAACAAGGACCGGCCCGAAAACCGGCGAACTCTGGTCAACAAGTGCGAGTCGCTCTTGAAACGAGATGTTTGCGTCACGATCGTCGATCCGGTCACCAGTCGCGCAGCGAATATTTACGGCGAATTGTTGGATGAACTCGGCGCCCCTCGGACGGCCGTGTCGCAGAGCGTGATTTACGCGGCGACCTGCCGCGGCCGTCGCAACGGACTGCGCTGGCGGCTCGAGTCCTGGGAACACAGCCTCGCCGTCGGCAGCGAACTGCCAAGCCTGCCCATCTGGCTTTCGCCCGACCTCATGGTCCCCTTGGAATTGGAGGCCACCTACGAGGAGACCTGTCGCTCGCTGCGGATTGGCTGAACTCAATCGCGCGTTTCGCCGAGCTGTCGCCGCAATTCGTCCAACTCTTGTTCGAGCCTCGCCGTTTCGGCCATCGCGCGATCGCGCCCGGCCTGCATTCGCTTGATCCCGGCTTCGATTCGTTCGATCTCGGCCGTTGTTTCGGCTATAAACTTACGCACCTCAGGCGGAGTGCGCAGCCAGCCGCCGGTCGCCGGATCGTACAGCCGCAGGTCTTCACCATGCGCTTCGAGGTGCAAGCCGAGCACCTCGCTTACGATGCGGCCCACAACGAGCGGCATCGGCACATAATCGCCCTTGTGCAGGCGAAAGCCCTGCAACGGCGGGGTCAAGTAGTCGGCGTAAGGATCGAACAGCACGTATTCGCTGACGCCCAGGATGTCGCGGTAGAGCCGCTTCTTGTCAGTCTAGGCGTGAGGGGCGGCCGGTTCAAGATTCGCTCTTGTCGATACCGAAGCGCATGGCTTGGACGAGCACGTGCCTGCCGCGGTAAGAATTCGGGAACCGACGAGGGCAACCCCACGCGCATGAAAGATCGCGCGAACGCTTGCGAAAAATGTTCTAAGAACGGCGAACGCAAGCGCCAACGGTTGCCCGCTTGCGCGGCATGACGGGCCGCGGCGTTGGCTACCGGAATGCACTTCAGTTACTGCTTCGGCTTTACCTCAAAGATTCCTGATGCCCGCGAAAAGTAGGCATCGAATTCAGCGAAGAAGTCGAGCTGACCCAAGATCAAGGGAATTGAGTCCACCTGCGCCCACGCAAATGCCAGTCGAACCGGCGCAAACCGGCCGACAATTGCACGGACAACCAAACCGCGAGCAGGTACCGACGCCAAATTGCCCGTCAATTGGATGCTCGTCGTGGAGAGCAAGCTGCGGAAGCGGAATTCGTCCTGCTTCGTCGATGGACGTTGTCATGGCTGAAGTTTTCATGGTGAGCATCACCCATTCGGCAGGCATACGACTGCGGTCATCTTCCGTCCCTCCACAATACCATCGGATACCGACTGAGAAAAGGCCCGAAGGGAGAAACAACATTCGTGCCATTCGTGGTTCTGTCGGGTTCCAATCGCCGCCAAAAACGACGGATCCCGCTGTATTGTTTTCGCCTTCCGGGATACGATGGTGGCAGAAGGAGACCGCGAGATGATCCAACTCAGTCCACGCGTCGGCCAAAATAATCGGCGCGGGCGGCTAAATGACCTTGGCACCGAGGTCACCTGGGCGGTCCGTGCGGGCCAACCTATCGACACCCCGCACAGGATTTGAGACGGTGGGCGGCTGGCGGAGCAAGGGAATCGACGCTAGACTTGGTAAATATGAGCGAAGCCATGCTGACGATTGAGGATGCGGCCCGGCGCCTGGCCGATGTCGTCGAGCAAGTCCAGACCAAGGGGGAAGCTGCGGTTCTTCTGAAGTCGGGGCGGCCTGTCGCGCGGATCGTGCCGGTCGCATCCGCGGGCCAAGGCGCCGACGACCTGATCGGCTTTCTAGCGCGGTGGCGGCTCGATTACCCAGAGCCCGATGAAGAGTTTTCGGATGCGATCCAGGAGAGCCGACAATGGCTGCGCCCACCACGGGATCCTTGGGAATCATCTTAGATTCGTCAATTCTGGTCGCATTCGAACGGCGGCGATTCGACTTGGAACGATTTCTGGCGGAGCAAGCGCCGCCCGCCATTGCGGCCATAACCGCGGCGGAACTGCTCATTGGCGTGGAGCGCGCCGATACCCCGCAGCGCCGGAGCCGACGAGAGTCGTTCGTCCAAAGTATCCTTGACCGCGTGCCGATCATCCCTTTCGACATGGCCCAAGCGCGGCTGTTCGCCATGCATTTCGCCGATCTCGCCACGCGCGGAGAAATGATCGGCGATCGCGACCTGCAGATCGCCGTGACTGCGTTGAGTCTCGACTTCGATCTGGCTACGCTCAATCAAAGCGAGTTTAACCGTGTAACTGGTCTCAAGGTGCGCGACGTGTCCGCTTACGTTCCATAGCCCCTCGTGCGGTGCGGGATCTAAATGCAGGCAGCGCTGAAACGATTATAGACGACGTGGGTCGGCACGCCAGCGGCGTGAGCCGCATCAAACAAGCACCTCGTTTACCTCGCGCCGGAGCGATCGCGTGCAATCACGTTTCGGGCTGCCGATGCGAAAGGCCATGACGAGCGTCTGGGTGGCGACTTCAGGGAGAAGCTCGCGAAAAGCGTGGGAGACGTTGGCGGCAAGACGAGCGTGATGGCGATTTTGGATTTTGGATTTTGGATTTTGGATTGCTGCAGGGTCCAGAGCGCGGCCGACGAGCAGTTCGTGGTGGCCGACGAAGATCGGCAGGCTGCCCAGCGGGTGCAGGGCGAGGCCCAGCTCGGTCGCCGTCAGCCACAGCCGCTGGAAAGCGCGGCCGGCCGCGAAGAACGAGGGCGCCGTCGCGTGCGCGACGGTCAACACGCCGATCGCGCCGCTTTTGCGCAAGAGCGCGCCGCTGGGCGCGGTGAGCACGTGGCTGAGGCCAAAGTGGTTGAAGAATCGCACCAGCGGCCATGACGTGAGCGAGCGCAGCATGAGTCCGCCGCCGGGCGGCAGGCCGAGCGTCCGCAAGTCGAGGCCGTCGCGCGTGCGCTCGGCCTCGGCCGGAGTGAGACGCAATTGCCGAAATAGCTCGGCATGGAACTCCTCGCGCTCGAAACGCAAGCGGTCGGCCACCGCCACCAACTTCGACAGCCGGCGAATCGCCGATCGGTTCGTGAGCCACGTCGCCGCGCAGCCGTCGAAGCGCGTCACGGCGGAAGTCATGCAATCGAGGGCCTCGCGCGCGAGGGGCCCGCGAGAGTACGGATGCCGGTTGGTGCAGCGCGCGGCCAGAAAGTCGGCCAGCCGGTCGTGTTCCGTGCTGGGCGCGAAGCGGATTTCGGCCACCGCGGAAAGGGGTTGGGGGTCGGGGGTTGGGGGTCGGGGACTTTCCGTCAATTTGCAATTTGCAATTTCAGACGGCCCAGGAGGGCCATCCTCCAACGATTGCACGTCGGCGGCCAGGCCGTGCCGCGTGGCTTCGATGACGACGTTCTCCACGGCCGCACCGAGAGCCAGCATGCCGAACATCGAGCAAACGTCGGAAGGCAACGCGCGGCCGCGGTCTTCATAGACCAGCAATTTGCCCTCATCGAAGCGGAACCGCCACGGCTGGTTGTTGTCGGGCGAAGGCGCCAGCGTCGCCGCGCGGATGAGCTCGAGCTGGACGCACGATGGGGGACTGGGGGTTCGCGATTGGGGGTTGGGGGATGGCCTTCCCAGGCCGTCGCGATCGGCGAGCTCGGTTGGCGTGGCGATGCCGTTGGTGGTGGTCATGATCGGATTTTGGATTTTGGATTTTGGATTTTGGAGTCACCCCCTCGTTCTTCCTCAACGGCCCGCTCATGTTCGGGCGCGCCGGGACTCGCCAGGTCGAGCACCACATCGACGGGCAAACCGACCACCAGGCTCTCCGTGCCGGCCCCTTCGAGCTCGATCCACACCTCGCGGACCTTGGTGTCGAAACGCTCGAGCGGGTCGTCGGTGCGCAAGGGCTTCTGGGTCATTCGCGGCGCCAACCGCACCACGCGGCCCCGGACGTCGCCCGTAAGACCGTCGGCCGTGACGCGCGCGTTCATGCCCGTCCGGACATGGGGAACGTCGAACTCATCGACGTAGGCCCGCACGTAAAGCTTGGAGGTGTCGGCCACGATCAAGGCCGGCTCCGACGAGTCGGGGTCGCTCAATTCGCCCGCGTGCAGGTTGACCCGCAAGATCTCGACGGAACGCGGCGCGCGGAGCGTGGTCTTGTCGCACTCGTGACGGGCCAGCTTAAGCCGGGCGTCGGCCGCGGCCACTTTGGCCCGCGCACGCCGCAACTCGTCGTCGCGGGCAGGCGCCTCGAGCAACTCGTGCCGCGCGCGCGCGGCGTCGAGCTGCGCGGTGAGGCGGTTGATTTCGGTGTCGAGATCGTCGAGCGCCTGGTCGGTGGTGGCCCCGCTCTTGCGGAGCGTCGCCATTCGCCCGTGCCGCTGCCGCACGCCGTCGAGTTGCGCGCTCAGGGCGGCGACCTCCGCCGCCGCTTCGCGGCGCTCTTCATCGCGGGCGCCGTTGGTGAGCCGCTCCAAGTCGGCTTTGGCGGCGGCGAGGTCGGCTTCGGCCGCGGCGCATTCATACTCTTGCCGAGCGCCGTCCAGCCGCATCAGCGGCGCGCCGGCCTCGACCGTTTGCCCCTCGCGGACCAGAACCTCGTCGACCTGGCCGAAAAGCTGTGCCCGCAAGTCGATCTCCTCCGTCGCCCCCTCGACACGGCCGGGCGCGTGGACCTGGCTCGACTCGGACGGACCCGTCGCGGCCGACTCGCGCGGCTTGGGGCGCGACTCGGCATCGATCACGAAACCCAGGCCGACGACCGCGGCAATTCCAATCACAATGCAGGTTACTTTGAGCATGGAAGGGTTCAGGGTTCGGGGTTCGGGGTTCGGGGTTCGGGGTTCGGGGTTCGGGGTTCGGGGTTCGGGGTTCGGGGTTCAGGGTTCAGGGTTCAGGGTTCAAATGCTTGCTCATCCCTCATCCCTCATCCCTCATCCCTCATCCCTCTTCACTAATCACTAATCACTAACCACTAATCACTAACCACTAATCACTAACCACTAATCACTAACCACTAATCACTAACCACTAATCACTAACCACTAATCACTAACCACTAGCTACTAGCGACCGGCACGGCCCCGGCGGTGGCCGGCGGATGGTCGGCATCCACCTCGGCGATGCGGCCGGCGTCGAGGTGCAAAATGCGGTCGGCGAAGGCGAAAATCCGCGAGTCGTGGGTCACGACCAGCGCCGTCTTGCCGCGTTCCGAAGTCAAGTGGCGTAAGAGCCGCATCACTTCCTGGCCGTTCTGGGCATCGAGCGACGCGGTCGGTTCATCGGCCAAGATCAAGTCGGGATCGCCGGCCAAGGCCCGTGCCAAGGCCACGCGCTGACACTGCCCGGTGCTGAGCTTGCCGACGTGCGCCTTGGCCTTGTCGGCCAGCCCCACCGCCTCGAGCAGCTCCAGCGCGCGGCGCTGCGCCGGCCTGGGCGCGACGCCGCGCAGGGTGAGCGGCAGACAGGCGTTTTGCAACGCGTTCAATCCACGGATCAACTGAAACCGCTGAAAGACGAAGCCAATCCGGTCGCGCCGCAGCACGGCCCGCTCGATGTCGTTGAGACGCGCGAGATCCTGTCCCACGATCTTGACCTGGCCACGGTCGGGCGTGAGCATGCAGCCCAGGATCGACAACAGCGTACTCTTGCCGCTGCCCGAAGGACCGACGAGAAACACGCACTCGCCGGGCAACGTTTCCAGCTCCACGCCTTCGAGCACCGGCGTGGTCGTGCCGCCGGTGGTGTAGCTTTTGTGGACGTCGTGGGCAAAGATGGTGGGTGTCGTGTGCATGGCTCATCCCCTCAGAACGATGGCGGGGTCGAGCCTGCGAATTCGCAGGTAGGGCAACACCGACGACACGAGGCAGATGGCGAGCACCAGGCCGAAGCTTCCCAGCGACAGCCACCAGGGAATGACGATCGGCGCGTGCGGAGTGCTGAACGTGCGCTGGATCAAGAATACGACCTCCAGCCCCAGCAACGAGCCCGCCAAAGCCATGGTGATCGCCTGCGCCAACAGCATACCATAAATCTGCCGTTCGCTGGCCCCCATGGCCTTCATCGCCCCGAATTCGCTGAGGCGGTCCAAAACCGAGGCGTAGAGCGTTTGCGCGACGATAATCAGCCCCACAAGAAGTCCCAGCATTGTGGCGGCCCCGAAGCTGATGCCCAGGCCGGTGCGCGTGAGCCAGAAGTCGATCGAGTTGCGAGCGTACTCCGCACTGGGAAAGGCATCGACCTCGGGAATTCGCCGGTTGATCTCGCGGCAGACTGCTTGGGCATCGGCGCCGGGTCGCAGCTTCACTAGAAAGTAGGAACAACGGTCGGCCGGCTTTCGCAGATAACTGGCCGCCTGTTCGAGGTTGGTGAACACATAAGGGTTGACCATGAAGCCCACGATGCCGCGGCTCTTGGCGACGACGCGCGCCCGCCGCCCGCTGATCTCGCGCACCTCGCCCAGCGCAGGGTACTCGAGCTTCGCTTCCTCGAAGCAATCGACGATGATCCCTTCTGTTTGGCGGACCTCAGCGGCGCTGCCCTGGTCCATGCTCCACGCGCCGCCCAGCAACGATTTGCGGTCGCACCCCACGACCACCACCCCCTCGAAACCTCCGCTGGGGAGCGTCATGTTGCCGTATCCAATGACGTAGGGCACGGCCAACGCGACGCCGGGCACAGCCCGAATGCGATACATCCAACGCTTGGGGATGTCGAGCGGGAAATCGATGTTATGCACGTACTTGTGTGCGACCCAGATATCGGCGTCGCTGGAATTGACCAGCAAGCCGATCTTGCCCAGCAGCCCGTTGAACAGGCCGCCTTGCACGTTGACGAGCACGACGGAAAACACCACGCCCACCATGGCGGTGGCCAGCTTTCCGCGGTCGGCAATCAGCGTTCGCAGGGCAAGGGACCACATATCTCAAGGATAGGTTTTTGGTTTTGGGGGTTGGGGGTTGGCGGTTGGGGATTGAAGCGGTGATGGGGCTTTTGCCGAATTCTCCCGATGCGAGCGCAGCGCCAACGGCGCAGAATGGACAATGCCGCTTCTAGGCAATTTACGCTTTTTTCCGCCGGGGTGCCAGGATCCTGAACCCCGTGGTTCCGCTAGGCGCAGGCCAGCAGTTCTTCGCGCGGCTCGGCCGCGGCCTGGTCCGCTTCGTAGGCCACGACCGGCGCAAAATAGCGCCGCTCGGCGGCCGAAATCGGGCAAAAACGCAAGTGCTCTTCCGCAATCGGCTCGCCGAAAAACAAAGCGACGTTCTCGGCCGGCGCCTGCTCCAGCCGCGTCAAGTCGAGGTGCAAGGCCACCGCCGGCCGGTTGCAGACCGCCGGATAGGCCCGCTCCTCGCCCAGCGGCCGGAAACCCATCGCGCGGCGGTAGAGCCGGGCGTGCCGCGGGTGAACGGCCACCAACAGATGGTCCAGGCCGTGCCGCCGCGAGAATTGGGCCATCATCCGCATCAGGCCGAGCACCGCCTCAAAACCCAAACGCGAATCGGCCGACGAGCTGGCCAAGGCCGAGACTTCGCCCAGCCAGGTGCTCGGCTCGCGCAGCGCCTCGACCTCCGGGCCATACACGCGGTCCAAAGGCAGGCCGAGACGGCCATCGCCCACCAGGCTGAGCGTGGAGATGACCCGCCCCGCGTGCAGCGCCACGAACGTGGCGGTGGTCGGCAGCAAATGGTGCGGCATGACCCGCATCTGGAAGCGGTTGGGACGCATCAGGCCCGACTCGACGTAGTTTTCGTAGACCAGACGAAAGGCGCCGGCCCGCTCGTGCTGATTGTCGGCCACCTTGTAGACGATGCGGGCCTCGGCCAACGGCTCCGGCACGACCACCGACGGCGCGAAGAGCGACGGGCTGATGCGGTTTTGCGGGGCGGCGATCGGACGACGACGGGCCAGACGGGAAGAGGAAGATGAAGACACCATGGCAGTTACTCCGTGGGGCTGCCGCGGGCCCCCAGAGCAACCGACGCCGGACAAAGGCGAGACACGGCAGCTCTCGATAACGAGACCCGCGTCGTTTTCCACGGCCCACGGCGACATGCCATCGGGCCGCTTCACCTTTTCTATCATTCCCAAACTGCCAACACATCGGCGTAAAAGCGCAAAGTGGCGCAAACTGAGCAAGATGGACGGGGGCAACGATCCGCCCCGAAGGGTCAGTTCGTGGTCGGAGAATTGGTCGGTGGCGCGCTGCATGAGTATAGCCAGAGCGATTCGACAAGCGAGCCTTAGCGCGCGGAGGTAATAGACGATCAAGCTTACGGCCGCTCCTCTTTTTTCGGCACATTTTTCCGCCGCCCTCCAGTCGGAGTGGGGGAAAATGAGATAGGGCGCATGGCGCGCGGGGGTTTGGGTAAAGACGTTCCGTTGTCTGCCCGACGCACAAAGTGTCTGCCCGACGCACAAAAGAGCCCCTTTTCTCGCCCAAGTCGCCTACGGGGGCGAAAGAGGTTCTGTTCATTGAAAGTAGGCTGGGCCACCGCGTCAACGAGATTCCGGGTATCTTTTTTAGGCGTCAGGCCCATCAGGCTCACGAGCATGTCCAAGCGCGAGAAGAGCTGCCGCTCGCGGCAGGCCAAGCACGACACTTCGCCCAACCAGCAGGCTGGCTCGCGCAGCCGTTGGACATCGGGACCGTATACGCACTCCATCGGCAAGCCCAGCCGGCCGTCGCCGATCAAGCTGATCGTGGCGACCACTTCGTCGGCCTGCACGGCGACGAACAGCGTGGTCGTCGGCAAGAGGTGATGCACCGTCACCCGCATCTGATAGCCGTTGGCCGCCATCAGCCCGGCCTTGACGTAGGCTTCGTACAACAATCGGAAGGCGCCGGCGCGCTCCTGCTGCGTCGTCGCGGTTTTGCAAACGATGGGAGCCGTCGCGCCGCCCTCGACGTTCTTTGTTCGGAAGAATACTTGGGCCGGCATTTTCGCTCCGTCGGTCAAGGTTGGTCCGCGACGCATTAGAGCAAGCGTCGCGCCAGTGCTCGTTATGCGGGGTGGCCAAGTAAGATCGCTTTTTCAGGCAGTCGTCAGTTTTGCCGAGCGAACATGGGCACGTTTAATGCAAGCCGGCCGTGGGTCGTTGAACACTTCCTGCGCGGAGGCCGTGCGTCATGTTGCAAGAACGTCGAGCGGGCTATTGGCTGCGCGCCGCGGCTGCGGACTGGTCGGTGATTCTGGCCAGTCTTGCCGCGGCGCACGTCATCGATCGTTGGCCGGGTTATGTCGTGGCCTGGTTGATTGTCGGGAACCGCCAACACGCCTTGTCGCTGTTGGGGCACGACGGCGCGCATCGCTTGATATGCCGCGATCGCGCGGCCAACGATTGGCTTACCTGTCTGCTCTCGTTTTGGCCGCTGTGGACCGACCTGGAACCCTACCGCCGGTTCCACTTCGCCCATCATCGACATGTGGGGACCGTCGACGACCCGGAGACGGGCTGGAAGGGAATCGCTCCCGGCGACGACCCGCCGTTGACGGCGATGAACGTCGTGCGCTGGTTTCTACTCGACCTAATCGGTTTGGGCGCAATCGAGTCGGGTTGGTATTTCAAACACTACCGGCCGAGCCCGCTCGGACCCGCCCTGTTCTGGTCGGGCATTGCTTTTGCCGCCTACTGGTGCGGCCTGTTGTGGGCCGTCTTGTTGTGGCATGCCGCCTTCCTCACCAGCTTTTGGGCGTTCTTCCGCTTGCGCGCCTACACCGAACACTGGGGCACGACGGGCACGCACCGCTGCCGACCGCGTTGGTGGCAGCGAGCTTTCCTGCCGCACAACACCTGGGCGCACTTCGAACACCATGAACGGCCCGACCTGCCGTTCTGGGCCTTGCCGCATTACGTCGCGACCCGCTCACGCCACCGCCGCGCCGTTGCGGAGCCTCGCCTCGTCGCCGGGGCCGACCAACGTGAAACCGCCGCCGTACTCCGCCGCGGGCGCGAACCATCGCCGTTCGCGATCGGACATCGGCCGGCCGACAAGCTGCTCCTCGGCCAGCGGCGCGCCGAAAAAAGTCTCGTAGTTCACCGGACGAACGCGGTCGAGACGCGCAAAATCCAACGATAGGGCCACGGCCGGATTGTTTCGCACCAGCGGATACGACTTCTCCGCGCCCACCGCTTCGAAACTAAGAAACCGCTGATAGAAGCGAGCGTGTCGCGGATGAACCGCGACAAGCAGTTCTTCGACGCCGCGATAACGGGCGGCCTGAACCATCAGCCGCATCAACGGCACGAACACCGGCAAGGTACGCGAAAGCTGGCTGCGCCGGTCGGCCAACGAAGAGACCTCCGCCACGCGAATGCCCCGCCGGCGATACCTCGCGACCTCGTCACCGTAAATCCCTTCCATCGGCAAGCCAAGGTCGCCGTCGCAGACCAGGCTGACGGTGCTGATCACCTCGCCGTCACAGACGGCGACGATCACGTCGGTCGTGTCGAGCAACTGGTACGGGGTGACCCGCATCTCGTGAGGATTGTCTTCGATCAGCCCGGCGCGGGTATACGCGTGATAGACCAGCCGAAAAGCGGCGTCGCGCTCGTGAAAGTTTTCCGCGAGTTTGTAGGCGATCGAATCGCCATCGGGTTCCGCCGGGTCGAGTTCGCTGGCGCAACAGAGTTGAAACGTCGGCATAGGGCACCTTGGCCGGTCCGAAAGCGCCGCCACCCGCAACGGCCGGGTCCGGCCGCGCGCGCTTTGTCGGCAACGGTTGCAAAAGAAAGTGGTTGTTAAGACGTGAAACGCGACATTCAGGCGGCCGCAGCGCCTTCAGCGACGGAACCGTCGCGTGAGGGACGAGGTGCCACGGAGGCCTGTTCGTTCGGCTAGGAAGAGCTTCTTCGCCGAGACATTAAAAGGCTAGGTTGCGAATGAAGCGCGGTCAAAAAAATCTCGCACGGCCCGGCGTGCGCCCGCTTCGCAGCGCCGTGATTCTCAGTTAAAATCGCTTTGCCCTGAACGCCGAGGTGATTTATGAACATTTCCTGCCCCGCTTGTGGCGCCGATATGCCCTCGGCCATGTTGCTTTGCTTGGCGATGGTGTTGGGCTGGAATTACGACTTCGGAGGCTTGTACGCAGAGCCGGGGTCGGTGCTCCCCGTGCTCTCGCTGACAGCGGTGCTATCGGGCCTGGCATGGCTTCACTATGTCGTCGCTCTGGTGGCCTATTACTCCAACCGCAACGCCATGCGTTGGTCGCAATCGCCCGGCGGCGCAGTCTTGCCGGGCTCGCGCTAGCACCACTTCACGCGGACCAAGACCTCTGGGCTATGCGGTATCTGGCCCAATTTGGCTATTGACGGCCGCACCCGCTCGATTATTCTTATCACTTGGAACCGTACTGGAGGAGTTGCCTGGGGCACGCGTGCGTCAGGCAGGTGCAAAGATTGGGGAAACTGTTTGCCGATTTGGGTGCAGCCCGCCAAGAGCCGATTGCCTGAGCGAACCACGCCCGGCGCGTCTCACTGCAATCCACGTTCAATCTCGTCCCTTCTTTGAGTTGGTTCGTGCGTAAAAGGCATGGGCGGCAACGAACGCCGCGGCGCCACGTCGTGCGCTGGTGCGAAGCAGCACGGAGACTTCTGGCTCGAACTATCTGCCCGAGAGCCGGTTTTGCTCGGCGGCCGGCACGTTTTCACGCGCTGCTGGTACGGAAAGACACGATTCCTTTTTTGGGAGAGATTGACATGCACATCGGAACGAAGACGCGTTTGCTGGCCGCGGCCACGGTGGTCGCCGCTCTGGCGGCGTCGCCGGCCGAGGCGGCTTTCACCATGACCGTGAGCGAAACCGACGGCAGCACCACGAACTCGGGCGACGGCGTGGCCCTCGCTCCCGGATCGCTCGCTTTTGTCGGCCTGCTCGGCGGCTCGATGCTGGATGTGAGCACCGCCGTCGATATCGTTACCCCGACCGACGTTTACTTCGACCTTAATACCCTCGCCGCCGTCCTGGTCAGCCCGAGCGCCCCGCTGACGCTGACGGTCACGGTGACGCAGACCGATGCCACCTTGTCGACGGCCGTTTCGCCGACGTGGGTGAATCTGGCCCTGGCAACGGACGGCGCCGTGGCCCCCGGCGAGAACATTCGCTTGACCGCCGCCTTGGACACGAGCGACCTGGGACGGACCAGCGGCAGCGGTGTCTCCACACTGTCGTATGGGAGCGGGCCGGGGATCTTCTCAACCCTGGGGTCTTCGCCGTCGGCGTTGGTCTCGCTGGCGGGCGCCCCACAGACGCAGCCTTTCTCGCTGTCGTTGACGGAAACGATTCAATTCACTTCGCCCGGCATCGTTCAGGTGAATTCGTCGGTCGACCCGAGCGTTCCCGAGCCGAGCACGCTGGCCCTGCTGGCCAGCGGCCTGCCGCTGCTGGGGTTCGGCTTTTTGCGGCGCCGCCGCCCGACCGGCGTGGCGAGCGGCTGAGGGCGGTGTCAACATCGGCGCGGAGCGCGCCGGGAGCCTCTCTCAAAGACCGTCCCAGGCGGGCCCGCCTCCGAATTTCAATAAAACCGGCGCTTTGCGCCTCGTTCTCATAATTGCTACAAAAAGCAGTTTTACGCTTGACGGCGTATTTCCTTGCCGGCTGCCGGGGGCTATCATTTTCTGGTGTCGCACCGCCGGGCCATGACCGCCGCAAGGAACCAGAGGAACACCAGGATGAGCAGGAACCGCATAGGATTTTTCTTTTCGGCCGACGACTTCGGCCGGGCGTCGCCGCAGCCCGCGGCGATGCCTTGTGCCACCGCCCGGCCACGCATTCGACCGGGAGACCGCGTGCGGGTGCGACGCGGCGTGTTGACCGGCGTCGAAGGAAGCGTGGTCCGCCTTTGCCCCGCCTCGCGAGTGCTTGTTTCCATCGACCTCGACTGCCAGGGAGTGTCGCTGGAAATCGAGGGCCGGATGCTCGAGCTTCTGGACCCGTGAAATCGCGGCCAAAAGCCGAACGCGGTAGCTTGCGTTTTCCCAGCAGTGGAAGGACAATAGAAGCGGTTTGAGCGGGAGTCGGCGGCGGAACTCCGTCGGCCGCCCGCTCTCCGCAAGGGAGGCCGCCATGGCCACCGACCGCTTGTCACGCCGCATACTTCGACGCAGCCTGCTGACGTCGTTGACGGTCCATGTAATCGCCCTTGTGGTATTGACCGTTCTCATGCACTCCGTGCTCTTCGGGCCGGGTCAGACGTTGCTGCTCGCCGTGGGAACCGCGGAGCCGTTTCCGGAGCCGGAGATTCTCGTGACGACCGAGTGGGTGATGCCGCCGGATGCCAGCGACATCCTGGCCCTGGAAAGCGCCCCGTTTGCCGAATCGGATCATGCCATCGAGGCCGTGGCGCCGGAAGTGTGCTGGCTCGACGCGCCCCACCGTTCCGACAATCCGCCCAGCACTCCGCAAAGCTCGACGGAAGGAGCGTCGTTTTTCGGTACGGCGGCTCTTGGCGATCAATTCGTGTACGTCGTCGATATCTCACCCAGCATGAATATCGGCTGGGGAAGAGGACCCGGCCAGATAAGCCGCTTGATTCGGGCGTTGGCGGAGTTGAGGGCCTCCATTGAACGGCTCTCGCCCGGCCAGTCGTTCTATGTGGTGTTGTTCAACGGTGAGACGCGCCGCATGTTCGACGACGAGTCGGTTCTCCCGCGGGCCTTGCCGGCGACACCCGAAAACAAACGCCGTTTGAACGCCTGGCTGGCCTCCGTCCGCACCGGCGAATCGACCGATCCGCGCCGCGCCCTGCAGCTTGCGCTGAAGATGCGGCCGAGCGCGCTCTTCTTGTTGTCCGACGGCAGGTTCGATCAGCAAGCGACAAGCGTCTTCGAACTCATCGACCGGCAGAAGGGCGCCCGCACGCCGATTCATACCATCGCCTACGAGGATGCCCGGAGCTGCCGGGACCTGGAGCAGATCGCCCGTTTGACCGGCGGCGAATATCGTTTCGTACCGCCGCCAGCTCATCAGATTGGGCAACTGCCGGCGCCGGAGCAACGCACTCACTAGAAGCATGGGCGGCGGGCCGGGCCGGACCCCCCGCCAGGCAAAACGGCAATCGCCGCCTCATCGGACTCCCGCCAGCGCCAGTTCCCGCCCCGCGGCGTAATCTTCGATTTTTTCGGCGCGCGACACCTGCTTGCCGAACAAGGCGGCCAACGACCGGATTTGCGCGGCCACCTCCGCATACTGCTTGGGCAACAGCGCCTGCGGACCATCGGAAAACGCCTCCTCCGGGCAATGATGGACCTCGATATGCACGCCGTCGGCGCCGGCGGCCACGCCCGCCAGAGCGCAAGGCCCGATCAAGTCGGGCCGGCCGGTGGCGTGGCTCGGATCGACGATGATCGGCAGGTGCGACAGCGACTTGCTCAAGGGCACCGCCGCCACGTCGAACAGGTTGCGCGTGGTCGCGTCGAAGCCCTTCACGCCCCGCTCGCAAAGCACCACGTTGGAGTTTCCTTCCGACAAGATGTATTCGGCGCTCATCAGCAGGTCTTTGACCGAAGCGCACATGCCGCGCTTGAGCAGCACCGGCTTGTTCGTCTGGCCGACTTCGGTGAGCAGCGGATAATTCTGCATGTTGCGGGCACCGATTTGAAACATGTCGGTATAGCGATCGACCAGCACGACTTGACGGGGATCCATCACCTCGGTGACGACCGGCAAGCCGTACTTGTCGCCCGTATCGCGAAGAATCTTCAGGCCTTCCTCGCCCTTTCCCTGGAAGGCATAGGGGCTGGTGCGTGGCTTGAAGGCGCCGCCGCGCAAGAGGTTCGCCCCGGCCGCCTTGACGGCCCTGGCGATCACATCCATCCGTTGGGCGCTCTCGACGGCGCAGGGGCCGGCGATCATGGCCAGATGGCCGCCGCCGATCTTGACGCCGGCCACCACGACGATGCTCGGCTCCGGTTGGGCCTCCTTACTGGCCAGCTTGAAGGGCGGCAAGATCGGCACGACGCTGGCCACACCGGGAATGGCTTCCAGCGGCGACGCTTGCAGCTTGGCTTCATCGCCGATCACGCCGATGATGGTGCGGTAAGTGCCGCGGCTGAGATGGGCTCTCAGGCCGAGCGACTCGACGCGATCGATGACGTGCTGGAGTTGTCTTTCGGTGACCTCGGGTTTCAGAATGATAATCACGGCAATTCGCGGCGCTGTGAAAGGAGGGTAGGCGGTAAAGCAATTTCAGGAACTCTATAAAAAGTCTAGTGCGCAGCGGCAAAGGGGGAAGATGGGTCATCCGTGCCGAGGTCAAGCTATGCTTCTTAATAGGTCCAGCGGCTCCGGTCGGGCCGGATGTGCCGCTCGACGAACGAATCCCATGAAATTGCCCGCCGGTTGGCTGGGGCGGACACCGACGATGACGTACCGCGACCGCCAAGCCGGCGAGGCCGGCCGGAAAGGCGCGGTGGCCCTGCGCGCGAATTCGCGGGCCGCTGAATAATCCGCCCTAACGCCTGCGTCACACCACCTGCGTATGACCCGGCACGGCGACGGTCGGCACCGGCGGGGCCGCGTTCCAGGCGTATTCCTTCGGTCCCAGGCTGAGCTGCGAGTTCAGCGCGTCGTTCCAGGAAATCATCTTGCCCGAATAGGTACACATGCGGCCGTAAATGGCCGTCATCGTGCTCAGCGCGCCGTATTCGGCCTCGTTATACGGGTTGCCCGAAAGGATGCTGGCGATCAGATCCTGGTGCTCGACGACGTAGGGGTTGCCATCCGACGTGCCGCGCTCGGCGCGATACTTCCAGCGGTCTTCGCCCGTCACGCGGATCTCGTGCCCGCTGATGTCGGCCGAACCCTTGGTGCCTTGGGCATGCTCCGAGACGCTGTCCCAGCAGTTGGGAATGTGGCGGCAGTAACTGAACATCCGCGAGCCATCGGCGTACTCGAACTCGACGGCGTGGTGATCGTAAATCTCGCCGTAGTCCGCGCCGGTGCGCACCTGGCGGCCGCCCATCCCTTGGGCCTTGACCGGATAGGCGCCCTTGAGCCAGTTGATCACGTCGAGATTGTGAATGTGCTGCTCGACGATGTGGTCGCCGCACAGCCAATTGAAATAGTACCAGTTGCGCATCTGGTACTCCATCTCGGTCTGGCCTTGCTCGCGAGGACGCACCCACACGCCTCCGCCGTTCCAATAAGCCCGCATGGTGACGATGTCGCCGATCGCGCCGTCTTGCAGGCGCTTGATGGTCTCGATGTAGGCCTTTTGATGGCGGCGCTGCAGACCGACGCCCACGCCGAGGTTCTTCTCTTTGGCCCGCTTCGCCGCGTCGAGCACGGCCCGGACGCCCGGTGCATCGACGGCCACCGGCTTTTCCATGAACACGTGCTTGCCCGCCTCAACGGCCGCGGCAAAGTGGATCGGGCGGAAGCCGGGCGGCGTGGCCAGAATGACCAGGTCCACGCCGGCGTCGAGCACCTTCTTGTAAGCGTCGAAGCCGACAAACTGCCGCTCCTTGGGAACATCGACCTCGAAGTTGAAAGGCTTGTTTTGCTTGGTGCGGTCGGCTTTCTCTTTCTCGGCCTCGCCCTTGATGCCGTGCAGACTGCCGTTCAGGCGGTCTTCGAAGGCGTCGCCCATGGCCACCAGCTTGACCTTGTGGTTGCTGTTCATCACATCTTTGGCCGCGCCCGTGCCTCGGCCGCCGCAGCCAATCAGGCCGATCTTGATGGTCTCGTCGACGCCCGCGTGCGCGCTACGGGCGACACCCAAGCTGCCTATCAGGCTGCCGCCGATCATGGCCGCCGACGAAGTCTTGATGAAGTCGCGGCGTGAAGGGATCTCGCGTCGAGTGTGGTCGGATGGATGGCTCATTTCGGTTCTCCGTTAAAAAGGGGCGTGGGGGTGAAAGGCTTCAGGCGTCAGGCGTCAGGCGTCAGGCGTCAGGGTTCAGGGTTCAGGGTCTCGGCGTCACCTGATGCCTGATGCCTGATGCCTGATGCCTATTGCCTGTTCGTATCAATTACGTCGAGGTTCAACTCGTACTTCTCCTTGTCTTTGTCGCCGGGCACAGCCAGCGGACGCACGACGCGGAAGCCCACAAACAACGCGTCAGTATAATACCAAATGCTCTGCGGCACCTGGGGGTCTTGCTGTTTCCAGTCTTTTTCGCTCCCCCGCCGGGCGGCGCTCCGCAAGAGGGGCGGGTCGTCGTCCCACGAGCCGCCGCGCACCACGCACGGCTCGACGGTCGTCGGCACGGCCATCGGATTATCGGCCGTTTTGCCGGCGAATTCCTGGTAGAAATCCGGCACGTATTGATCGGTACACCATTCAGCCACGTTGCCGTGCATGTCGAACAGCCCCCAGGGATTCGGCTTCTTCTCGCCAACTTTGTGGTAGGAGTCGTGGCTGTTTTCGTAGAACCAGGCGTACTCCGGCAGCTTCGAGGCGTCGTCGCCGAAGGAATAGGCGGTCTGGCTGCCGGCCCGGCAGGCATATTCCCACTCGGCCTCCGTCGGCAAGCGGTAGTAGCGGCCCGTCTTGGCGCTGAGCCACTGGCAATATTTCTTGGCCGCAAGCTGCGTCATGCAAATCGCCGGGAAGCTTCCCTTGCCCATGCCAAAGCTCATGTCGGTGTAGGGCTTGGTGGGCCGCGTCACGGCGTCGGCCAGCTTCTCGAGCTCGCCCGGCTGCTTGCCGGCGATCTTGCGGCGGGCAACATCGAGGGCGAACATGAAAACTTCATATTCGTCCCAGGTGACTTCATACTTGCCCATCCAGAAGGGAGCGACCTTCACCTCGTGAGCCGGCCCTTCGTCGTCTTGCCGGCCGGGCTCGTTGTCGGGGCTGCCCATGCGAAACATGCCGCCGCGGATGGGCACCATCTCGAAGCTCGCTTCCGAATCGCTGATGCGGTCGGTGTAGGGCTTCATCTCGGCCTCGCTCTTCGCCTCCGCATTGGCGACCTTGAGCACCGGACGGCTGCCGTTTTCAGCGGCACCGGCGGGAGCCGCACGAAGGCAAAGCAGACTCGCCAGGAGGATGGCCTTCCCAGGCCGTCCATATACCATTGCCATTGTATCGCTTAAGCTCATGAAGCAGTCTCATCGTCACTGGTTGCCCGCCATGTTCCAAAAACCGCCATGCCAATTTTAGCTTGTCCGCTCGTGCAACTCCTCGTCGCCGCAACCGTGCAGGCGGCTGCCGCCGACCAAGAGTTGCACCGCTTCGCCTACGAGCGGACCCTGATGGGCGCCGCGGTAAAGATCACATTGTACGCACCGCAAGAACGCTCCGCAAACCTCGCCGCCGAAGCCGCCTTCGATCGCATCGCCGAACTCGACCGTATCCTCAGCGATTACAAACCCGACAGCGAACTCTCGAAGCTCAGCGACACGGCCGGCAAAGGCCGCGCGGTGCCGCTCGGCACCGACCTTTGGACGGTGCTGGAGCGTTCGCAACAATTGGCCGAACGGAGCGGGGGCGCGTTCGACGCGACCGTCGGCCCCTACGTGCGGTTGTGGCGTCGGGCACGTCGCAACAAGGAGTTCCCCGCGGCCGAGCGGCTGGCCGAAGCGCGGGCGGTGGTGGGCTACCAAAAGCTGAAACTCGACCCTTCCCGGCACACCGCCCAGCTTCTCGCGCCCGGCATGCGGCTCGATCTGGGCGGGATCGCCGCCGGCTATGCCGTCGATCAGGCGATGGCCGTGCTCCGGCGGCATGGCATCCACCGGGCATTGATCGACGCCAGCGGCGACATTCTGGCGGCCGGTCCTCCGCCCGGCCAAGAGGGCTGGAAGATCGGCATCGCTCCTCTCGACGCCGCCGGGCCGCCCAGCCGGTATCTGGGTTTGCACGACCAGGCGGTCACCACGTCGGGCGACGCTTTTCAACACGTGGTGTTCGACGGCCAGCGCTATTCGCACATTGTCGATCCGGCCACGGGTCTGGGGCTGACCGATCAGAGCAGCGTCACCGTGATTGCCGCCGATTGCATCACGGCCGACAGCCTGGCCACGGCCGTGTGCGTACTGGGTCCCGAAAAGGGCCTTCGGCTCATCGAAGAGACCGAGCATGCGGCCGCATTGATCGTTCGCAACCGCGCCGGGAAGGTCGAGACCGTCGAGTCGCGCCGATTTGCCAAGCACACATTTGTGCCGGCGAAGTAGTGGCAGCGCTGCGACCGGATGCTTGCCAGGATGAGCTGCCCGAGCGAAGCGAATCATTGGACGCGGCCCGTTTAGTTCGTCCAAAGGCGAAGGCCGATGCTGCACACTGTGGCGAATCGCCAGCCGCCATTATCCTTCGAACACGGTCGCGGTCATGGGACTCGCTGCTCCTTGTTCGTGCGGCTCTTTCATCCGCTACTCTCCTCCGGTTTTCACCGGCGCTTTCCCCTCTTTGCCCCTTTATTTGCCTGACTGGCGCAATCCAGTTTAGCTGCCCCTTGATAGGGGCTGCGACTATCGGTCGCCAGCGGCGTCTGATAGACTTTTTGCGTACATGATGTGCGCCGTCGAGCGGCACGTCCATCATAGGACGCCGGGAGGCACGAGAGAAAGAAGTAACTCGCCATGCCGCGCATTTTCGACAATATCAAGAAGTCGATGCTGCCCGCGCTCCGCGAAACCCTCGCTGTTGCGGAGCGTGCCGACTTCTGCGTCGGCTACTTCAATCTTCGCGGGTGGCGGCAAATCGACTCGCTGGTCGAGCGGTGGCAAGGCGGAGAAGGTCATTGTTGCCGACTTTTGGTCGGCATGCAGCAAATGCCCCAAGACCAGCTCCGTTCCGCGATGAGCTTGCTGCCCAGCGACGATGAAATCGACCAGGCCACGGCCATGGTGCAGAAACGAAAAATTGCCCAAGACTTCCGCGACCAACTTGTCGTCGGGATTCCGACGAACGACGACGAAGCCGGTTTGAGACGGCTCGCGGCGCAAATCACATCGGGCAAGTTGGTAGTGAAGCTGTTTCTTCGCCATAACTTGCACGCGAAGCTCTATCTCCACTTCAGGCAGGATCCGCTGAACCCGACGATCGGTTACGTCGGCAGCAGCAACCTGACCTTTGCCGGCTTGGCCAAACAGGGCGAGCTCAACGTCGACGTGCTCGATCACGACGCCTGCGACAAACTCGCCAAGTGGTTTGAGGATCGCTGGAACGACCGTTTCTGCGTCGACATCTCCAAAGAGCTTGTCGAGATCATCAACACCAGTTGGGCCAGGCCTGAACCGATCCCGCCTTTTCATATTTACGTGAAGATGGCTTATCACTTGGCGCAAGAGGCCCGTGCCGGCTTGAGCGAATTCCGGATCCCCAGCGACTTGGGGAACACGTTGTTCGAGTTCCAAAAGGCGGCCGTCAAGATCGCGGCTCACCATCTTCACAAGCGCGGCGGCGTCGTTATTGGCGATGTGGTCGGTCTCGGCAAGACATTGATGGCGACGGCTCTGGCCCGCATTTTCGAGGACGATCACGGCCTTGAGACGCTCATTATCTGCCCGAGGAACCTAGTGCCCATGTGGGAAGACTATCGGCAGCAGTACCGCCTTCGCGCCAAGGTGTTGTCAATCACCAACGTCCAACGCGAGTTGCCGGAGTTGCGCCGGTATCGACTGGTTCTCATCGACGAGAGCCACAACCTTCGCCACCGACATGGCAAGCGATATCGCTCGATCGCCGAGTACATCAATTCCAACGACAGCAAGGTGATTTTGCTTTCGGCCACGCCCTACAACAAAACGTATCTGGATTTGTCGAATCAGCTCCGGCTGTTCATCGACGAGAACGACGACATTGGGGTCCGGCCTGAGCGATTGCTCCGCGAGCTCGGCGAGACGGAGTTTCTTCGCCGCCACCAATGCCCGGTGCGGTCGCTGGCGGCCTTCGAAAAGAGCGAGCACGCCGACGACTGGCGCGACTTGATGCGGCTGTATTTGGTGCGCCGCACGCGCAGCTTCATTCAGGAGAATTACGCCAAGCCGGACGCCGCGCGCAATCGCAAGTACCTCGAATTCGCGGACGGCACACGGTCCTATTTTCCCACCCGCGTCCCCAGGACCGTAAAATTCAAGATCAATCCCCAGGACGCTACGGACCAATACGCCCGCCTGTTCGCGGACGATGTCGTCAGGGCCGTCAATCAGCTTACCTTGCCGAGGTACGGCTTGGGCAACTACCAAACTCCGTCGCCGCACAAGCCGCCGACACCGGATGAGGCCAGGGTCTTGGGCGACCTGTCGCGCGCTGGCGCCCGACTGAAAGGTTTCTGCCGCACGAACCTGTTCAAACGCCTGGAAAGCAGCGGCCACGCCTTCATCCTCTCGGTCGAGCGTCACATTCTCCGCAATTTTATCTTCCTGCACGCCATCGAAAACGACTTGCCGCTGCCGATCGGCACCCAGGACATGGGTCTCCTCGATACCTGGTCGAACGATGAGGACAGTGACCTTTGGGACGCGGCCGACGGCGATGATGGCGGCGACGGCGACACCGACCCCGCCAAAACCCTCGGCCAGGTTTTGAGCGAGGCGGACTTCCAAGCGCGGGCCGCCGAAATCTACGATCGCTATGGCAGCCAATTTCGCCGTCGTTTCAAATGGCTTCGTGCCGGCCTATTTGAGGACTCGCTGTCGAAAGACCTCCGTGCCGACGCGAACGCGTTGATGAACGTCTTAAAGCTCGCCGGCGCATGGGACGCTCGCCGCGACGCGAAACTCCTCGCCCTGGTCGATCTGCTGCTCAAACAGCATCCCGCCGGGAAGGTGTTGGTGTTCTCGCAGTTTGCCGACACCATCGAATACCTCGCCGCCCACCTCAAGGGCAGCCAAATCGGCGCCGTGGCCGGCGTCACGGGCGATACCGACGATCCGACCGCCGTCGCCCACAGGTTCAGCCCCGTCAGCAATAACAAGCGCGATAGGGTAGCCCCGGCCGACGAACTCCGCGTCGTGCTGGCGACCGACGTCCTGAGCGAAGGTCAAAACCTGCAGGATTGCGCGATCATCGTCAACTTCGACCTTCCCTGGGCGATCATTCGCCTCATTCAACGCGCGGGCCGCGTCGACCGTATCGGCCAGCACCATTCTGAGTGCGGACCAGGCTGCCAACAATGTGCGGAACCTCAAGCGGCTTCTAACCGTACTGCGCACTTTTCCCAACGTCTCGGGCAAGGCCCGGAGCGAGCTCCACTTGCTAGGCCTGGCTGACAGAGGGGAGTTGACGGAAATTGGGAGGCGCCGGCCGATGCCAGACGACGCGCGCACTTGCGCGCACATGGTGTCGGTGGTTGAAAGGCCAGACACGAAGGGATCTCGCAGCAATTAATCCGAACATTGCGAACTTCAAGCGGTGTGCGACTCAATTTTGGAAACTTCGGCCGGAGGTGGTGGCGTTTTTCATGGACCATCTTCAAGACCGCGCAGAACGCGACGTCTTGAAGGCCATCGAACTCTTGTGCAATGGTGATGACGCGGTGCGGGAACTGAAGCTCGAGGACTTTAAATCGCTCGCCCCGCTCTTGGCGAAGCCGACCGGCTTGCCACCGCCGCTTCGCGAGGCAATTGAGTCGTATCACAGAAACAAAGGAAGCCGAAGTTGGCGCGGCGACGACCGGCGAATCCTCCTTGAGGCGTTTCGATCAGCATGATGGCATTTACCGCGTCGCTCGGCGACGAACGCCGGCTGGAGCTACTCGGCAAGCGGCTCATGACCGAATTGAAGAAGAACGCCGAGCGCATGACCATCAGCACGCGCGACGCGCACCAGATCGCCTACGACGAGTTCTATGCCTCGGGTTCCGAGCACATCATCGACGACATCGACGGCGTACTCGCCGAGCATTTTGACTTCTCCGCCGAAGAACTCGACATGATCGTCAACTTCGACGCAAAGTTCCGCATGGGCCAAGAAGGCGACGCGTAGGTCATGCTCTCCGCGCGTTGATGCCGTTTCGCGGGATCAGCCTTGACGCTAGGCAATGGTCCGCTGTACAGTAAAGGCTGTTCTCGTGGGCGCTCAGTGGGGCCTGGGACCGATCCATTCGGCTGGCGGCACTTACCAGGGGGTTAAGTCGTGACGGAAACTTTCTTCGACGAACAAGCCGAGCAATCGCAGATCAAGATCACATGGTCGCGTTCCGAGTCGATGTCGGAGGCGATATGGTGCGTGATTTTGCCGGTCCGATGGCTAAAGCCGACGCTGCGGTCGAACGTCGCCGCGCCGATCCAGAGCGGGCGACCGCCGATGCCCAGCTCGTCGCTGTGCCAGAACCGCACGTGGTGCCGCGCGCGGGCGTTTTCGTCGACGGGTTGCTCGAACGCCAGATCCTGGCGCCGCCCAAAAACAAATAGGTTGCTGACCGGGGCGGTCTCGTAAGGGCGTTTGAAGACGACGCTTTCGGCGATGTGCAGGCTGGAACGCAGCGTCGTGGGGTCCGCCGGCGACCAACCCGCGGCGAGCATGGCGGCCACCACTTCGTCGTGGCTGCCGACAAGGGCCACATTGAGCGGGTCGCCGGGAATGCCGTCGCTGGTGACGGCGGTCTTGGGGGCGTCGGACATCACGCGATGATGCTCGAAGTGCCGCCACAACAGCGGCAAAATGGCGTAGGCCACCACCAGATAGACAGCCAGCAAGCCGATGGTCGCATCGCCGGCCCGCGCGGCCACGCGGCGAAGGCGGTGTGTGCGGCGGACGTTTTCGATGGCGGTGTGGGTCATTGGGAGTCCGAACGGAAGTCAGCCGGCGCGCGGGCATTTACCGCGCCGCCGCTTGCAAGCGTGCGATCCAATGGTACGATTCCGCAAGAACGAAGTCGATCACATTCGGGTGCTACCCATCGGCGAAATTCCTTGACCGTCGCGGTTTCGCCCAATTAAACTAGGGGTTGCGAACTTATCTCTATATTTCCCCGGGTTTTCCATGTCTCGATTGATTGCTAACCGGATCGTGCGTATGGCAGCGTGCGCGTTGCCGGCGATTTTTCTGGCCCGCCCCTCACTGGCCCAGCCGCGAACGCCGGTCAAAAAAACCGCGGCCTCCACCGCGCCCTCCGGCCGCTTTCGCGCCGCCGCGCCGGGTGTCGAAACCACGATTCCGCCCGACTTCGAAGCCGGCGCCACCTTCAGCCGTCATGACCTGGTCGAGGTGCTGGCCGTCGATCCCGAGTTCGGCGAGCGGTCCTTTTCCAAAAGTCGGTCGCCGGCCAAGGACGTCGTCTTCACCCGCAACATCTGGTGCCTGGAACTGAGCTTCAAACCGATGCGCATGGTGTGGGTCGACGTCCCGAGCACCGAAGGCCGATTCGACCGCAAACAGATTTGGTATCTGCTCTATCGCGTGAAAAACACCGGCAAAGAGGTGGCCCGCACGGTCACGGGCGAAGGCGAAGTCAAGTCGGAGTTGGTCGACACCAAGCAGCCGGTCCGCTTTGCGCCGCGCATCTGGCTGGAAAGTTGGGACACGCAAAAAGCCTATCCCGACCGAATCATTCCGGTCGCCTTGCCGGAGATCGAAAAACGCGAAGACGCCGGCCATCGCCTGCTGAACGCCCAGGAATTGTTGCCCGAAGCCCCCGCCCGATTGCTCACCACGATCGAAATGGAACGCGAGATTCCGCCCAGCCCGGAGGGGCAAGACCTGGGGATTTGGGGCGTGGCGACCTGGGAAGACATCGACCCCACGACCGACCACTTTTCGGTCTATATCCAGGGCCTGACGAACGCCTACCAGTGGGTCGATGCCAAGGAAAACGATCAATACGTCTACAAGAAGGGCGATCCGATCGGCACGGGCCGCAAGCTGCTCGAAAAGACGTTGCGGCTCAACTTCTGGCGGCCGAGCGACATCTACCATGAGCACGAGGAGGAAATCCGCTACGGTTACCACAAGCATCCGGGCATCGAGCGATTTGGCCTGAAGCCCGAAGAGCAGGTTGACTACCGCTGGATTTACCGGTAAAAGATAGGATTCTAACGGTCGAGAATTCAGGAACCCTCGAAATGGCTCACAAAAAGGGACAAGGCTCCAGCCGTAACGGACGCGATTCGAATGCGCAGCGGCGGGGCGTGAAGAAGTTTGGCGGCGAGCAGGTGTGGGCGGGCCACATCCTGGTGCGCCAGGTCGGCAACCGGGTTTTTCCCGGCAAAGGCGTGGGCCAGGGCAGCGACTACACATTGTTTGCGTTGGTCGACGGCTACGTCAAATTCGACCGCGACGGCCGCCGCGTGAGCATCGTCGACGTTCGATAATGTTCGTCGACCGCGTCAAAATCCACGTTCAGGGAGGCAAAGGCGGCGCTGGCTGCCTTAGTTTCCGGCGGGAAAAATATGTGCCGCGGGGTGGCCCTGACGGGGGCGACGGAGGGGACGGCGGCAGCGTCATTCTGATTGCCGAGTCGGGCGTCGATAGCCTGGCGGCCCTCTCGCATCGCCGGCATTGGAAGGCGGCCAGCGGCGAACCGGGCCGCGGCGCCAATTGCCACGGCCGCAGTGCCGAGGATCTCGTCATCCGCGTTCCGCCCGGCACGATCGTCTATGATGCGATCGGCGGTTTCGTGTTCAAGGACTTGGCGCGGCCCGGCGACCGAGTGGTAGCGGCCCGCGGCGGGTCGGGCGGCAAGGGAAACACGCACTTCAAATCGGCGACCAACCGTGCGCCGCGGGAATCAACGCCGGGCGATGCCGGAGAAGCACGCGAGCTGGTGCTCGAGCTGAAGGTCATCGCCGACGTGGGGCTGATCGGCAAACCGAACGCCGGCAAGAGTACGCTGTTGAGCCGCCTCTCGCGTGCCCGGCCCGAAATCGCCGACTACCCCTTCACCACCAAGTATCCGAACCTGGGCCTGGTGCAACTCAGCTTCGACCGCTCGTTCGTGTTGGCCGACATCCCCGGCCTGATCGAAGGCGCCCATGCCGGCCTTGGACTGGGCCACGAGTTTCTGCGGCACATCGAGCGGGCGGGCATCCTCGTACACTTGGTCGAGCCGGAGCCGGCCGACGGTTCCGATCCGGTAACGAACTACCGCGTGATTCGCGAGGAGCTGCGGCTCTACAACCCCGCGCTCGTCGAGCGACCGGAGATCGTCGTCGTCAGCAAGGCGGAGCTGCCTTCGGCCGCGGACGTGAAGCAGCGATTGGCCGACGCGCTGGGCCGTGATGTGCCGGACATTTCGGCCGTGACCGGCCAGGGAGTTGACAAGCTGTTGCACGGCATCGCTCGCGAGCTCGACGAATTAGCCGAGGCCAAGTTAGCCGAAGCCAAGCGGCTACGTGACGCAGAACGCGATTCAGCAATCGGCACGCAAACCGCTGCGGGAAGACCGCATGACTAGCCCCCAGCGCGAAGTGATCGCCGCGATCGATGTCGGCAACAGCCGCATCAAGGTGGGACTGTATCTCGCGCGCGACATCGCTGCCACGGCGGACGACGCTTTGCCCCAACCGATTGCCACGCACGACCTGCTGCCCGAAGCCGACGGCCTGGCCCGGTTGGCCGATCAACTCGCGCCGCACAGGCCCGACGATCTGGCCTGGTGGATTGGCAGCGTGGAGCGAACGTTTGCCTCGCGGTTCGTCGATTGGCTGCGGACCAACGGGGCGCAGCGGATCGCGATGATGGCCTGCGGCGACCTGCCGCTGGTGGTCTCGCTGCCGCGGCCCGACATGGTCGGCATCGACCGGCTGTTGGCGGCGGTGGCGATCAATCGCTTGCGGGAGCCCGACCGCCCGGCCATCATCGCCGACCTGGGGACCGCCATCACCGTCGACTTGGTGTCGGCCGACGGAGCGTTTTTGGGCGGCGCCATTTTGCCGGGCATCGCCATGGCCGCTCGCTCGTTGCACGACTTCACCGATCTCTTGCCGCAAATCGAAATGGCCCAATTGGAAGAACCACCTCCGGCGCTGGGCGCCTCGACCGTCGAGGCGATGCGATCGGGCATCTACTGGGGCGCCGTGGGAGGTATTCGGCATCTCGTCGAATTATTGACGGCGGCGGCAGCCAGCGGCGACCCGCAAGTCTTTCTGACGGGCGGCGCGGCGCCCGCCGTTGCCTCGCTGATCTCCGTGAAGGCGACGTATGTGCCCCATCTGACGCTTGCCGGAATCGCGCTCGCCGCCGCAGAGGCTTGACCGGCCGCCTGGCAAGACTACGATGATTGTTCGTGCCGCCGGCCCATCGAGGCGGTTCCTTCCGCGTCTAAAATCGTCAGCGAGTGGATGTCATGGCTGCCTATCGCTGGATCGCGACCTCCCAACAGAGCGGTGTCACCGTCGTGCGATTTACGGAGACGAAGATCACCGACTCCGCACGGATCGAAGAACTCCATCACGAGCTGACACGGCTCGTGGATACGGAGCATCCCTCCAGGCTGCTCTTGAACTTCGACAAGGTCGATTATCTCTCGTCCGAGGCGCTGCGCGTGTTTCTGATGTTGCACAAAAAATTGCAAAGCCGCGGAGCGATGCTTAAGCTCTGCAACGTGGCGCCGGAAATCTTCCAGGTGTTCGAGCTCACCGGACTGAAAAAAGTGTTCGAGATCTGGCCCACGCTGGTCGACGCGCTGAGCGAGTTTTGACAGGCCTCGCTGCTTCTCCCGGTCGCTCTGTTCCTTGCTCCTGACGCAGCTTGCCAGGTCGCACGCCGCGCCGTCACTTCCGACTTATCCGGCGCAATCGATAAAGCCGATACGATTGATAGCCGGGAGAGAGATAACCGCGTCATCACAAGAGGCAATTCCCATGCGGATGCCGCAGATCGGCCTATTGGTTTGCACACTCCTCTCGCTGGTTGGGTGCAAGACTCCGGTGCCCCGCAGCAGCTTCTTTTTGCCGGAAGATTCGTTCCTGACGCTCAAACGAGTCGAAGCCCTCGTTTCGCCCGGCACGCCGATTGAAGACGCCCGCGAAATCATGGAAATCCACGGCTTCGTCTGTACCTATGAAAACGACCTCGGCATTCCCTATCTGCAGTGCAACCAGATCAAGACGAATTGCGTCTGGCCCTTCGACGGGACTTGGGAGGCGACGCTCTACTACGATCATGGCGTGGTCCGCAGCGTGCAAGCCAAGTACGACTTTCACGCCGTCGAGCGTGGCACCCGAATCCCCAAACGCACGGCCCGCGAAGCACGCCAAATCGACGCGGCCCACGACGCCGCCGCGGCCAAAAGGGCCGCCGGCGGCCCTGGCGGGATGCCTATGGTCATCGAGGGAACCGACTCGCTATAATGAAGCCCGTTGGCTTTGACTTATCCTCGACGGTGGCTGGCATGAACTACGTCCGTTCGGTGTCTTGGTTGTTCGTGGGGCTTTGGTTGTCATTGACATCGAGCGCCGCCTTGGCGCAACAAGGCGGCGGCGGTATGGGGGGCGGCGGCTTCGGAGGCGGCGGGGGCGGCGGAGGAGGGTTCGGTGGCGGCAACTCCGGCTTCGGAGCGGGCAACAACGTCAGCTTGCAGTCGCTGACGCAGTCGCCCCAAAGCCTGCCCTCCATCATCAAGCGCAGCGTTCAAGGCACCTTTGGCACGCGGCAACTTGGCTCCGGCCAACGGCAGCGATACCGTGGCTTCTTGGGATCGAGTCAAGCGGGGATGGGCCAGTCGCAATACGGCGCCAGCGGCGCTTTTTCCCAGGCCCGCCGCGGAGCCTTGCAAGGCACCGGACTTTCCACGTTCGGCAGCTTCACCAATGCGGGCGGCCAGCGCGGAATGCAGGCCACCGGTCAAATGGGACAAAACCAGTTCGCGCAGAACCGACCCGCGTCGGGCAATGCCGGCGGCCGCCGGGTCACCGTGCGCGTCGGTTTTCAACCGAATGGGCCCGCTCCAAGGGAAATTGCCGGCAGCTTACAGCGCACGCTGAACCGCGTGCAAAACATGTCGGGTTCGGCATCGGTCGCCGGCCGGACTGTGGTGCTCAGCGGCGTCGCGGCCAGCAGTCACGATCGGCAACTTGCCGAAACGTTGGCCCTCATGGAGCCGGGCGTCGATCGAGTGCAAAACAACATCGTGGCGCCCTCGGCGGTGATGCCCAACGTGGGCGCTCCCTCGGCGGGAACGCCCAATGTGGGCGTGGAAGTGGGATCGGGCAATATCCCGCCTCAGGCTCTCGAAAACGTTCCGCCGCCACCGCGCCCCTAGCTTAGCCCGGCGCTGGCCTGCGCAAAATCGTTGATTTCGGCCGTGAAAAACGTATGGGGCGGTGCATTCAGAGCGAGACTGCAGCCCGGCTGCGCGCACACGGGCGGCATCATCAGCCAGATGCGAAAGATCGCCGCACTGGCCGAGACGTTCGTGCCTCTGGCGCCCCACTCCACCTGCTCGGAGCTGGGGCCTGACGGGCAGCGGCTGTATAATCAAAGCGAGCGACCAACTCCGTGGGACACACACCCCGACGGGACAAAAGAAGAAAATCGGATCCGCCAAAACGGCGGCGCATTCAGCAGCGAGCGGCAAAGAAGAAGGCTGACGCTGAGAATGAAGGGGACCATGACACCCACGATCGAGAACGACCAAATAACAACCCTGCCACTCCCGCCCAGCCCGCCGATCGCGCTGAACCACATCGCAATCAGGTGCAGGCTGAGCAAGACGCCAGCGTTGACGCCAAACCGCACTCCGAAGTGCCGCAGGTGCCGTTGCGGATAGCAAAGTGCCAGCACCAGGCAGACGGATGTGTAGAGCAAGAAGGGAGCGAACACCAACGCGGTGTTCGACAAGATCATGGCCGCGTAATCCGACAGTTGCTTCGACTGCCAAGTCGGCGTCGCAAGCGACTACGCCGTCCATCCGGCGATCGCCGGAGCCAGCGTCGAGAGGCCGCGGCACAACAGGGATTCCACGGCCGGCACTTGGCTCATGCGGGTGCCGGGCAGTTTCAGGGTCAGCGGGCGGCTTTTGGTGGAGATGGCTTCATGGGTCAACCGTTTTTTGGCTCGCCGTTTTATGGACCTGGCTTCGGCATCGGTTACATGCCGGTCTACGGCTTTGCCCCGTCGGGCTTTGCCGGCGGTTTCGGACCCGGCGGCCTTTCGATGACGTTCGGCGGCGCGAGCTTTGGCGGCCAAAATTACTTCGGCAGCCCCGCCTACGGCCACTGGGGCGGATTTGGCAACGGCCAGTGAGCTCGGCTCTGGTTTGCCGGCCGAAGCAGAGCCACTGCCGAGCGAACTCGCTCGTCTGGGACGGTTCGCCGGGCCTGCACTGGCAGAGCGACAAATCTGTGATAAATCGGTGGGCAGGAAGGGAGTTTTAGCGTAGGCTGGAATGGAAAGGCGGTGAAAAACCAACCTACGGTCCGACAGAACGAGGAATGCCAGATGGACGATGTTTTCGGCCGCGGCCGCCGGCGCGAGGCCTGGACGGTGCAGCTTACCTATCCCAAGGCCATGATTCCGCAGCACGCGCATACGTTTTGCGCTTGGTCGAAACGCGTGCGCGGCAAACAGGTGGCCAGCCGGCGCGGGACCGACCTGAAAGACGACAACAACAACGTCGTCATCGAACGCTTCGAGTTCGGCAACTACGACGACGCGGCCGAGTTTTGCCGCTATACGTCTCAACAGTTCGAAAAGTGGTCGGGCGACGGCATGGGACGCCGCTTCACGATCAAGCTTCACGGTCGCATCAAATTCAGCGACAAAACCGAAGGCCGGGTCGGCTCCGCCCGCATGCAGGCCAAACAGGCAACCTGACTGCGAGTGCTTGCTGACTGCGAGTGCTTGGTTCGCACGCGAGCTTGCGGCCGGCTTGGGGACGCTGCTACGAGGTTGGCGGAATCCGCTCGCCGCGGAGGATGTCTTCCGAAGTCTGCCGCTCGCGAATCAATTGGGCAGCGCCGTCGCGAATCAGCACTTCGGCCGCCAGCGGCTTCGAGTTGTAGTTGGAACTCATCGCGAAGCCGTAGGCTCCCGCGTTCTCGATCGCCAACAACTCACCGACCTCGGCAGCCGGCAAACTTCGCGTGCAAACGAAGCCGCCTTCCGATTGCGTGAAAATATCGCCCGACTCGCACAACGGGCCGCCCACCACCACGTCGCGCGGCCGCCGGGCATCGCCGCCCGCCGCCGGCCCGCCATCGACCTTCGCCGGCACAATCGACATCGGATGGTGCGAGCCGTACAAAATCGGCCGAGCCAGATTGTTGAAGCCGGCATCGACCAGATAAAAGAGATGCGCGCCCATCTGCTTCACGGCCCGGATTTCGGTAATCAAGAACCCGCTTTCGGCCACCAAATAGCGGCCCGGCTCGATCTCCAAGTGGATGCGGTGCCCGAAAGCGTCTTCCAGCCGCTTGCGAGTGGCGTCCCAAAGCTGGTAATAGACATCGAGATCGACGTAGGTCTCGCCCGCTTTGTAAGGCACCGGCAGGCCGCCGCCGGCGCTGATGGTCTTGAGCGAGCGGCCGACTTCGCGGGCCAGCCGCTCCATCGCTCCGCACACCTGCGAGAGATGGTCGAGATCGGTCCCCGACCCGATGTGCAGGTGCAGGCCGGTGACGCCAAGGCCATGATGGTCGGCCCGCCGCAACACGTCGGCAAGCTGCTCGTGCCAGATGCCGTGCTTCGATTGCTCGCCGCCGGTGTTCGTCTTCTGGCTGTGGCCGTGACCGAAGCCCGGATTGATACGCAAGGTGATCTCGCGCCCCGGAGCACGCTCGCCGAGCTGATCGATCATGTCGGGCGAGCCGCAGTTGACGTGAATCCCTTCGCGGACGACCACCTCGAGCGACTCGCGATCGAAAATGTCGGCGGTGTAGACGATCGGCGGCGGACTGCCCTGCGTCGGGTAGCCGGCGGCACGCGCACGGGCAATTTCGCCGGCGCTCACCGCGTCGACCAGCACGCCTCGCCGCCGCATGAAATCGAGAATGGCGATGTTCGAGCAGGCCTTTTGGGCGTAGCGAATGGAATCGAAGGTACGCAGATCATCGATCCGCTGGCCGATCTTGCCGGCATCGTAAACAAACGTCGGCGTGCCGAACCGGCGGGCCAACTCGACCACCGGGCAGCCGGCGATCTCGGTGCGGAGGGTAGAAAACTCACTAGCAGCGACGGACATGAGAAACTCGGCGGTGATGGCGCAAAGACCCAACCTAGCAAGGCCCGCTGCAAGGTTCAACAGGCGCCCAGAACAGCGATTGATGTTTCGCGAGCGCTAATCTTCGCTACAATTCGAGCCGTTGAGCCATCAGCGGTTGTTCGACAATATCTCCGCCGTCGGCCGTTCCGCCCGATCGGACAGTCCAGGCGCCGACCTTTCCGGCCGGAGCGACCACACGGCAAACTGCACGGTCCTGGAATAAAACGGCTGACCCATCCTCGATTGCGATACCCGGCTTCAGCAGGTTTTGTCGAACGAGCTCGTGGTATGCGGGCCGGCGATCGATCTCGCCGTCGTAATGCGGGCAACAGCTTCCCGGCAGAAACCCAAGACAAGCCAGCGGGCGAAGTCGGCCGGCAAACGAATCGGTCAGTCCTTGCTCGAACCAACAGATCGCTCCCGCGCTCACACCGGCGAGGACCGTTCCGCGGAGCCACGCCTGGCGGAGGATATCGGGCATTCCCCACTCGCGCCAGACCCCCAGCATGCTTTTAGTATTCCCGCCCCAGACCATGATGACATCCTGAGCCGCGACGTACTCGTGCAAGTTGGGAGTGCGGTCGAAGAAACCGAGGTGCGAACGTCGGCAATCGAGAGGAGCGAATATCTCATCGAATCGCTGCAGCGTCGTGGGTGCATCGCCTCTTGCCGTGGAAATAAACCCGACTGCGGGCCCAGGCTTGCCGGCAAGGTTCAATAGGTACTCGAATAGTGGCCGGTTATCGCCCTCGGAAGGCAATCCGCCGATCGCCAGAATCTGTCGCTTCGCTCCATCCATCGCCAGATTCTACCGAGCGGACTGGGTGTTGGGAACGAGCGCTCGCTTTCTCGAAATCGGTGGGCCGCGCGCTGTATATAATGAGGTACGCTCGTAAAACTTCCGGACACGGTCCCGCTTGTCATGCACGACTGCGATTGCCATTTTCCTGTCCCACACGTCTCCACGCGGCGGCAAGTGCTGCAACAGGCCGCTTGCGGATTCGGTGGGGTGGCGCTGGCCGGATTGTTGGGCGAGCAGGCCTTTTGGGCATAGCGAATGGAATCGAAGGCACGCAGATCATCGATCCGCTGGCCGATCTTGCCGGCATCGTAAACAAACGTCGTCGTGCCGAACCGGCGGGCCAACTCGACCACCGGGCAGCCGGCGATCTCGGTGCGGAGCGTAGAAAACTCAGTAGCAGCGACGGACATGAGAAACTCGGCGGTGATGGTGCAAAGACCCAACCTAGCAAGGCCGCGTGCAAGGTTCGACCGGCGACGGTGCCCCTGAGGCGTCAGGCGTCAGGCGTCAGGCGTCAGGCGTCAGGCGTCAGGCGTCAGGCGTCAGGCGTCAGGCGTCAGGCGTCAGGCGTCAGGCGTCAGGCGTCAGGCGTCAGGCGTCAGGCAGAGGCCAATTCAAATGTCTCTGAACCCTGAACCCCCGAACCCTTCTACTGCACCGTTTCGCGGCGCATGATCGAAGTGGCGGTGAGATTGACGCTTTTCAGGTACTCCGGTGCCGGCAGCCAACTTACCGACGAATAGGGCACGGACACCTTCACGGTGACGTTCTGGCCATAGCCGGCGCTGCTGGGCGGGCTGGGCGTCACGGAGATGGTCGTGCCCGAAATGCCCGCGCCGCTGAGATAGTTGGTCACCGCCGTGGTCACGTCGGACGTTTGCGCCGAATCGATGATGCCGGCCCGAGCGCCCAGGTGGGCCGCATTCGTCAACAACGACTCGACCATCATGGCCCGCGTGAACTCGACAACGCCGAGTACGAACATAAAGAAAATCGGCGCCACCAGCGCGAACTCGACGGTGACGGCTCCGCGCCGCGCTGCACGGCGGCAACTGGACAGATGATCAGGATTGGATGTCATTTCACGTCCGTCCTCTATTGCGAAGTCGCACGCTGCATCACCGTGACGGCCGTCAGCGTGGCGTTTTTGAGAAACCAGGGCGACGGCACCCAGGTGACGGTGGAGTAGGGAATGCTGACCGACACCGTCACCTGAGTGCCGACGGGCGACAGACCGGGGTCGGTCGGTGTCACGGCCGTGGTGGCGCCGGAAATCGACATGCCCGCGAGGTACGTATTCACGGCCGAGGAAACGTCGGAGCTCGTGGCGCCGTCCAGAATTCCGACTCGCGCCCCTTCGCGCGAGGCGTTGGTGAGCGCCTCTTGCACCATGATCGCCCGGCCAAACTCGACCGAGCCGACCAACAACAACAAGAAGACCGGCGCCACCAGCGCGAACTCGACCAGTGCCGCGCCGCGCCGGGCGCGATCTCGCCGTAGTTGGCTATAGAGGGGTAAAGAGCGGGGACGCCTCGAAAGGGTTAAGGTTGAGTTATTGTTTTAACCAACCCGAAACCCTGTTTTTAGGAGGTCGTCCCCGTGAGCAA
>Ga0307372_10001843_pt1 | contig 35883 bp, 34 predicted proteins | sample OX1MG_FD_202533 | JGI IMG/M metagenome (GOLD analysis project Ga0307372, IMG submission 202533) | Soil microbial communities from Risofladan, Vaasa, Finland - OX-1 | ecosystem: Environmental > Terrestrial > Soil > Coastal area > Acid sulfate soil | place: Finland: Risofladan, Vaasa | collected...
CGCGCGACCTACCTCCGCAGTGTGGCGTACTCGGCCACACGGGTCATGGTGCTCTGGCTGGCCTTGGCTACGGCACCCGTGTCGAACGGTGGTTGAGGGTCGTACTCGATCATCAGTTGCGATGCTTCAGCCGCGGTGCGGTCAACGAGGAGCTCCACCAGCCGCAGGGCCATGTCGATACCGCTCGACACGCCGGCCGCGGTGATGATCCGACGTTCGAGGTGCTCGACGACCCGTTGCGTCGTGGGTACCGCACCATGGGCCGCCAACTCGCGGTAGCACGACCAATGCGTTGTGGCGGTGAGACCCTCGAGGAGGCCGGCCGCACCGAGCACCAGCGATCCGGTGCAGACCGAGGTGGTGAATCGGGTCGTGGCGTGGGCGTGGCGGACCCACTCGAGGACGTGGTCGTCGAACTGCAGCGGCCGCGTGCCCACGCCGCCCGGGAAGACGATCACGTCGGGTTGGGGAAGCTCCGCAAAGGTGGCGTCGGCCATCAGGCCGAGCATGCCGTTCTCGCTGCGGAACTCGCCTCGACGGTGCCCGATGAACGTGACATCGATAGTGGGGATGCGTTGGAGAACTTCGTAGGGCCCGACACCATCGAGGGCCGTGAATTCTCCAAACAGGGGGATGGCGACGCGCAGTCTGGGGGTCATGCGGGTGTCCTTTCTTCGGTAATCGTGCGAAAGCGGCGCCGATAGGCATCCGGTGCGACGCCCAGCCGGCGCTGGGTGACCCGTCGAAGCGATTCGGCGGTGCCGAACCCGCACCGGACGGCGATGCGGTCCAGCGTGTCGTTCGTCGTCTCGAGTTCGACACGGGCCGCCTCGAGGCGCACGCGCTCGACGAATTTCCCCGGCGTCTCGCCGACTTCGGCGGTGAAGACGCGGGTGAAGTGGCGGACGCTCATGGCCGCCGCCGCGGCCATTGTCGGCACCCGGTGATCGCCACCCGGCGCGGACTCGACGAGCGTTTGCACCGCCCGCACGGTCGAGCGCTCGGCGCGCCGCACCCACACCGGTGACGCGAACTGCGTTTGCCCACCGGGACGGTGCAGGAACATCACGAGCCATCGGGCAACGGTCTGCGCCACGTCGACACCCAGATCGTCTTGCACCAGCGCGAGCGCGAGGTCGATACCGGCCGTGACCCCCGCGCTCGTCCAGTACTTGCCGTCATGGATATAGATCGGGTCCGCGTCCACCGACACCGCCGGGAATTCCCTCGCCAAGCCCGGCGCGCTGGCCCAATGGGTCGTGACGCGCCGGCCGTCGAGCAGACCGGCCTCGGCCCCGAGAAAGGCGCCCGTGCACACGGTGGCCACCCGCCTGGAGCCGGGTGCGGCCTGCGTGATCCACGCCATGAGCGTCCCATCGCGCCGGGCTGCCCGGCTCCCATTTCCGCCCGCGAGCACCAAGGTGTCGATCCCGCCGGCATCGGGAAGCGGAATGGTCGACAGGCCGACGCCGCTGTCCGACCAGACGGTCCCACCGTTCGTGGAGGCCAGCGAGACCCGGTAGCCGGCGTCCCGCCCCTGCGCCCGCGCCGCCCTGGATGCGCCGGCAAAGACCTCGATCGGGCCAACCGCGTCGAGTGGCTGGACCCCGGGGAATGCGACGACCACCACGTTGCGTACGCGCATGCCCTCACCTTGCACGGCACAGCCGATGGCGTCAATGACACATTTCCCACATTTTCGGCCAGAGCCGGGCACCACGGCGCAGGTGAGAAAGGGTGGGGGCGCGGTCTCTCCTAGTTCTGGCGGGACCTGCGGGTGCCGCGGGCACGCACCCAGGCCAGGACATCGCCCTGGTCGCCCCGGCGGACCGTCCCGATGAAGATGTCCTCTCGTTCGGTCGACACTCCCCGGGAGACCTCGGCCAACAGGACATCCCCGATCGCCGCCGGCCGGAGGTACTCGACCAGCACAGACGTCACGATGCCCGAATGTTCGTCGTCGTTGGCCGCAGCCGCGAGGGCTGCGCCGGCGACGGCGTAGAACACGGCGCCATGGACTGTCCCGTGTGGGTTGGCGTGGCGGTCATCGGTGGTCAGGGTGGCCACGGTGTGGCCCGCTCCGCGGCGCTGGACATCGATGCCGAGCAGAGCGGCGAATGCGTCGCTCTTCGGACCTGGCGCGGTCACGCAGTCGGCGCCGGCAGCCGGCCTGGCATGGGCACGGCCGTGGCCGGCCAGCGCTTGCGGCTCACCTTGCTCAACCGGTTGAGCAAGGTGATGGCGCCGGGGTCGTCCTCCGAGGGGCGGGTCTCGATCACGCCGCCGGCCTCCATGGCGTTGAACAACTCCTCGCCGCGCTCGGTACGAATGAGCGTGAGCGTCCAGTCGCCGAAGGCTCCGATGCCGCCGGTCGAGATATCTGCGTGTTCCGCGGCAAAGTCGGGGCAGCTGGTGCAGCCTTCGCGCGTCCAGGCGTGCGCTTCTTTGAGCGGGATCTCGTGATACGCCCCGTCGCGCATCCAGACCTGGAAGACGCCCTTGATGTTCATTTTGACGATGTCGGCCCGGTGCAGCCCGTACTTGGCCTCGAAGAGCTCGGGGAAGATGGCGTCGTCAAAGGTCTTGGAGCACAGCAGGCCGACAGAGAGCGTGAAGCGACGGGCGATCTTGCCGGCCTTGCGGGCGGCCATGACCGGGGGGGCCGACGCTTGGCACCCCATACCGACAAGGGCGATGCGCTCCGCTCCTCCTGCGATGGCCTCGGGGTAAGCCAACGGGTTGGCGGAGTAGGTGTAGCGGGACCCCGACGTGGCCAGCACGTCTTCCTTGTTCCAGGCCACCTGTGGGACGGCCTTCCAAGTCGACCCATCGCCCTCGAGCCCGGAGACCAGTGCCGCGTCAATGAGGTCGTGCTCGAAGGCCCAGATGAGGAGGGCGGAGACCAGGCCACCATCTTGTCCATAGCCCTGCACTTCGGGATCGGTGGCCCGTGCCAGCACGGTCCTGCGGGCAATGCCCGCAACCTCTTCGTCGGTACGTGGCCGTCCGAACAGATGGGTCTCGATGTCCGGCTCCCAAGTGCGGAAGCGGGGGCAGGCGCGGGTGCACAGGGTGCACCCCTTCTGGCCGTGGGTGCAGTTGTCGGGACCGCCGTCGGTCAGGACGTGGAACGGCTTGTAATGCCCGTCGGCATCGTCGTAGCCAAGGACGTCGTACGGGCAGGCAATGACACAGGCTGAACAACCGGTGCACAGGCCGGACGTGACGACTTCGGTGAACAACTCGGCCCATTGTGGTTTTTCGGGTGGCATTGACCCACCATATGCGGCGGAACGACCACGGTCCGGTACCGTGCTGTCGATGCCTGAAATCCTCGAGGTCGAGCTCTACCGCGCCCTGGCCGAGAGGGCGCTCGGGCGGACCATCGACACGGTCTGGATGGTCGACGCCCGCTATGGACGGGGTGGGACAACGGAGCGCGGCCTGAAGCGAGCGCTGGCCAGCCACATGTTCACCCACGCGCGTCGGCGGGGGAAGCTCCTGCTCGTCGATGTTGATGAGGGCCCGACGCTGGGCATTCGCTTCGGTATGACCGGCGGCCTGGTGGTCGACGGGGACCAGGCGCTCGACCGCTTGCGCTACGGCCCGGGAGTCTTCGACGACAAATGGGTGCGGGCACGCGTGACGTTCGTCGATGGTGGGAATCTGCTGGTCCACGACCCTCGGCGGTTCGGCTCCCTCGAGCTGATGCCCAACGAGGTCAGGCTCGGGCCGGATGCGCTCGGCGTGACGTCGGCCGAGCTCGCTGCGGCACTGGCCGTCAACGCGACGCGGGCGAACGCGGCTGCGCCGCTCAAGGCGCGGCTGATGGATCAGTCCCGGCTGGCCGGCGTGGGGAACCTCCTGGCCGACGAGATGTTATGGCGGGCCGGACTTGATCCCCAACGACGGGACCCGCTCACCGACGCGGAGCTACGCGCCTTGCACAAGGCGCTGCGCGGCACCCTTCGTCAGCTCGGGCGTCGTGGGGGGTCGCACATGGGCGATCTCATGCAAGAGCGTCACGCCGGCGGGCGCTGTCCCAAAGATGGTGTGGAGCTGCGGAGCGCGACCGTGGGTGGGCGCACGACGTGGTGGTGTCCGCAGCACCAGCGGTGAACCGTGGCTCAGCCTTCGGAGATCGCCTCGAGCACCTTTGCCGCATGGCCGTCGGCTCGTACATGGGACCAGGCACGTTGGATCTTGCCGTTCGGACCGACGAGAAAGGTGGAGCGGATGGTGCCGACCGTCTTCTTGCCGTACATCGTCTTCTCGCCCCATGCGCCGTACTTCTCCATCACCTTCTTGTCCGCGTCGGTGAGGAGCGGGAACTTCAGCTTGTACTTGGTTCGGAATTTGGTGTGCTTCTCCGCCCCGTCCGGAGAGATTCCGAGGACGGCGACTCCCGCCTTTTCGAACGTCTTGAGGTTGTCGTTGAACTGGCAGGCTTCCTTCGTACACCCCGGCGTGTCGTCGGCGGGGTAGAAGTAGACGATCACCTGCTGGCCTTTGAAATCGGACAACTTGACCGGTTTACCATCCTGGTCAGGAAGCGTGAATGCGGGTGCCACAGAACCTGCCTCGAGTTTCGCCATCGACCGTTCTCCTTTGTCGGTATGAGAGAAAGCCCACCTTGGCCCAGCAATACGCTGGAGATGCCTTCCCGACTGGTACAATAGGTCTGCGACCACCGGCAAGGGGCTGGTGAGTCGGGGCCGTTTCCTCCTCCTCTGGTTGGCGCAGGGTCCCGCCGCACAACAGAGAGAGCGAGATATGACAGTTCAGGCATTGACCGGCGCGGGCGCCGATTCACCCGACGACGGGACCGAATCCTCCACGGATGACATGTACGAAACGGCTCGGACATTCGAGTCGCTGGGAGTCTCAGAAGAACTGACCAAAGCGCTGGCCGATCAAGGGATCGTCAGCGCTTTTCCAATTCAGGCCCTGACCATTGCCGACGCGCTGGCGGGACGTGACGTCTGTGGCAAGGCCAAGACGGGCTCGGGGAAGACACTGGCCTTTGGCGTCCCGCTCCTGCAGCGGACCAAGGCAACAAGGGATGCCCAGGGCGCGGCCGCCGCGCCGGTTCGACCGGCTCAGCCCCTCGCATTGGTGCTCCTGCCCACGCGCGAACTCGCCGTCCAGGTCCATGACGTGCTGGCTCCGCTGGCCAAGACCCTGGGGCTACGCGCCGTGGCGGTGTACGGCGGCGCCGACATCGACCGCCAGGTGTCGAAGTTGCAAAAGGGCGTGGATGTGGTCATCGCGACGCCGGGTCGCCTCATCGACCTCGGTGATCGCGGAGAAATCTCCGTGGCAAAGCTCGAGACATTGGTCCTCGACGAGGCGGACCGTATGGCGGACATGGGGTTCATGCCACAGGTGGAGTGGGTGCTCCGCCGCCTCGAGACCCCACACCAGACGCTTCTGTTCTCGGCCACGCTCGACGGGGCGGTCGACCGGCTCGTGCAGCGCTATCTCACCGAGCCGGTGTTCCACGAGGTGTCCTCGTCGACGCAGACCGTGACGCTCATGGAGCACCGCTTCATCCAGGTTCACCAGATGGACAAGGTGAAGGTGGCGGCCGCCATCGCCCGCTCACAGGAGAAGACACTCTTCTTCGTCCGAACCAAGCGGGGGGCTGACAGGCTCGTGGAGAACCTGGAAAAGGAAGGACTCCACGCCGCAGCCATTCATGGTGATCTCCGGCAGGCGAACCGCGAGCGTGCATTGGCCGATTTCTCCGGGGGCAAGCTGCCCGTCCTGGTGGCGACCGACGTTGCAGCCCGCGGTCTTCACATCGAGGCCGTTGACGCCGTGATCCACTGGGATCCTCCTGAAGATCACAAGGCCTATCTGCACCGCTCGGGCCGGACGGCTCGTGCGGGAAAGGCCGGTATCGTGGTGAGCCTTACGTTGTGGAACCAGCTGGTTGAGGTAGAAGTGATCCAACGTCGACTCGGATTGCGCATTCCCATCGTCGAGATGTTCTCCAACGACCCGCGCCTGGCCAATCTGGCCGAGTGGACGCCGCTGCCCGAGGAGGGCGTGCTCTGAGCGACGATCCGGCGATCGCCACCTGGACTCCTGATGACGGTGTCCGGCGGGTGCTGATCGTGACGGCGCACCCCGACGACGTCGATTTCGGCACCGCCGGTACTGTCGCGGCCTTCACCAAGGCCGGCGTGGAGGTCACCTACTGCATCGCCACCAACGGGGACGCGGGAGGATCTGATCGGGCGGTGTCCCGTTGCGACATGGCCGCCATACGCCAGCGGGAGCAACGCGCGGCCGCGGCTGAGGTCGGGGTGACCGACGTCCACTTCCTGGGACATCCCGACGGCCGTCTCCGGCCGACGATCGAATTGCGGCGTGACATCAGCCGGGTCATCCGCCAGGTCAGGCCCGAGCGAGTGCTGACCCAGTCACCGGAACGCCGTTGGGATTTCATTTTCGCCAGCCACCCTGATCACCTGGCGGCGGGCGAAGCGACCGTCTGTGCCGTCTATCCCGATGCTCGCAATCCCTTCGCACACCCCGAGCTCCTCGACGAGGAGGGTCTCGAGCCCTGGACCGCCAATGAGCTCTGGATCGTGGGCGTGCCGGAAGCCAACATGGCCGTCGAGACGACGTCGACGATCGAACGCAAGGTGGCCGCGTTGCTCCGCCACGAGAGCCAGATCAGCGACTCGGCCGGGGTGACGGCACTGGTCATGGACAGTGGCCGTGCGTCGGGGAGGGAGGCGGGGCTCCCTGAAGGTTCGACCGCCGAGCTGTTCCGGGTGACTCGCATTCCCTGACGTCACTTTGGGCATCACCCCGGCTACCGTGCGGCGCCTCGCCCTGTCGCAGCCCGAAGCGACCGAAGCGCCTCATCACGACATGACGTCGTTTCGCATCGCGGGAAGGATCTTCGCCAGCGTGACTCCGGAGGGAGACCGGGTCCATGTCTTCATCAGCCCCGATGAGGTGCCCGCCTACTGCGCCGAATATCCCGGGACAGGTCCAAGAACTCCGATGGGGCACGCGGCTGCGCGGTTGTCGCGTGATGCTCGACACGTCGACGACCCCCCTCCTGCGCGAACTGCTGGTCGAAGCCTGGCGCCTGCGAGCACCGCAGAGAGCGCTGGCTGCGTTCGGGGGTTGAGGTTCAGTCGCCTCGGGACGTAGCGCTCGTGGATGCCATTCCATTCGGGAAGCTCGACCAGGCCGACCGTCCCACCTCTGAGGGTGTGGCCGAGGGCGAGGAGATGGAAGTGCCGGCCCGCCAGGGTGCGGGTGCGAAACTCATCGGGGTGAGGGAGCTGGATCAGCCAGCCAACTGCCGGAGCACGTACGGCAGGATCCCCCCGTGGCGGAAGTACTCGGCTTCCATGGGAGTGTCGATGCGGACGATCACGCGGAACTCGGTGGGAGAGCCCTCGTCCGCGGTGGCGATCACGGTCAACTCCTTGGGGAGTTCTCCACCATTGAGCGCGTCGATCCCGGCGATGGAGAAGACCTCGGTTCCCCGCAGTGCGAGCCCCTCGGCGGAGTCCCCCTTGTAGAACTGCAACGGGAGCACCCCCATGCCGACCAGGTTGGAGCGGTGAATGCGCTCGTAGCTCTGCGCGATGACCGCCCGAACTCCGAGCAGTGCGGTGCCCTTGGCGGCCCAATCCCGGCTGGATCCGGTGCCGTACTCCCGCCCGGCCAGCACGATCAGCGGCACACCGTCGGCTGCGTACTGCATGGCGGCGTCGTAGATGGACGTCTCGGTGCCCTCTGGGAGGTGCAGCGTGTACCCGCCTTCTGTCCCCGGTGCGAGCCGATTCCGGAGGCGGACGTTGGCGAAGGTGCCACGCATCATCACCTCGTGGTTTCCCCGTCGCGCACCGTACGAGTTGAAGTCGTTGCGGGGTACGCCGTGCTCGGCCAGGTACCGGCCGGCGGGGGTGTCGGGTCCTATCGACCCCGCCGGGGAGATGTGGTCGGTCGTGACGCTGTCGCCCACCATGGCGAGCACACGCGCCCCGGCGATGTCGGTGACGGGCTCTGGCGTCATCGTCATGCCCTCGAAGAACGGTGGGTTCTTCACATAGGTCGAGTCGTCCTGCCAGGAGAACGTCTCGCCCTCGGCCACCGGCACCTGCTGCCAGTACTCGTCGCCGGCGAAGACGGCGCCGTAGCGGGTGCGGAACATCTCCGACGTCAACGAGGCACGAATGGCGTCGGTCACCTCCTGCTCGCTCGGCCAGATATCCGACAGGAAGACCGGATGGCCTGCGTCGTCCTCCCCGAGGGGGTCGACGGTGAGGTCGATGTCCATGGTGCCGGCCAAGGCGTACGCCACCACGAGCGGAGGAGAGGCCAGGTAGTTCATGCGCACGTCGGGGTGGATGCGGCCCTCGAAGTTGCGGTTTCCCGAGAGCACGGACACCACCGAGAGGTCGTCGGTGTGCACGAGCTCGCTGACACCGTCGAGCAGCGGTCCCGAGTTGCCGATGCAGGTCGTGCACCCGAATCCCACGAGGAAGAAGCCCAGTTGCTCGAGCGGCGTCACGAGCTGTGCGCGCTCGAGATAGTCCATGACCACACGGGAACCGGGGGCGAGCGACGTCTTCACCCACGGCTTGGCCCGCAGGCCCCGTTCGACGGCATGCTTCGCCAACAGCCCCGCCCCGACCATCACTTGTGGGTTCGAGGTATTGGTGCAGCTGGTGATGGCCGCAACGACGACATCACCATCACAAAGAGAGTGATGCGGTGCTGCGGGTGGAGCTTCCGTAGACGAGCGTGGGCTCCGGTCCAGGGCGACCCTGAAGGCGTCGCCTGCTCCCGCCAGGGAAACACGATCTTGCGGGCGGGACGGCCCGGCGAGGGAGGGTTCCACGTCGCCCAGGTCGAGAGTGGCATATTCGGAGAAGACGGGTTCAACCCCTTCGGCCGCATGCCACAGACCTTGTTGCTTGGCGTAGGCCTCCACCAGTGCCAGCTGCCCTTCGTCGCGGCCGGTGAAGCGCATGTAATCGATCGTGACCTGGTCGATGGGGAACATGGTGCACGTTGCCCCGTACTCGGGGCTCATATTGCCGATGGTGGCTCGCGTCTCGAGCGGAAGGGCCGCGACGCCGGGTCCGTAGCACTCGACGAAGGCCCCGACCACGCCGTGCTCCCGCAGCAGCTGGGTCACGGTGAGGACGACGTCCGTCGCCGTGGTTCCGGGTCGGAGTTGACCCGAGATGCGCAGGCCCACGACCGGGGGCAGCAGCATGGAGAGAGGCTGTCCCAGCATGGCCGCCTCCGCCTCGATGCCCCCGACGCCCCAGCCCAGAACACCCAGCCCGTTGACCATGGTGGTGTGGGAATCGGTGCCCACCAGCGTGTCGCAGAACGCCCGGCCGTCTGGCGTGCCGAAGACGACGCGGGAGAGGTATTCGAGATTCACCTGATGGCAGATCCCGGTGCCGGGCGGGACAGCTCGGAACCCGTCGAACGCGCCTTGCGCCCAGCGGAGAAGCTTGTACCGCTCGATGTTGCGCTCGTACTCGATCGACACGTTCCGGTCATAGGCCGAGGCATCACCCGAGCGCTCCACGATCACCGAATGGTCGATGACCAGTTCGACCGGGACCAGGGGATTGACCTGCGCCGCGTTGCCCCCGAGACGCGCCAGGGCATCGCGCATGGCGGCCAGGTCGACCACGCCCGGTACACCCGTAAAGTCCTGCATGAGGACGCGCTCGGGGGTGAGCGCAATCTCGTGCGCCGCATCACCGGCTCCCTGCCCGTGGGCCTCGGGATTGGCCCCCCATGCCGCCACGGCCACGATGTCGTCAGGCGACACGTGAGGGGAGTCCTCGTGGCGGAGCAGGTTCTCGAGGATCACCTTGATCGAGTAGGGGAGCCGGCTCACGTCGTGGTCCGTGGTGAGGGCGGGTGCGTTGAGGGAGAAGATCTCGTACTCGCGGCCGCCCACCGGGAGGGTGGACCGGGCGCCGAAGCTGTCGGGGTGGGATGCGGCGGGGGATCGTGAGGCCATCTCCCCATTCTGTCGTGCATCCGCGGCGAACGCCCCATTGGAGACCCGGGGCGGGGTGGCGGCGTTTCGGCGCCCGGTAAAGGGGGCAGAATGAGTGCCATGGGCCAGCATGTCGGTGCCACCCTGCGCCGCGCGTCGCGTTTGGTCTTGGCCCTCGCACCGCTGGCTTCGGTCCTCACGGCGACGTCGGCCTTGGTGGACGGGCCGGCGGGCGCCGCGCCGGTGGTCGCCCATGCCTACGCCGGCGGCGGCATGATCGGATTCGGCGCCGTCGCGCTGGGCGCCCCCGACGTGCCCCAACCCCTTGATTCACCGGTGGCCGTGGGGACGGCCACTCCCGACGGGAAGGGCTACTGGCTGGCCAGTGCCGACGGCGGTGTCTTCACCTCCGGTGACGCCGCCTTCGAAGGGTCTCTCGGCAACATACCGCTGCAGGGCCCGATCGTGGCCATGGCGGCCACCCACGACGGCCAGGGCTACTGGTTGGCCGGAATCGACGGCGGGGTCTTCTCCTTCGGCGATGCGCCGTTCCTCGGGAGCATGGGAGGGACCCGGCTCAACCAGCCGATCGTGGGCATGGCGGCCACCCCCGACGGCAAGGGCTACTGGCTGGTGGCGGCCGACGGCGGCATCTTTTCGTTCGGCGACGCCCACTTCTTCGGCAGCACCGGCGGCATCGTCCTGAACGAGCCCATCACGGGCATGGCGGCCACCCCGGACGGCGACGGCTACTGGCTGGTGGCGGCCGACGGCGGCATCTTCGCCTTCGGCGACGCCCGTTACTTCGGGTCATGGGCCAACCAGAATCTCCCCGATCCGGTGATAGGCATCCTCCCCACACCCGACGGCGGCGGCTATGCCATCGCCACCTCCGACGGGGTCGTGTTGGCCTTGGGGGACGCGCCGGTCTATGGAAGTCTCACGTTGTCGCCGGATGCCACGCCGGTCTCCGCCATCATCGGCAATGGGTCCGGTACGGGCTACTGGCTGCTCGATCCCGACGCCTGGACCTATTCGTTCACCACGCCGACACCCGAGGCGAGCTTCCCCGGTTCGTCCGCCATCGTGGGGGCGGCCGCCTCCCAGGTCGCCCCCGACCCGGACACCGGCGCGTACTGCAATCCGTACGGTCCCTGCGAGGAGTGGTGTTCCCTCTTCGCCACCTGGGTCTGGCGCTACGCCGGAGTTCCCATACCCTCCTACGCCTTTACCGGCGACATGTATTACTGGGCCGGAGCCCATGGTGCCCTCCTCCCACCCACCGCGACGCCCGCTCCCGGCGATGCCGTCCTCTACGGCACCGGACCCCAGTCGGTGGCTACATCGGTGCATGTCGGCATCGTGGCGCAGGTCTGGCCCGACGGTGCCATCGACACTGTCGAGGGCAATGCGGGGCCCGGGCGCGACGGGTGGCTCTCTGTCGTCATCAACGGTCCCTACCTGCCGTCTGACTCGCTCTGGTACAACGGGGTGGCGGTCTACGCCTTCGCACAGCCCTGAACGTGGCGACCCGGCGCGCCTAGGCTGCGCCCGCACGCCGACCCGACTCGACCCGCCGCTGCGAGGAGGACATTGTGACGCTGTCGTCGTGGGATGACTTCCCCGTGCATCAGGCGCCGGAGTTCATCGCCCATCCGGGCACGAGCGATCGGAATTTCTACGATCGCTACTACTTCAACATGCACCCGAGCACAGACGAGTGGTTCGCCGTCTTCGGATTCGGGCAGTACCCGAACCTCGGCGTGGTGGACGCATTCATCGACGTGCGCCTCGGCGGCGCCCAGCACATCGTACGGGCGTCGGCTCCACTGACCGATCGCTCCGTCTTGCGCGTCGGCCCCATCCGTATCGAAGTGCTCGAACCACTACGGCGCCTTCGTGTCGTGGTCGAGCCCACCGAGCACAGTGTGGCCATGGACGTGACGTGGGACGGGCACATTCCGGCGCTCGCCGAGCCACGGCAGTCTCTCCGCAGCAAAGGGAAGGTGGTCTTCGACACCCAGCGTCTGGCCCAGACGGGACGATGGGCGGGCATCCTCTCGGTCGACGGCACCGAGCATGTCGTCTCACCCGACCGGTGTTGGGGCACACGTGATCGCTCATGGGGCATCCGACCGGTCGGAGAACCCGAAGGTGATGGCATTCGCCAAGGTGAGCTGGTGTTGGCAGGCATGTGGAACTACTTCCCCATGCAATTCGAGGACCACGCCATCATGTACATCTGCCATGAGCGCGACGATGGCGTGCGACCACTCGTACAAGGTGAGCGGGTCTGGGCCGACCCGACCCGGTCGGTCGAGGACCTCGGGCCCTCCACGCACGAGCATCACCTCGTTCCGGGCACCCGTGTCCTCGACCGGTCGGTCATCCGGTTCCCCGACGCCGACATGGAGGTCACGTGCACCCCACTCCTGGCCAACTACGTGTCGATCGGGACCGGGTACGGGATCGACGTCGACTGGCGTCATGGCATGTACCACGGCCCCGAACCGGTGGTGCAGGGACTGGTTCTCCAGGTCGAGGAGGTCAAGGGGTTGGCGCAGTACGGGATCGTTGATCACGTCGCACGGTTCAGCTACGGCGACGTTATCGGCTACGGGCTCTTGGAGCACGGCTTCTTCGGTCCGTTCCGCCGTTATGGGTTGACCGACGGGGGTGTCGGGGCACCGCCCGACTAGAAATTCTTCGTCCAACCGGAAGAAGGCGGCCCTGCGGAATGCGACAATGGGGCATGCCCGACGCGTTCAGCGTGCTACTGCAACGACTTCAAGCAGGTTTTGACACGATCGTCCCCGGGGCCGACCCCGTGCTCCGTGTCTCAGATCGGGCCGACTTCCAAGCCAACGGGGCGCTGCCGCTGGCCAAGCAGGTCGGGCGCTCTCCCCAGCAGGTGGCCGCCGATGTCGTCGCGGCCGCATCGCTCGACGACATCTGTGCCGTGGTCGAAGTGAGCGGACCAGGCTTCATCAACCTGACCTTGTCGGACGCGTTCGTGGCGGACCAGACGGCGGCAGTCAGTGCGGACGAGCGCTTGGGGGTGGCCATCACCGCCACCCCGCAGACGATGCTGATCGACTATTCGAGTCCCAACGTGGCCAAGGAGATGCACGTGGGGCACCTGCGCAGCACGGTGATCGGCGACGCGCTGGCGCGTGTACTCGGCTTCTTGGGCCACGAGGTCTTGCGGGAGAACCACATCGGCGACTGGGGCACGCCGTTCGGCATGCTCATCGAACACCTGATCGACGTGGGCGGATCGGCCGACGCCGAGTCATTCAGCGTGCGCGACCTGAACGAGTTCTATGCCCAGGCGCGCCTTCATTTCGACCGTGACCCCAAATTCGGCGAGCGTTGCCGGCAGAGGGTGGTGCTCCTCCAGGGGGGAGACACGGAGACGCTACGTCTCTGGGAGATCTTCGTGGCCGAGAGCTTGCGTCACATCAACGAGGTCTACCGCATGTTGGGGGTGCTCCTCACCGATGACGACGTGGCCGGGGAGAGCTTGTACAACCCGTTGCTCGACGTCGTCGTCGACGAGCTGGGTGCCAAGGGTCTCCTGGTCGAGGATCACGGCGCACTGTGTGTCTTCCCCGAAGGCTTCACCAATCGCCAGGGGGATCCACTGCCGCTGATCGTGCGCAAGTCGGACGGAGGCTACGGCTACCCGGCCACGGATCTGGCGTGCATCCGGGACCGCACGCAACGGCGCGGCGCCACCACGCTGCTCTACGTCGTCGGGGCCGAGCAGGCATTGCACCTGCGGCTGGTGTTCGCCGTGGCCAGGCTCGCCGGCTATCTGCCCGAGACGTCCGATGCCGTCCATGTCGGGTTCGGCCTCATCCTCGGTGCCGCCGGCAAGAAGCTGGCCAGCCGGTCCGGAGATTCCGAGCGCCTGATCGACTTGCTGGCCGAGGGGGTGACCCGGGCCACTGCATCCATGGCGGAGCGGCCGAGCGACCTCAGTGCCGAGGAAAGGGCGACGGTGGCACGTTCGTTGGGGATCGGAGCGGTCAAATACGCCGACCTGTCGACCGAACGCATGCGGGACTATGTCTTCGACTGGGACCGCATGCTGGCGTTCGAGGGCAATACCGGCCCGTACCTGCAGTACGCGCATGCGCGAATCCGCTCGATCTTCCGTAAGGCCGAGGTACCGCCCCCAGAACGGGGTACCCGGCCGGTCGTGGACCAACCCCAAGAACGGGCCCTGGCCCTGCAACTGCTCGGATTTTCGGCGGCCGTCGAGGCGACGGCGGAGGCCCTCGGCCCGGCCAAGCTCTGCACGTACCTCTTCGATCTGGCCTCCTCCTTCACCACCTTCTACGAAGCCTGCCGGGTCCTGGTCGACGACGAGGCGGTGCGGACGTCACGCCTCGCGCTCTGCGACCTGACCGCTCGTGTGCTGGCCCAGGGGCTATCGCTTCTCGGCATGGAGGCACCGGAACAGATGTGAGCCCTCGCCGCTCGTGGCGCGAGTTGGGACGCCGCGAGGGCACGCCCTATCCTCTGGCCGGCACATCTCGCGCCCTCAGCCCACGGGTGGGGCCTATGAAGGAGTCCAAGAACTGATGGATCTGAATGCGACGTCTGCAATCGTCACTGGCGGGGCCTCCGGGCTCGGTGCGGCGACCTCTCGGCTTCTGGCGGAACGGGGGGTCCGTGTCGTGGTCGCCGACCTCCAAGAGGACAAGGGAACCGAGCTGGCCCGGGAGATCGGCGGCATCTTCGTCCCGACCGATGTCACCAACACCGAGAACGTCATCGCCGCCGTCGAGGCGGCCATCGAGATGGCACCGCTGAAGTCCCTCGTGAACTGCGCCGGCATCGGGTGGGCGGCGCGGACGATCGGCCGAGACGGCGACTACGGCTCGGCCCATGACCTCGATCAGTACCGCCGGGTCATTGAGATCAACCTCATCGGCACGTTCAACTGCATCAGGTTGGCTGCCACCAAAATGAGCCTCAACGAACCCGACGTGGACGGCGCCCGTGGGGCCATCGTGAACACAGCCTCGGCCGCGGCCGAAGACGGGCAGATCGGGCAGGCCGCATACTCCTCGTCCAAGGGAGGCATTGTCGGCATGACACTCCCGGTCGCGCGTGATCTGGCGGTGGTCGGAATAAGGATCAACACCATCCTTCCGGGACTGATCGACACCCCGATCTACGGCTCGTTCGAAGATTCCGAGGCATTCAAGGCGAAATTGGCCAAAGATGTCCTCTTCCCCCACCGTCTCGGCTCTGGCGCCGAATTCGCGTCGCTGGCACTCGAGCTGTTGGGCAACTCGTACATGAATGCCGAATCGGTCCGTATCGATGCGGGCATCCGCATGCCACCGAAGTAGCAGACAGACGACGGCAATCGCAAGAAACCTGGGATGGGGAGGACACAAATGATCGATCCTGAGTTGGCCGGCGTCCTGGATCTGCTGCCCGCCGTCGACCTGTCCGATCCGGTCGCCGCCCGGGCTGCGATGGAGACCATGCTCTCGGCCATGCGGGCGGAGATCCCGGGGATCGAGACCTTGTCGATCGAGGATCGGCAGATCCCGGGCTGGGAGGACGACCCCGACGTCAGCGTGAGGATCTACCGCTCGGTATCTGCCGCGGAGCCCTCGTCGGGGATCTTGTACATCCACGGCGGTGGGTTCGTTCTCGGCAGCGTGGAGGCCGAACACGCCGGAGCTGCGGTCATTGCAATCGAGACGGGTGCGGTGGTGGTTTCCGTCGAGTACCGCCTGGCCCCGGAGCATGCCTTCCCCGCCGCGCTGCACGACTGTTACGGCGCGCTGCGTTTCCTGGCTACGCACGCAGGTGAGCTCGGAGCCGACACGGACCGGCTCGCGGTCTTCGGGGCGAGTGCAGGAGGGGGGCTGGCCGCGGCCACTGCGCTCTTTGCCCGTGACCAAGGAGGACCTTCACTCTGCTTCCAGATGCTGCAGATCCCTGAGCTCGACGACCGGTTGGAGACCCCGTCCATGCGGGCCTTCATCGACACGCCGATGTGGAACCGGCCCTTGGCCGAACAGAGCTGGCGGGCGTATCTCGGGGAGTGGCCGGGTGGCGCTGACGTCTCGCCGTACGCCGCGCCTGCCCGCGCCGACGATCTTTCGGGCCTCCCGCCGACCTATATCTCGACAGGCGAAATGGATCCCTTGCGTGACGAGGGGATCCTTTACGGACTCCGGCTGCTCCAGGCCGGGGTGTCCGTCGAGCTCCACCAGTTCCCCGGGACGTTCCACGGCTCGTCGCTCGTCTCCACGGCCGCCGTGTCGATCCGGGCCCGCACTGAGGCCAGCCTCGTTCTGCGACGTGCCCTCGGAGTCGGCTGAGTCCGGAGCCCCCTGCGTCAGGCGCTGGCGGGAGGAATCGGGGCAGCGGCACTCGAAAGCGCCTTCCACAGAGCCCGATAATCGGGGTAGGTCAACGCGTCGGTCACATAGCCGGCTCGCTCCAACTCGGCGTGGTACGCCGGCAGGTTGCGCCAGGGCACACCCATGTCCACGTGGTGGGCCAGATGCCACCCGGTGTGGTACGGCACGAACCAGAAACGCGCCACGAGGGATTGCCGCACGTTGTGGGACGTGGCGCGTCGGTCCTTGCTGCGCTCCATTCCCCCGTGTTCGGCGATGGAACGCAGACGATTGATGACGCGCCATTGCGTCATCCAGGGCACCCACCACAGCAAGGGGTAGATCCACCAGCGGCCGGTGGCCAGCCAGGAAACGGCCCACAGGACGGCCTGCACGGCGAAGATGGAGAGGCCGATACGCCGGAGGCGGGGCGTCGTGGTGTTCTTGATGAGTGGGGTGAAGTTCTTCCAGCCCGAGATCCCGATCGCATCCCGCAGGAGGCGCCGACGCAACGCGGCTCGGGTACAAGGGTACGGCCGGTAGAAGGCGAGATCGGGTTCGTCCGGACCGAACTCGTCCTTGTGGTGGGCGAAGTGCACGCGCCGGTAGAGCTGTATCGGTATGAAGACCGGGTAGGCGATGACCCAGGTGCCGATCCAGTCGTTCCACCTCTTGTCGGAGAACAGGAGCTTGTGGGCCGCCTCGTGCATGAGGATGGCGAAGCGGGCGAACATCGGCCCCATCAGGGCGAAGGCGATCAGGTAACCCCACCAGGCGTTGAGCCAGATGGCGCCGCCGACGAGGAGCACGGTGGAGAACCAGAGCGACACCACGGTCCAGGCGTTCCGCAGATCGTCGATGTGCCGCAAGGCCGGTCGGAGCTCCGGGACGGCCATGCCGTTGGCGAGAAGCCGCTCGCTCGGAAGGACGTCGGGTCGTGCCGCCAGGTCAGGCACCACGGTGGTGGCCATGCCCCGTATATTACTGTATTTCATCAAGTGAGACAAGAAAGTAATAGACCGTTCGCCGCCCGGTCGGTGCTGGCCAGCGCTCTCTTGGGCATGGAGCCGCCCGAGTTGCCGGTGGCCCAGCTCGTGCGGTTGAGCTCCCTCTTCGGGATCAGCGCGAACAGGGCCAGGGTGGCCCTCAGCCGCATGGTGGCCGCCGGTGAGGCGACCACCGACGGATCGGGGAGCTACCGGCTCAGCGGGCACCTGCGGGACCGCCAGGCGCGTCAGTCGGCGAGCCGGTCCGGGATCACGACTCCTCATACAGGGCGTTGGTGGCTCGCCGTCGTCACCACTTCGGGCAGCACGGCGGGCGTCCGGCTGGCTCGCCGCCACGCCCTGTCATTCGCCCGGCTGGCCGAGTTGCGCGAAGGGGTGTGGATGCGTCCCGACAACCTCCCGCTCCACCTCCCCGACGAGCTCGGCCCGGACGTGGAGGTGATGGCGGCCCATCCTCGGGAACCCCACCGTCTGGTGGACCGATTGTGGGATCTCCCGGCGTGGTCGGACCGGGCCGACCGCTTGCTGGATGCGCTGGCCGGCCTCACACCGGACAGCCCCGATGTGTTGGCGCCGGGGTTCGAGCTCTCGGCGTCTGTCCTGCGCCACCTCCAGGCGGATCCGCTCCTTCCTGAAGAGCTGCTCCCGTCACGGTGGCCGGGCCGGCGCCTTCGCCAGGACTACGACCGGTGGGATGCCCGCTATCGGGCCACCCTGCGGGAGTGGAGTCGGGCCTGAGTCAGGAGTGCGACTGCGAGATCCACGTGGCGTACATCTCGGCGTAGTGACCACCGAGGGCTATCAGCTCGTCGTGCGAGCCGATCTCCAACAGCCGGCCGTCGCCGACGACCACGATGCGGTCGGCCCGCATTGCGGTGGACAGGCGGTGGGCAATGAGCACAGCCGTGCGCTGCTGGAGGAGCACGTCGAGCGCGGCCTCGATCATCGTCTCGGATTGCAGATCGAGATTGGAGGTGGCTTCGTCCAGTACCAGGACACGGGGCTGGGCCATGAAGGCCCGGGCCAAGGCGACGAGTTGACGCTCCCCCGAAGAGAGCGACTGGCCACGCTCGTGCACCGCGGTGTCGAGCCCATAGGGGAGCCGCGCGATCAGATCGGTCAGCCCCACCTTGTGCACGGCGTCCCAGACCGCATCGTCAGGCGCGTCGGGACGGGCAAACGAAATGTTGTCCCGGATCGAGCCGGCGAAGAGGAAGGGCTCCTGGGGCACGACGCCGAGCTGGCTGCGCAGGGACCCCAAGGTCACCGAGCGCAGATCGTGGTCATCGATGAGCACCCGTCCCGATGTCGGATCGTAGAAGCGCGTCACCAGTTTGGCCATCGTCGACTTGCCGGCACCTGTGGCACCGACGAAGGCGACCGTCTCGCCGGGGGCAATCGTCAGATCGACGTCTTCCAAGACCGGAACGGCGGGGTCGTACCCGAAGGAGACATGGTCGAATCGGATCTCTCCGTGGATGGGCGGCAGGTCGACCGCATCGGCCCGCTCGGTCACCGAGGGCTCGTTCTCGAGCAGGCCGCGCAGCTTCAGGACCGAGGCTTGGCCCTGTTGGTACGAGTTGTACTGCTGCACCAGCAGCTGAATCGGTTGGAAGAACCGGTTCACGAAGAGGAAGAACGTCGTCAGCTGACCGATCTCCAACTGGTGGTGCAAGACCATGTACCCGCCCGCAGCGAGCACGACAACTTGACCCACCACACCCAAGAGCTGTGAGCCGGGACCGTAGAGGCCATTGATGCGACCGGTGTAGTAGTTCGCGTCGCGGTACTTTCCGACGACATTGCGGTGGTGCACCACGTTGAAGCGCTGCCGGTTGTGGGCCGTGACAATGCGCACGCCCTGCAGGCTCTCGGACAGGTCGGCCAGCACGAATGCGATGCCGTCGCGCACCTTGTCGTACCCACGCTCGGAGGCTCGCTTGAACCAGACCGACATGGCGAACAACAGGGGCATCACCACCACGATGGTGATGAAGGCGAGCTTCACGTTGGTGGTGAACAGGAAGACGGCGATGACGATCATCGTCAAGCCTTGAATGGCGAATTGCGCCAGGCCATCCTGGAGAAGTTGCTGGAGGTTCTCGATGTCGCTCGTCATCCGGCTCATGACGACTCCGGCCTTCTCTTCCGTGAAGAAGTCGAGCGAAAGGCGTTGCAGGTGACGGAAGATCGTGACCCGCAGGTCGTTCATCACCCAGGAGGCCAGCCGGCCCGTCACCCGGACCTGACCCCACTGCGCCGCGGCGGAGACAGCCACGGATGCCAGGTAGATGCCGGCGATGAGCACGACCACCCCGAAGTTGTGGTGGCCAGGGACCATTCCGTCGTCGATGGCGATCCCGGTCAGCTTGGGACCGAGCTGCGTCGACACCCCGATGACCGCCACCAGCCCCAGGGCCAGGGCCAGCATGCCGGGATAGACCATGAGGAGGCCCGTCAGGCTCAGCCGACGTTCCTCGTCGGCCGACGGTCGTTGGGAGAACGTGACCGTGGACTCGCCCCGATCGGGTTCTTCCTCCAGCAACAGGTCGACCCCCGCCTGGAGCTCGTGGGGAATGCCGCCGAACGGAAGTCCCGGCTGGGCCGCCCCCGGAGGGCCCCCACCGCCGATGGGCGGGCCGCCGCCGAACATCAGTGACTCCCGCTCACGTCGACGTCACCCTCGACGCCGATGTCGGACACCGCCGCTGCCTCTTCGGCCGTGGCCGCCTGGGCCAGGACTTCCGAATAGAGCGGAGTGGAGGCCAAGAGCTCGGCGTGCGTGCCATCGGCGACGATCTGGCCGCCGTCGAGAAGCACGACCCGATCGGCCAAGCTGATCGTCGAGAGCCGGTGCGCCACGATCAATGTGGTCCGACCTTCCATGAGCACGCGCAGGCCGGAGTGAATCTTCTGCTCCACCTTGACGTCGATGGCGCTGGTGGCGTCGTCGAGGATCAGGATCGGTGGGTTGATGAGCAGGGCCCGCGCGATGGCAATGCGTTGGCGCTGTCCTCCGGACAGGGTGTAGCCCCGTTCTCCGACGACCGTGTCGTACCCGTCGGCGAGGCGCCCGATGAATCCATCGGCACCAGCCGCCCTCGCCGCGGCGACGATCTCGTCATCGGTGGCGTCGGGGCGCCCGTAGGCGATGTTGTCGCGAATGGAGACCGAGAACAGGAAGGGCTCGTCGAGGACGACACCGATGTTGGCGCGCAGGCTGGTCAAGGTGAGGTCGCGGACGTCATGACCATCGACGAAGACGGCGCCACCGGTCACGTCGTAGAACCGCGCCAGCACCCGGGCCACGGTCGACTTGCCGCTGCCTGTCCGGCCCACCAGCGCAACCGTCTCGCCGGAACGCAGATGGAGGTTGAAGTCCGAGAGGACATCGGGATTTCCGCCGTCTTCGACCGAGAGGGCGACCCGGCTCTCAGTGCCGTAGGCGAAGGACACGTGGTCGAAACGGACGTCACCCGAGCTGTGCACGAGGTCGACGGCGTCCGGCCGATCGACGATGGTGGCCTGCTCGTCCAGAATTTCGTAGATGCGTCCAGCCGACGCGGCGGCGCGCTGTCCCATCATGATCAACATGCCGAGCATCATGAACGGCGCCTGCATCATGAGCAGGTAGATGTTGAATTTGAGGATGGCCCCCAGCTCGAGATGGCCGTGAATGACCAGGTAGCCGCCGAGCAAGAGGACGAAGACCAGCCCGACCTGGGAGAGGTTCTGGATGAGCGGTGAGAAGCGGGCGCGGAGGTCGGCGTCCCTGATGTACGCCCATTGGACCTTCTCGGCGGCGGTCGCCATCTTTCTGAGTTGGTTCTCTTCCGCCGCGAACGACTTGACCACACGCACGCCGTTGGTGTTCTCGTCGACCACGGTGGCCACGTCGGCCAACCGGGATTGGATGACCCAGGAAACCGGGAAGAGCTTCTTCCGCATGCGAATGCCGGTCCAGTAGATGAGCGGCATGGTGGCCATCGCCACGAACGCCAGCGGCACGCTCGTGGCCAGCATGTAGCCGAACGCCACGACCGCAATGGAGCACTGGACGAGGATCAGGGGCGCAAAGGTCAGATACATCTGCACCGAGCGGATGTCGGAGTTGGCGCGCGAGATCAGCTGTCCTGACTGCACGCGGTCGTAGAAAGGGAACGACATCCGGGTGAGGTGTTCGTAGATGCTGTTGCGAAGGTCGTACTCGATGTCGTACGCCACCTTGAACAGTGACGTGCGCGAGAAGTATCCCGCGACGCCACCGATGACGCCGAGGACCAACACCCAGTACACGTAGAAATGCAGGGGAACGGTGTGGTGGGAGCCGAGCGAGTTGTCGATGGCATCGCTGAGAAACTGGGGAATTTGCAACTGCAGCACGAGGCCCACGAACGACAGGATGAGGGCAACCAGGAAGTGTCCCTTGTGCGAGGCCACAATCGGGTACGCCCGCTTGATCCACGATTTCGACGTGTCCGGGTCGATTCTGGCCTTCGGCGGCTTGTAGTTGCTGGTGACACCCATCGGCACGTAGACGGCCAGAGGCTGTCGCCGCACCTCGGTTTGGGGCGCCTCGGCCGGCAGGGTCGTCGCGCCGTGCTCGTCGTCAGCTTCTGCGCCGGCGACCTGGTGTTCGGTGGTGCTCATTGGGGCTTCCGCGCCTGGTGGAAATTGGCCAGCGCCTGTCCCCACAGCTCCAGCGAGCGCAGCACCATGACGCCGTCCTCATCGGGGAGGTGGGCGGCGATCGACGCCAGGTAGTCGTCGACCGCGCGGTCGGCTTCGGCCACGATGCGTGCCCCTTCGTCGGTCAAGCGGAGTGCGATACGACGCCGATCGCCCTCCTCGTGCTTGCGGTCGACCAGGCCCCGCGCCAGCAAGCCGTCGATGATGGCGGTGACCGATGAGGGGCGGACCGCCAGACGACCGGCCAGGCCCGATGCGGCGGCCGAGCCCTCAGCCAGTATTCCGAGCACCCGGTACTGCGGCAGGGTGAGGTCCATCTGCGCCAGTGCGAACTCGACCCTTTTGGACAGCCAGGCGGTGACACGCCCGTAGGTCCCGACGCTGGGACCGTCACCGGGTGGTCGCGGGGACGTCACGATGGCATGAGAAAAAGTCACTTAGATGATCATACAGTTAGAGACTCTAACTACAACCCGTGCGAACTCCATTCGGGGTCCAGTTGGCGCAGGAAAAGGGCGCAGCGCTGCTCTTCTTCCACTTCTCCGATGGCCGCCGCCGCCTTTTCCAGGGCATGGAGGGACCGTAGGAACCCCCGATTCGAGTCATGGCGCCAGCGGACATAGCCCGATCCCCGCCACCCGGCGGCGCGGAGAGCGTCGAGCCCACGGTGGTATCCGACCCGGGCAAACGCGTACTGATCGATCGGCGCTTCGGCCAACTCGGCCAGTGTGGCCCAGGCCTGAAGGCAACGGGGGTCACTCGCGGCCACGGCCGACACCGCAGCACGGCGCTCGGCGGGAGGGAGGGCGACTGCGGCACGCAGGGACTCGGCCACTTCCGGGCCGATCGGGTCCAGCACCGTTTCGGGGCTCCCACTGGTGAATTGGACGGAATGTTCGGTGGCCATGACGTCATGTTAGGAGTGGGACCGACGTCGCCGGTCGGTCCGTCGTCACGCCCACCGAAACAGCCTGAAGGACTTTCGAGCGGAATGTGGCGGCGGATGGCATCGCAGGTACTGTGCGCACCACCGTGGAAACCGAACCATTACCTTCCGTTGAACGCCATCCGGGCCTGCAGGGCAGGGCGAATGAGGCACACGCCCTGGCTGACCAATTGCGGCGCCTCATCCGCTTGGCGGTGAGCATCGCGCCGTCCCCACAAGAGACTGAGGAGATGACCGCACAACTGGCCGCGGTGGCCGATCGGATGGAACGTCATGTTCCGGACGTGCCGTTGCCCCGCTACGCACCGGCCGAGGAAGGCCCATCTGGGGGCGCTCTGGTCGACGACTCCATGCCGTTCGACCTCACCGTCGGTCGGTTCAATCCGCTGGCACTACCCGTGCGACTCACGGCAGATCCTCCGAAGGCTCTCGGACATGGCATCTTCAACGTGGCGTATGAGGGAGCGCCGGGATGTGTGCACGGCGGTGCCCTTGCGGCAACGTTCGACATCGTGTTTTCTGCGGCGAACACGATTGCCGGTTCGAGTGGCCCGACCGTACGGCTCGGCTTGCGGTACCGAAGGCCGACGTTGATCAACGAAGAGACACTGTTCGAAGGGTGGGTGACCCGGGCGACGGATCGGCGAGTCTTCAGCGAAGGACACATCATCCAGGGCGGAATCGTGACCGTGGAAGCCGAAGGAGAGTTCGCTATCTTCGAACGGAGCGACGTCGACCGAATGGCCGCAGGGAGACGCACTGCGTTCGATGATGCCATGCGACGCGTCAGGGATTGACGCGTGACGGTGCGTCAATCCCTGGAGCCCTCGCGCCTCTCTGGGGACTACCAATTCGTGCACCGAATCCGCACCCGGTTTGCCGAAACCGACGCCATGGGCATCATTCACCATGCGGCGTACCTGCCGTACCTCGAAGAGGCCAGGGTGGCGTACCTCCGTTACCTTGGGCACCCCTACGGAGACGTGCGCGAGAGCGGACAGAACTTCGCCGTGCTCGAAGTGTCAGTGCAGTATCGGCGACCTCTCGGGTTCGATGAAGTGGTCGAGGTACACCTCAAGGCAGGAGCGGTGAGTCGCGCCACGTTTCAGTTGGCGTATCTGCTCACGGTCGACGGTGTGTTGCGTGCGACGGCTGTCACCGTGCACGGGTGTGTCGACGGCAACGGGAGGGCGATCCGGCTACCGTCGTGGATCGGTGAATCTCTTGGAGGTCAGTCCGCGCCGTAGAAGGGCGCGTTGAACGAGAAGATCCCGCCATCGGAAGCAACCATCCAATAGCCACCCGTGGCGCTGTCAACGGCCAGCCCGACCACCGGCGCATTGAGAGCACTTCCCCCCATCGACCCCTCGAATTGTGCGTCACCGTAGGCGAATGCCCCGCCATCGCTCGCCACGAAGAGGTAACCCTGGTCGTCTGTGGTTGGCGTCATGCCGTTGACCGGCTTGTTGAGGACGATGTTCCCCGTCGAGCCGTAGAAGGGCGCGCCGAACGAGAAAATACCGCCGTCGCTCGCCACCTCCCAGTACCCGCCCGTCTGGAAATCGGGCGCGAGGCCCACCACCGGTTTGTTCAGGTGCTGGCCACCCATGGAACCCCTGAAAACGGCATCGCCAAAGGAGAAGACCCCCCCGTCCGAGGCAACGAGCCAGTACCCCTTGCCGTCGCTCGTCGGGGCCATGCCCACCACCGGAGCGTTCAGGCGCTGCCCACCCGTGGAGCCATAGAAACCGGCATCGCCGAAGGTGAAGATACCGCCGTCCGCAGCCACCAGCCAGTAGCCGCCGCCGTCCGGCGTCGAGACGATGTGGGCGATCGGAGCCTGCAGTGACTGTCCGGCCATGGATCCGTAATTAACCGCCGAACCATGCGCCGAGACGGCGCCGGCTGCGTTGGCCAGCCAGTAGCCGCCGCCGTCCGGCGTGGCCGCCAGACCGACGATCGGTGCCGCCAGGCCACCGGGCGTGAGGGGAGCCGAAGCCTTCCAGTACCGGATGGCGCCGTCGTAGGAGTAGATCGTGCTCAGGAACGACATGGTGTGGGTTTGCACGGGAACGTTGATCTGCAAGGCATCCCACACCTCCCCATTGCCGGCATAGATCCCTGAATGGGCAAAGCTGTTGATGGTCCCGCCCCAGAACACCACATCTCCGGGCAGCAGTCCGGCGGTGTCCTCCGCGATGGTGGCTTGAGGAGGGATGAACTGCCCGACCCCGCTCAGCTGGCTCCCGTCGCTCGGGAGGACGATACCCGTGACCTGGTACACCGCGAATTGCGACAGGCTCATGCAATCGAACCCCCGGTTGCTGGGACCGCACCCGGCCTCGTTCACACCGCCGTAAGTGGGTCCATTGATGCCGCCCCCGTAATCGCAATAGGGGACGTTTGCCTGCGAGGCCGCTTCGCTCACGATCAGGTCACCCTGGGTCGTCGCACCCGCCGCAGGGTGGGCGTCGAAGGAGACGACACCAGCGAACGCGACCACAAACAGCAAGGCGATGATCGCTCTCCCGACGACAGGGATTCTTGTGAGGTGCGAATGCATGGAGAACCTCCTGAGATCCTACGCGATGAGGTGCTGCCTGCAACGTAGCAGTCGAAGCACCACGGCTCTCACGCGCCCGGGGGCGGCTCGGGCCGTCGTGTCACGGACCTCAGCTGACGAGGGTGCCGCGCAGTTCCCATCGATTGCCGGCTGGGTCCTGGCAGAACAAGACGGGACCATTCGGTCCGTCGTAGGTGGTGTACTCGTAGGCCGACTTCTCAAACTTCGACCGAAGGACATTCAATCCGTCGCCGAGGTCGACGGCAACATGGGCCCGGGACGAAGGATGGTGTTCAGGGTCCTCGCTCAGATGGATCTGCGTTCCGTCCTCGCCTTCGAACCATTTCGCCTGGGGTGGCGTGCCCGGTGTCAACTCCATCCGTTCATAATTGAGGAAGTCGACGAGGAATGCCGCTTCGGCGTCGGCTCCGTCGACGGGAATCGACAAATTCACATGATGAAGTCGGAGCATGCGCCGCATCGTACCAACAGGCTGGTCCGATGGCCACAGCGCATGCGACGTCGGCACGCCGATTTCGACCGCGCGACGAGGTTCGTCGTTGCGTTCGGTCGTCCCGGCCAGAATGCTTACGGCCGAGGACGACCGGATCGAGCGGCTTTCGGTGACGTCGGCAGCTCGGCGTCCACCTGTTCGGCGAGGGCACACGGGTTGTCGAGGGGATCGATTGCATTGATCCGCGTGGCAAGCACTCTCAGGACCGCGCGGAAACTCTCTCGCGAGGCGTCGTCGAGGGGATCGAGGATGTGGGCTTCGGCGGCTCGCAGTCGAAGGTCGAGCCTGACAAGCAGGTCGGCGCCCTGCTCGGTGGCGACCAGGCGGCGAGCGCGCCGATCGGCAGGAGCGGGCCGGCGCTCGATCAGACCGGCGGCTTCGAGATGCCGAGCTCTTCGGGCTGGCGGTCGAGGCGGGCGAATGACTTTCGGTGGCGAACGCCGCCGGGCAGACCGGTAGTAGCGCACGTCCGGTTGCCGCCCCCACCAAGGGGCGCGAATCTCAGGCGTCAGCGACCAAGGGGGAACTCGGTGCCGAAGTCCCTCGTCCAAGCGTCATATGTCGGAGATGGGATCCAGGGACTCCGCCAGGAGGGTGGCTCAGCCCGTCGAGCCGCCGTCGAAAAGGCGTGTGCCAGCGTCGGCGGAAAGCTCGACGCGTTCTACTACGCGTTCGGTGAGGCCGACGTGGTTACGGTCTTGGACCTCCCGGACAACGCGACTGCGGCCGGGGTCGCTCTCCTCATCGCCGCGAGCGGCAAGGTGGACGTCAAGACCACCGTCCCGTTGACTCCGGAAGAAGTCGACGCTGCCGTCAAGGTGGGTGGCGATTACCGCCCCCCGGGGGCTTGACGACTAAGCCCTGCGGGTGCCTCACCTCAGGCGCCCTTGTAGATGTGGCCGTCCTTCATCACGAAGCGCACATCCTTTGTCACCTTGATGTCCGCGGACGGATCGCCCGGCACCGCGATGATGTCCGCCAGATAGCCGGGGTGCAGGCGGCCGAGATCGTTCTCCCTCTCGATGAGCTCGGCACTCGTCACGGTCGCCGCCTGGAGCGCCTGCATCGGGGTCATGCCACGGTCGACCATGGCGATCAGCTCGTCGGCCTGACTCCCGTGGGGGATCGCCGGCGCGTCGGAGCCGCAGGCGATCTTGACGCCGGCCTCGATCGCCTTGCCCAGCATCCGTCGAGCCTGGGGAAAGACCTCGGCGGCCTTCTTCTGCAGAATCGGATGGATCCGGTCGATCGCCATGTGATCGGCGAGCGCACAGGTGCCGACGAGAAACGTTCCCGTCTCGGCCATCAAATCGACGGTCTCGTCGCTGGCCATCGACCCGTGCTCGATGCAGTCGACTCCGGCCCGGATACAGGCGCGGATGCCGGCGTCGCCATGGGCGTGCGCCGCCACGCGCAGGCCGGCCCGATGTGCCTCATCGACGATGGCATCCAGCTCCTCGTCCGAGTACTGCTGACACCCTGCCCCACTGCTGAATGACATCACGCCGCCCGACGCGGAGATCTTGATCACCTTGACGCCGTACTTGATCTGGTAGCGGACAGCCTTGCGGACCTCGGGCACCCCGTTGGCAATGCCTTGCTCGACGCTCTGGGGCATGATGCCCGGCGCCAGCCCCTGGAACATTGTCGGGTCGAGGTGCCCGCCGGTAGGTGTGATGGCGTGGCCGGCCGGGATGATCCGCGGCCCGGGAAACCAACCCTGGTCGACGGCGCGGGCCAGATCGACATCGAGCAGAAAACCGGCGGTGTACACCATGAGACCCAGGTTCCGGACGGTCGTGAAGCCGGCCATCAGGGTCGTGTGGCAGTTCACCGCTCCCCGGAGCGTGCGGTACACGGGTGAGTCCTTCACCCCGTGCATGGGGTCGGGCAGACCGTCCGGCCCACCTGGTCCGCCGATGAGCATGTTGAGCTCCATGTCCATGAGGCCCGGCAGGAGGGTGACGTCGCCGAGGTCGATTTCGGTCGCCGCCCTCGCGAACTCGGTGGGGTTCACCCCCACGATCTGGTTGCCGTCGATCGCGATGACGGCCGGGGATCGCACGACGCCAGCCTCGACGTCGAGCCACCGGTCGGCCCTCAGGATGGTCAAGTCACTCATGGGAAATCCTCCTCGCGGATCGACTCGTCGCCGCTCATGGTCGCGCACTGCCACCACGGCCGACGTGTGTTCCAAAATCCCGGACGGAGCAGAAGGGATGCCGGCTGCGTTTCGGCGGGGAAGTGTTTCTGAGATAACTTTACCAAGCGGTCTAGTTATCTCAGAAACACCTGTCAGACTTGATCCATGCCCGGTTCCACCGACCCGACTTCCTCCGGCTCTGGGTCCTCTGGCCCGACGGCTCTCCAGACGGGAACGGAAGGCCCCAGATCCGGAGGCCGGCCCACCACAGCGGAAACTTTGCAGCTCAGCGACGATATTCGGCGCGCGGCGCTGGCCCTCTTCCTCGAGCGAGGGTACGAGGGAACATCACTCGACGACATCGCCCGCGCCGCCGGAACGACCAAACCCTCCCTGTACGTCAGATTCCGCGACAAGGAGTCGCTCTTTTCGGGCGTCATGCACTGGGCCATTGGGCGCGCCGACTGGCCCGAGCCCGAATCCCGGCCGCCAGACCTCGACGATCTCGAGGGAGCACTTCGCTCCATCGCCGATGCGGCGGTGCGTCGGGCCACCAACCCCTCCATGGTCGGGCTGACGCGGATCATCGTCGCGCAGGCCGCACGATTCCCGGATCTGGCCCAACGGACCCTGGCCGCGAGCTGGAATCGCCAGTCGTTCATCGCCGACCTCCTCCGACGCCATGCTGCCAACGGCGTCATTGTGGCCGACGAGCCCGAGATCCTGACCGAGCACTTCCTCGCCCTTGTCGCCGGTACACCCGCACGCTTGGCCTCTTTCGGAGTGTTCCGGGACGCCGCAACCCAACAGCACCACACAAACCTCGCCATCGAGCTCTTCCTACGAGGCCTACGCCCAGGCTGACGCCACCGCGAAGTGCGTTCGGAACCGACGCCGGGCCCATCGTCACACCAGAACACCAGAACGATGCCCCCAGGACTGCTAAATGTGTTCGCGTGCACCCAGTCAATCGGGCGTCACAAACGAGGTCGTCATCCGATGGTCGACATGAGCTGAGGAGGTCAAGTGCGTATCGAGGACATCGAGTACACGGTTGCGGGGAGCCGGATGGTGGGACACCTGGCAATCGACGACGACACATCTGGTCCCCGCCCCGGCGTGCTGGTGTGCCATGAGGGTCCCGGGCTGGACGATCACGCCAAGGACCGGGCCGAACGCCTCGCCGGCCTGGGTTATGCGGCCTTCGCACTCGACTACCACGGAGAGGGCAAGCCGCTCGAGCGGGATGAAGTGATGAAACGGCTGGGGGTCCTGATGAGTGACCCCGACACGACGCGACAGTTGGGCGGTGCCGGGCTGGAGATATTGCTGGCTCAGGCCGAGGTTGACCCGGCCCGGGTGGCTGCCATCGGCTACTGCTTTGGAGGAACCATGGCCCTCGAGCTGGCACGTGGGGGCGCCGAGCTTGCCGTCGTCGTCGGCTTCCACTCGGGGCTCGGTACACAGCGCCCGGCCCGGGCCGGTGAGGTCAAGGCGAAGATCCTTGTGTGTATCGGTGCCGACGATCCGTTGGTGCCCGCTGAGCAACGGGCGGCGTTCGAAGTGGAGATGCGCGCGGCCGACGTCGACTGGCGCATGAACATCTACGGCGGTGCAGTGCACAGCTTCACCAACCCCAGCGCGGACCTGGCGGGGATTCCCGCGGTGGCCTACAGCCCGGTCACGGACGAGCGGTCGTGGCGGGCCATGATCGACTTTTTCGACGAGCGGTTCGGCCCGGCATAACTCGGCGGGGCTTTGGAGACGGCCCTAGTACCGATTGGAATAGTGCCCCGCGTTCAAACGCCGCCGCGGTCCGGCCAGGTAGAACACAGAGACCATGGCGCCGATGATCCCGAAGAGAAACCACCCCGCGATCATCCCGGCAATCCAAAGTGCTTTCCATTTCGTGGCGAGAGCCAGCGCAGGACGTCGTGCCACGTCGATGATTCCCCAGATGACCACAGCCAGCGATGCAAAACTAACGAAGACCAACAGCCCGTGGCTCATGCTTCCTCTTTCCAGCGAAGTGCGGACCGTGTGTACGTCCGAAGTTCACTTCGTTCATGCATGCAGTCTCGCTGCTGAATGTTTGGGCTCCGTCAGAAATTCATAAATTTCTCATCAAAAAGCGCCGCCGTTGGCGCAGTCGCGGCTCTCGAGTGGTGGCGCGCCGGACGATCGTTTCAGACCCTGGTGGCGTTCAGACCCTGGTGGCGTTGCCCTGTGTCCCCGCCTGGCCCGCCTACTCGGGCGTCCGCCAGCTGGTTTCGGGCTCCTGGCGGCCGGTGTGGCCCGAAGCACTACTGGCGGACGGGGCGAGTTCCCCAGGGTTCAGGCGGTCCTCGAGGCCCGTCGCAGTGGGAGTTCCGAAACGCCGCCACCAACCGATTGGGTTCCCGTTGAGTGATCGACCAGGGACTCCCCCCGGCGCGACGGGTTGGCACGAAGCGCGACGATGATTGTGTCAGGCAAGATACTTGGAGGCAGTCATGAGCAGCACAGATGCCGACAGTGAAACCTCGACCGGTGTCCCCGTTCCAGGACTGGACATGGGCCTCGAAGTTGTCGTGCTTCCGGTTTCGGACGTCGAACGCGCCAAGGAGTTCTACGCAAGCCTTGGCTGGAGGCTCGACGCTGACGTGGCTGCGGGTGACGACTTCCGCCTTGTCCAGTTGACGCCCCCGGGCTCGGGTTGCTCGGTTCAATTTGGCATCAACCTCACCTCGGCGGCTCCCGGTTCTGCCCAGGGTTCGTATTTGATCGTTTCCGACATCGAGGCTGCGCGGAAGGGCCTGCTCGCACGCGGTGTTGGCGTCAGCGAGGTGTTCCACGAGGGGACGCGAGGGGCTCGATCCCACGAGGACGGCCGCGTGAACGGGCCGTCGCCAGATCGCAGCAGTTACGGCTCGTTTGCTTCGTTCAGCGATCCGGATGGCAACGGTTGGGTGGTCCAGGAGGTCACGGCGCGACTGCCCGGCCGCATCGATCCGACGAACACATCTCTCACGACAGCGGGCGATCTGGCGAACGCACTTCGGCGTGCCTCGGCCGCCCACGGCGAGCACGAGAAGCGGATCGGCCGGGCAGACCCGAATTGGCCCGACTGGTACGCCGACTACATGGTGCGCGAGCAGGCCGGTCAAGAACTGCCCACGTAAGCGGACCACAAGCGGATCCTGATCGGCGACGGCTGTGCCCGTCGAAGGCTGGTCAGGGCGATATACCGAGAGAAGTGGAGTTACGGGCCATCGACCGGAGTTCCTGCGGCGAGCGCGCGGTACTGCCGTTCGAAGATGATCAATTTGATCTCGTTCTCGGCGCACACTTTCTCTTTACCCATGCCGATCGACTGGATCAGGACTGTCACTACCGTGCGCTGGTCGAGCTGCACCGAGTCTGGGAGCGCGAAGTGCGGAGTGTTTCCACTCTTGGGCCAACCTGGCGGTCCATTACACGCAATGACTCGCGTCCTGCGCTCGTTGCTTGTTGGCCAAGGGACAGCAACGAAGATCTGCGATCTGCCTTACGAGTTCCAAGAAGAAAATGCTCGTTCTGTCGTCAGCCCGATCCGGTTCGAGCCTGCCGTCCGACTCGAGCTGAGAGGGCCCTATCTGTTCGCCGCAGACATTCCCGCTAGCCTTGATCCCGCGTCCCGCGCTCCCTGCGGAATCATTTCAAACGGTCAGGAACGAGAGATTGGAGCGGTTTGTGGGAGCACGCGGAAGGTGACCGAGGTTGTCAACGTGTCGCCGGATAGCTGGCGGATGTGGCGTGAGCTCAGGCTGGCCGCATTGGCGGAAGCTCCAAACGCCTTCGGCTCCACCCTGGCGGAATGGAGCGGGGCCGGGGATACCGAGCAGCGGTGGCGTGCCCGTCTCGAGGATGTGGCGCGGCGATCGAGGAAGCGGCGGCGGTCTTCTCGTCCGATGAACTAGGCAAGCTCGTCTACGCCATCATCGAGATCAACGCGTGGAACCGTTTGGCCATCACGACCGGAGCGTTCGAGCCAGGCAGTTACGAACCTGGTCGGAGCAGAGCCTGAGACCGAGGACGTCGTAACCGGGCTCACTGTCCCGGCGCACGGCTCCCTCTGTGTCACTGATTGTTGCTCTAGGTCTAGGAGAGTCCCGCTGCCTGCGAGCGTCCAGTCAGACGGTCCGCAGGGCCTCCGACGGCGAGAGTCGGGAAGCCCGCAGTGCTGGGTAGAGCCCGGCAGTGGCTCCGACCAGGAGGGCGAGTGCAATGGCCACCAGCAGGAGCGGTAACGAGACCACCGTGTGCCAATGACGTGCCGTGGCGTAGGTGGCGGTCGCCGCCGCCCCGAGGATGGAGCCCGACGCTCCTCCAATCGCCGCGAGGAGTGCGGCTTCGGCGACAAACTGGATCCCGATGTGCGCGCGTTGTGCACCCAGTGCCCGGCGTAAGCCGATCTCACCGCGGCGCTCGAGCACGGCAATGACCATCACGTTGGCGATGCCGATCCCACCAACAATGAGAGCGACCGCTCCCAGTGCGAGGAAGAGGCTCTGGAAGGCGGCCGAAGCGTCAGCCCTCGCTGTGAGGGCATCGGTGGGGTTGGCCACGGCCGCATCCTGGGGCGCCGCCGGATCGGCCGTGGCGGCCAACACGGACTGCACCGCCGTCACACTGGTGGGATCTGTCCTCACATAAATCTGGACCGGTGACCCGTCAGCGTGTAAGACCGTCTCCGCCACGGGAAACCCAATCAAAGCGGAGCGGTCGAGTTCAGGGGCCAGCGCAAGCGGTTCGAGAATTCCGACCACGCTGAACCATTGATTACCAAGCCATACCACGGTCGAGCCATCGGCGCGGTCGATGCCGAGGGCGGCGGCGGCCGCGGCACCGAGGACCACGGCTGGGTAGTGCGAGGTGGCCCGGTTGAGAAACTGCCCTTGGCTGGTCCGTCCTTCCAGGGTGGAGAGCAGGTTGGTGTCCGCCGCATAGACGGTGATTGCCTCGGTATTGGCGGGCGAAATGAAGTTCGAGCGGTACACGCTGGCCGACACGTCACCGATGGCAGAGGCTCCGAGCACCGGACCGATACGGGCCACCATGGCCGTGGCGGACTTGGGCAGCGTGACGGTCTGCCCCGCAAAGGACTGACCGGGGGCGACTGTCAGCAGATTGGTGCCCAGAGCGTCGATCTCGGCCACCAGCTGGGCCCGGCTGGAGCTGGAGATACCGAGGACTGCCACCATGGTGGCCACGCCCAACGCCACACCCGCCGCCGAGAGGACCGCCCGGGCCGGCCGTCCCCGTAGCCCCAACGCGGCCAGGGGCCAGACGTCGGCTGGTCGCAAAAGACTCCGCTGGTCTGCATGAAGGAGACGCCCCCTTCTTCTCCACGGCCTCACGAAGCTGCGCTGTCGTGCTCAATCGCACCGTCACGCAGGCTGATCGTCCTTGGCATGACGTCGGCGATCTCACGGTTGTGGGTGACCACGACGATCGTCGTGTCGCGGTCATGCAGCTCGTGCAGCAGGACGAGGATCTCCTGTCCGGTGGCGGTGTCCAGGCTGCCGGTTGGCTCATCCGCCAGGATGATCGTCGGCCGGCCAACGATCGCCCGGGCGATCGCGACTCGCTGGCACTCTCCGCCCGAGAGCTCACCTGGCCGATGATGCGATCGATGGCTGAGGCCGACCGCTGCGACTGCGTCCATGGCCGCTCGTCGACGGTCCGCCGCCGGGATGCCGCGGTAGAGAAGGCCGTTGGCCACATTGTCGAGCGTGGTCATGGTGGGGATGAGGAAGTACTGCTGAAAGACGAAACCGATCTGATGGGATCGAACGCCCGAGAGCGCCCGGTCGGGTAGATCCTGGACCGCCGCCCCAGCGATCCGGACGACACCCGCCGTCGGGCGCTCCAGCGTTCCCGCCACCGCCAGAAGCGTTGACTTGCCCGAGCCCGACGGACCGACCACAGCGACCAACTCACCCTGCTCGATGGTCAAGGTGACGGAGTCGAGGGCGACGACTGGAGGGGTGCCAGGATGCTCCTTGGTCACTGCGTCGAGCTCGAGGGCATTCACTGCGCCACCACAACCGTGACCCCTGGGGCGATGCCCCGCCCTGAAATCTGCACACGTCCGCCGGCGAAGATCCCGGTGGTGACGCCGGTGAGTTGATGCAACCCCGAGGAGGTCACGATTTCGACGCCATAGCCGCCCCCGGCCAGGGCGAGCAGAGCCGAGACGGGGACCGCCAGCACACCCCGGGCGCGCTGGATCGTCAAGGAGACCTGGACGCCGACTCCGTCGCCGGTGCCCGTGGCCCCCGGGTCCTGCGGTGTGATGGTCAGCACGGTAGCGGTGGACGGCGAGGAGCTCCCAGAGCCCGAACCTGAACCCGACGACGATGATGACGAGGACAGGCTCGGCGGCGGCGGCCCGACCGCGGTCACCGTCCCCGGTGTCTGGGCGTTGGAGGGGAGGACGATCGAGACCGGTTCGCCCACGCTGACGGTCGGAAGGTTCGGGTTGAGAGGCACGTAGACCAGGCGCGACGACGTAGTGACCTGGTAGGGGGAGTCTCCTGGGGTCGCCGGCTGCCCCGGCGCCACGGTCTGGGCCCCCGCGAGGACAGCAGTGGGCAGGAAGACGATGACGCCTAGGGGGACCTGCCCGTCGGCCGTGTACCCGTTGGCGGTTTGCCACCGTTCTACGGCGTCGGAGGTCAGGGCGCTGAAGTGCACGCTGGGTGCGGAGAACAGACCGTGAGCGTCACCGAGGGCGATGAGATTCGACTCGAGCTGTGCGACATCGGGCCCGTCTGTCATGCCGAGCCCGAACGCCCGATAGGCGGGCGTGCTGCCGATCATGAGCACGATGGGGAGATTGTCGACCCGGTATAGGGGCTGGCCGGGCCCAATGGTGGACCCGATGGCGGGGAGGGCGGTGTAGGTCCCACCAATGTGGTTGACGACCGGATTCGTCGGTGCGTACCCGAGCGTTCCTCCGGTGAGGACTGTCGTGGCCAGGTCGGTTCGGACCACCTTGGCTGTCGAGAACGGAGGGGGCTTGGGAGCAGCGGGAGCGGGGTTGCCCCGGACGGCCAGGGTGACCACCGACCCGACGAGCGCCGCCACGACGAGCGCGGCGGGTATGGCCATTCGGCGCCGGTTCATGGCCCGGTCCCGTCGTCGTGGACGCCGGCGGGGAGAAGGTGCCGGCAGGCGGTGTCGGCCGAGCGGAACTGGGGGGAGTAGCGGCCGAACTCATCAGTTATGCCCGGTACCGTTCCCAGGTTGAGTTGGCCCTGGGGGCCAGGATCCAACATACCGATGTCATGGGAGCGCATGCATACGGCGTATCGAGTGAGCGCCGGCAACCACGACGCCAGTTGCCGGGAGGCCCCAGCCTGCTTAGTCGCCACGATCTTGGCGATGAAGTGGTTGCACGCGGCCAGAGCGGCTCGGTTGTGGGAGTTGGGTGTCGGGATAACGACGCTCAGCCCGCTATGCCCGGGATGGTGAACGGGATCGGGTTCGGCCACGCCGTGACTGCGCAGGCAGCGGGCGAAGTTGAGGAAGTCGGTATCGCCCTTCGTGGCCATCTGCTGGGACGACAGGGTCGACTGGGTGGTGGTTTGTCCGTGCCCACCAAGGCTGGCCACCCCTGGC
>Ga0307372_10001845_pt1 | contig 35875 bp, 40 predicted proteins | sample OX1MG_FD_202533 | JGI IMG/M metagenome (GOLD analysis project Ga0307372, IMG submission 202533) | Soil microbial communities from Risofladan, Vaasa, Finland - OX-1 | ecosystem: Environmental > Terrestrial > Soil > Coastal area > Acid sulfate soil | place: Finland: Risofladan, Vaasa | collected...
CCTGTCACTCGGATCTTCATCTCATGCACGACTTTGAAGCCGGGGCACTGAGGTGGGGTCCGCCGTTCACCTTGGGGCACGAGAACGCCGGATGGATCCACGCGCTCGGCCCGGGCGTCGCCGGGTTGGAGGTGGGCCAGGCGGTCGCGGTGTACGGACCGTGGGGGTGCGGCAGCTGCGCCCGTTGCCAGGTAGGTGTCGAAACCTACTGCGAGAACCCCGCCGGCGCGCCGGTCCCAAGCGGCGGTGGAGGGCTCGGGCTGGACGGCGGTATGGCCGAGCTGATGTTGGTGCCGGCCGCGGCCCGCCACCTCGTCCCGCTACAAGACGGCCTGGACCCGGTGGCCGTCGCCCCATTGACCGATGCCGGGCTGACCCCTTATCACGCGGTGCGCCGCTCGTGGCCCAAGCTCTTGCCCGGCTCGACCGCGGTGGTGATCGGGGTCGGCGGGCTGGGCCATCTCGGCGTGCAGATCCTCCGAGCGACCACCGCCGCCCAAGTGATAGCCGTAGACACTCGCTCCGAGGCGCTCGCACTGGCCAGAGATTGTGGTGCCGAGATCACATTGACCCCAGGTCCTGACGCCGCTGGCGAGATCCGCGACGCCACCAAAGGCCGCGGCGCGGATGTGGTGCTCGACTTCGTCGGCTCCGACGACACCCTGGCCCTCGCCGCCGCGGTCGCCCGTATGTTAGGTGACCTGACCATCGTGGGCATCGCCGGGGGGACCCTGCCGGTGTCTTTCTTCTCCGTGCCGTACGAGGTGTCGATCCAGACCACCTATTGGGGCAGCCGCCCCGAATTGGTCGAGGTGCTCGAACTGGCTGCAGCGGGGCTGCTGCGCGCCAAGATCACCACCTTCGGTCTCGACGCCGCCGTCGACGCCTACCGGGCCATGCAGGCAGGAAAGCTGGAGGGCCGAGCCGTCATCGTGCCAACCCCCGCCTAACGCTGCATCACTCGCCGGTCGTTCCGTCCGGTAGCTCTCTTGTCGAGTCGGCGTGCCCTGCATGTCGTGCGGTCTCATTGATCAGATGCACCAGCACGAAGCGGAGGTCCTTACCCTCTGCCCAACTGTCGCCTGGAGAACGCTGAGTCAATAGCAAGGAGCGAACGACGTCGTCAGTGGCCACTCCTCGCTGTTGGTATCGCCGGATGGCAGCTTCCACAGTCAGCTCGGGTCCTGGTGTGAACTCATCGTCGTTGCGATCGACCACTGCTCCTAGGAAGCCCCCGTCGATCCATCTCCACTCGACGCCAGTCAGGTGGCTAACGATGCCGATCAGCGATATGAGCTTTCCCTCGGGCTGCCACCGGGCCTGCCTATCGTCCAGCCCCTCCAGATTTCGGATAACCGCTCCGCGCAGATAGCCCAGCCACTGCAGCAGCAGCTCCTTCTCGTCGGGGTTTCCCGACGGGAACGGGGCGTCCTCGCTCGCCATGGGGCGTAGGCTATGTCAACACACACTCCAACCTGAGGGGCATGCGCTGTTGTGGGGGCAATGCGCCGGTGCGGGAGTTGCCCTGGCCGGAGCAAGGGCATTGGCACGTGACCGAAGACCCGGCTCAGGCCTTAACGGCCATCCCCTCGTACATGTAACCCAAGGCTTTAGGACCCCTCATGTAGTACTTCTCGATGCGCGTGACCTCTAAACCGGCGTCCGCAACCAATGCCTCGATCGGCCGGTTGAGATGACAACCCCCAAACAGGCGTCGCTGTAGCGGCGTGAGGCGGTCCTGCCATCTGGTGACCGCAGCGTCGGGTGACCGACCATGCTCGACGAAATGCAGCCCACCGCCCGGTCGCAGCACTCGACGGAACTCGCTGAGCGCCCGGCGGGCATCAGGGATGGTGCACAGCGTCCAGGTGACTAGCACGTGGTCAACGCTGGCTGAATCGATCGGCAGGTCTTGTCCGTCCAGCGCGACGTAATCAACCGGAACCTGGCTGGCCTTGACTCGTTCTTTGGCGAGCTTTCGACCGACCGTCGCCGGGTCGACAGCCTGCACTCGCCTCACCGTGTCGGGATAGTGCGGAACGTTGAGGCCAGACCCGAACCCGACCTCGAGTACCTCGCCACTCAGACCGGCAGCGACACGTCTGCGAATGCGGGTGCATTCCCGGTTCGCAAGCGCAACGTTGATGAAACGCGGAAGGATCTGATTCTCGTAGAAGCCCACCTCTACAGTCTGCCGCTCCGGCGACGACACCACCACGACACCTGCGCTCGCGCCCTGGATCAACCCATGGGCGGTCGACTCATCCGCCGGGTGGGCGGTAGTCGCCACCGACCTTCACGGCGGCATCAACCTCTTCCGGGGTAAGCAGCACTGTGGTCTTGACGTTGACCTTCCCGCTCGACGCAACCAGCAACGCCACGCCAGCCGCCGTGACGTGGTCGGGCAGGTCCATGATCGCCAGCACGTCCGTGTCACCGAACGCGTAATAGAACGCATCAAGGTTGCCGGCGACACTTGCGCACGCCTTCTCAACAGCAGCTCGACGCGCTGAGCCGCCGTCGTTGCGCAACCCTTGAACGCCGTCCCCTATGTAGGACGCCTGGACGAGGTACTTGGGCACTTCGATCCTCCCTCCCAAGGTGTAACAAGACTCTCGCGCCTGAAGCAGGGATCGGCGAGGGCAACGGATCCCGGTCTTATGTTCTGGCCCGGTCGCGGCTATCCCTTGACGAACCGGGCCCTCTTTGTCTGCCTTTCCCACCGGATTCAGTCCAGAATCCAAGCGCTGCGCTGTTGGTCTCGGCCACGATCGCTTGGAGTCGCACGGCACCAATGGAGCGGAGACGCTGTTCGGCGGCCTCGAGCAGCAGGGTGGCGAGCCCGTGTCGGCGGTGAGTTGGAGCGACCGCAAGACGGTAGATGGAACCCCTCCATCCGTCCCAAGCGGAGATGACCGACCCTACGACGGCTCCGGCTTCTTCCGCTATAAGCAACGCCGAAGGGGCGCGCTAGACGAGTCCGATGAGGGATTCGATGTTGTCGGTGCGGTTGGGTTCGGCCTCCGCTTCTTGCCACAGTTGCAGCACAGCCTCCAAGTCACGGCTCTGCCAGCTTCGCCCCTATCCACAGGATGGGTTTGAGACAGGCGTATCATGACCTCGGTGCGGAGTTGATCTCCCGGGAGGCGGTCAAGGTGTTCGATCCAGTGCGGTTCATTCCAGACCGGCAGCGGGTGGCCGGGATGACCAGCTACCCGGCTCCATACGAGTTGGCATGGCAGGAATCTCACTGCGGCAAGAACCTGTCCGATGCCATCCAGTCCGTCTGCAAGCAGCTAGATGTGAGCTACGACCTGGCGTCGTCGCTGGTGTGGGCCGAGATCACCGCGGAAGTCCCACGGGTTCCGTCCTAACCTTCGACACGCGGGGACTTCCGCCAAGCAGGATTAGAAGCTGCCGGCCACACGGATGGTGGCACCAGTCACGTAGCCGGCCTCCGGTCCCAGCAGCCACGCGATGGCTGACACCACGTCGATAGGCTCGGCCACCCGTCGCATCGGTATCCGCGCGACGACGCGTTGGAGGCGATCGGGGCCGCCGGCGGCGGCGTGGATGCCGGTACGGACCACGCCGGGCGCGACTGCGTTCACCCTTACGCCCTGGTCGGCAAGCTCTTTGGCCAGTCCGACGGTCATGGCTTCGACGCCGGCCTTGGGTGCTGCATAGTGCACGTACTCGTGGGGTGATCCCAGCGTCGCCGCAGCAGAGGGAACGTTGACAATTGCCCCGCCCGGGCCGCCCCGGGCGGTAGACATCAGCCGCGCGGCGCGAGGGGCGCACAGGAGCGCTCCGATCAGGTTGACCTCCAACACTTGGCGCACCACAGAAACTGGGTGTCGGCGAGGTCGCCGATGTGGGCGGTCAGGCCGGTGTTGTTGACGGCGGCACCCGGTTCCTGGGTCCAGCGATCGTCAAGGATCGGGGCAACGGCCACCGAGTCACCTGCCGATGAGATGGCGAGCCACACGCCCGAACGACTACACGACGGCGACGGTTCGCAGTGCTTCGAGCGCGGAGTACCTCGGGCGCCATCCCAGCTCCCGTTTGGCCTTGGTGCAGTCGATGATGACGGGGTGGCTCGCTGCCTCGACCCATTCGATCAACGGCGGCATGAACGGGAGCGCCGGCGCCGCGGCCAGCAGCCGGGCCGCGCGTTGCGCGATCCCCACCGGGAATGGCAGCGGTGTCAGTCCTAGCTCACGTGCCACGTCTTGGGCGGTGACGATGCCGTCACCGGCGATGTTGTAGGTTCCAGCCGGCCCGGCGGCCACGATGCAAAGCAGGAATGCCTGGCCCACGTCGTCTTCGTGGATGAACTGCATGGGGATCGCGGGCACAAAGGCTGGGAACCGAACCGGCAGCCGAAGAACGGCACTGGCGCCGCGGCGAACCAGCGACATGAGGGCACCGGGCAGCACCTCCTTGGCCCCCAACGCGTGGGGTCCGAGCACGACCGACGGGCGCAGCACGTACAGTTCCATCTCGCTGTGGACGGCGGCCTCTTGGTGAAGCACGCGCTCGAGCTCGGCCTTCTCCTGCGCGTAAAAGAGCCGGGCCGCGGGTCGGACAGGCCACTCTTCGGTCATCCCGACCGGATTGTCCGCATGGAACCCGTACGCGGCCACCGAAGATGCATAGACGAAGCGACGAACTCCAGCGGCTGCCGCCGCCCGGAACGCGTTGATCGTGCCTTCGACGTTGACGCTGCGAATGGCCTCACGAGACGCCATGCCGGTGATCCAGAACGCCAGATGCACGACCACATCCGCGCCGCGGAACGCCTCCTCCAGCGCAGCAGAATCGCGGACGTCTCCCCGCCGGTATGCCATCTTCGTCCAACCATGGTCGGCGGGATCGAAGTCGCGCCGAGCTATTCCCACGATCTGGGCGATCCGCTCATCAGCCTGCAGCACCGGCACGAGCCCGGACCCCAAGGTACCGGTCGGCCCGGTCACCGCGACAGTGAGGCCAGAGGTCGTCGCCTGCACCTTGAAACGATACCGAGAAGCGATCGCGGTACCTATAGGAGCAGATCCAACGTCTTGGCGGCTTGCTCGAGGGCCTTCAGGTGGCCGTTGACGCCCTCGTAGCCTGCACGCATGGTGTCCACCGTGAGGTGGCTGGCGCCGGCCTCCTGCCATTTCTCCGCGTGGCGGGCTACTTCTTTGCCTGCCCCGATGCGGCCCTCCATCGAGATGGAACCAGGGTCGCGGCCGGCGTCCGCTGCGCCGTCGGATATGAGCGCGCGTGCTTGGTCGAGGCGCTCCCCAGGAGCCGTCATGGGGAACCACCCGTCGGCCAGGCGGCCGATGCGGCGGAAGGCGGCTTTTGACGCACCGCCCATCCATATAGGTATAGGTCGCTGCACAGGAAGGGGCGCGATGCCCGCCCCGCTGATGTGGTCGAACTCGCCGTCGTGGTCGACCGTTCGTTCGGTCCACAGGCGGCGGAGCAGCCCTATCTGCTCCTCTTGGCGGCGCCCTCGCGTGCGGAAATCCTGCCCCAGGGACGCGTACTCGACCTGGTTCCATCCGATGCCGACGCCCAGGCGGAATCGGCCGTTGGTGAGAATGTCCACCTCGGCCGCCTGCTTGGCGATCAGGGCGGTCTGGCGCTGCGGGGCGATGATGATGCCGGTGACCAGCTCAAGGTTGGTGACAGCGGCCAGAAAGCCGAACATGACGAATGGTTCGTGGAAGGTCGTGTCGACGTCATAGGGTCCGTCCCATCCGGGATAGGCGACTGGATCGGCCCCGAGGACATGGTCGTAGGCGAGGAGATGACGGAAGCCGAGGTTCTCGACGCCGCCAACGTAGGCCCGGATGGTCGCCGGGTCGGGAGCCAGCTCGGTCTGCGGGTAGACGACGCCGATCTGCATGCCCTCTGTCTACCTTGTCCTGCGCTCCGGGACGACACACGACGCCGGTGCAAGGACACTCATCGTTGCCGGTGGTGAAGCCGCCCCGCGGCAATCAGTCCGGGCTATCGGCCGATGCCCGCCTCTCGCCGGCGAAGCGAAGCTTCGCCGGGCGGGAGGCGAATGTTCAGGCGGTGACTGTGGCCGCCTCGACGGCCTGGGCCACGCTTCCGACGTGAATGATCTCGACCTTGCGGGGCTTGGCTTGTTCGGCCACGGGGATGGTGATGGTGAGCACACCGTCGTGGTAGATAGCGCTGACGTGGTCACGATCGAGGCTTTCGCCCAGGAACAGTTGACGGCTGAACTGGCCGTGACCCCGCTCTGCTACCAGGATTTCGTCGCCTTCTTCTTGGTGGGAGGTACGCGTTGCCCCTACGGTGAGGACATCCTTCTCGACGGTCAACTCGATCGAGCCAGGATCGGCGCCGGGCAGGTCGAGGGCGATCTTGAACTCGTCGCCCCGACGGTAGGCGTCGACAGGGACCTGGTGGACCCGCCGTGCGGCGAGCAACTCCTCGGTGATCCGGTCGAACTCGCGGAACGGTTCGAATCGCATCAACATGGTGAATCCTTTCGCTGACGCCCGAACAGCCGGCGGTCTGCGACCGCCATGCCTCGAACGTCTACGACCCACCTTACTATAGATTTTTGATACTAGTAATGTTCTTCTAGAATCGTTGGGCTAGAGTGGTCGACGATGACGGAGTGGAGCTTCCTCACCAACCATGCCCGGGCCCTGGTCTGCATCGCCCATGACCCCGGGGCTCGCCTGCGCGACATCGCCTCCACGGTCGGCGTCACCGAGCGCAGCGCCTACGCGATAGTCACCGACCTGACCGCTGCCGGCTACGTAGTCAAGGACAAAGACACCGACGCCCGCCGCAACCGCTACCAGATCCAAACCCACCTGCCGCTACCAGAAGACATCGCCAGAGAACGAACGATCGGTGAGGTCCTCGACCTGCTCGTCGACGCCACCGCTCGGCGAACCAGACCGACACGCTCGAGACCGAACCCGACGCGAGACCGCCCTCGCATCGCCCCCGACCGCGATAAGAAGACGGTGTGATCGGGATCACCTAGCCGCAACCTCAGCCAAGGATGAAGCCAATGACAACCTGGGAGTACCTCATCATCGAGCTTCCCAGCTTGGAGGCGCCCACCCACGCCCCCGGCGCCTCGCTCGCAGTCCAAGCCCTCAACAACGAAGGCGGGCAGGGCTGGGAGGCCGTCGGATTGACCCCCCTGGCCAACGCGAGGATCGCCGTACTCCTCAAGAAGCCCCGAACCGACTGACCCGAACCGCCGGCTTGCACCACCAATTGTCAGATAGTGCCGCTGATCGTCATTGACCAGTTTGCGGGCTCTCACCGGTATCGACAAGGGCTTGGGCCACGTCGCGGATCTTGGTGTTGAGATGTTGGGAGGCTCGGCGCAGGATGTCGAAGGCCTGCTCGGCGCTGATGCGTTCGCGCTCCATCAGGATCCCCTGGGCTTGGCCGATCATCTCCCGGGTACTAAGAACCGCCTCGAAAGACTCGCGCACATCATCGTCATGCGCCTCAGCCGCGGTCAGAGCCAGGCCGGCCATCGCCGCCAGGATGACCCCCTTGGCTCGGTCGAGAACCCCGAACGCCCGAGGGTAGCGGGCGTACAGCGTTAGGGCGGCACCCCGAGTGCCCTCATCCAACAGGCAGATCGCCAACGCGCTGCGCACCCCGGCCGTTGCCGCTTCCGGCCCAAAGCGGGCCCAGCGCTCATCGTAAGTCAAGTCCTCGGCATAGATCGTTCCGCCCAGGGTGATGGCATCGAGGCCGGGACCTTCCCCGACCCGGTGCTGGGCCACATCGACTTCGGCCACGACGGGGTCGGTACCTGCGGGGATGGTTACCTCGTCGCCGGCTAGCACGAAGACACTTGCGAAGTCACAACCGTCGATGGTCTCGACCGCCAGGTCCACCACGGCCTGCAAGGTGTCGGCGGCACTGCCGGCGGAGAACAAAGAGCGGGCCGTTTCGGAGAAGCTGGCGGTGAGTTCCGACGTGCGGTCCCCAGTGGAGTCCTGGGCGGTGAGTTCGGCGGTCCGGTCGGCCGAACCGTGCTGGTCATGAAGGCGTTTTTGTCTGAGGACGAGGTGCTCTGCAAGCGGGCCATTTTGCTCTGTGGTGGTCGACACCGCTGCCACCTCCGTCGACCGGGTATTCATTGGGGCGGATCCTTCCTGGCAGATCTACGCGCCACTTCTATGACGCGCTGACTCTGGCCAGTTACACGACTTCCCTGTCCTTCTGCTGGACCGGTGTGCTCTGGGGGCTCATGCGAATCCTCCTACGGCTGGCGGCCCGACAGGCTGCTCATCGGTAATAGTACACCAGTTTAGTAACACTAGCAAGTCACTTCCGGTATCTATCGACTATCATTGGTCGCGTGAGTGATTGGAGTTTTCTGACCAACCACGCGCGGGCACTGCTGTTCGTCGCCCACGACCCCAACGCCCGCCTCCGGGACCTAGCCGCTGCGCTGGACATCACCGAGCGCACCGCTTACGGCATCATCGCCGATCTCACCGAAGCCGGCTATGTGGTCAAGGAGAAGGACGGCCGCCGTAACCGCTACCACATTCAAGAGCATCTCCCTCTTCGCGATTCGATCAGCGAGGAACGCACGATCGGCGAAGTCCTAGACCTCCTTGTCCTCGCCAAACCGTCCAAGCAGGGTCGTCCCCGCCGCGCCTGACCAACCGCGTAGCAAAATGGACCGCTCCCCCACTGTTGGTGGGGTTGCCGCGGCGGCGTTGGATGCGCCGGGCTCATTGGTCTAGGCGTGGCTCGTGCTCGCTCGCCGCTTCCGGTGGGTGACCCCCGTCAGGGCTGTTGACCTTAGTTCCTTGAGTTGCCTGGATCGCCACGAGTCCTGCTCGGATGTGTCGGAGGAACCTCGCCAGCGAGACGCCAAGCAGTTGGGCCGCCTCTTGGTCGCGTCGGCCTCCGAGGCGCAGGGCGAGGGCCTCTCGCTGGGCCGCCGGGAGTGCGCTGTCGCGAAATGGACCGGGGCCACCGAATGACGAGTCTTCTCGTGCTCGGCTTGCGAGGTGGACGTGATCGGCCAAGCTTCGCCATAGTCGGCTTGGGCAAATAATGGGGGCCGGTGGGTCTCTACATAGGTCCGTGAAGGCGTCGATGACCTCCTGCTGGGCCCGGTCTGGGTCACCCGAACTCAAGTATGCAAGGGCGTAGAGGGCGTCGAGGTGAGAGACGATCGCGTGCGTCGATCGGCCGCCTCGATGGGTTGGTGTCGGCTGGTTCCTTGCCGCAATGGTGTCTAGTTGGGGATCGCAAGCCGGGTCGGGTGCTCGCGGGATGGCGCAGCTGCACGGAGCGGCACTCACCTGCCGTGGACCGCGATCACGGGATTGGTAAGGGCAACGACCCGCCGGGAACCGGCTGTTGTCGGTCCTGGGCGCCGCGAAAGCGCTGGGTCGCGGGCAACGTCGGGGTTTGACCATTTGGCTGCTCTTCGCTCTCCTGGCCTGTGTTTTCGAGAACAAGGCTTGGCGTTGCCAGGATCTAGAGCAACGATTCGCCGACTGGCCCCATGGGCTTGGCGGCGGTCGCTCGCCACGCTAACACCGACCACGGAGCCCATCGGTCAGTGACGCGCGACGCTACGGACGGCTTATGTCGCCTGCCGCGAGGGTGGCGACCTCAGTTCCTTCGTCGGGGTCGGGTGCCGGGGCGGTCGAGCTCGGACCGCTAGGGCATCGGCGGAGAGGTCCCGGGCGATCACCTGTCGTGCCACCTCGGAGAGCAGGAGGTTGTGATTGCGGGCGTAGCCTCGCAAGAGGGCGAAAGCTTCGTCGACGTCGATGTTCATGACTTGGGCGGCGACTCCTTTGGCCTGCTCCAACACGATCCTGGTAGTGAACGCCGTCTTGAGCTGCTCGGAGACTTCTTCGCGCTGGCGGATGAAGCGCTCGTGAAGGATACCGATGGTGGCCACGTCCGCCAGGGCCTGGGCCAGAGTCTCGTCAGACTCCATCAGACCCCGGGTCTGGTTAGCGAAGAGGTTAAGGGCCCCGAGGCGCTCGTCACGCAGGCGCATCGGCACCGCGTAGGCGGACGCAAACCCGGCATCGAGTGCGGCCGGCGCGAAATGGGGCCAGCGTGCGACGGCATCGGCGAGGCGGTCTTCGCGGACGGCCTCACCGTTGCGCCAGCAGTCCAGGCAGGGGCCGTCTTGGCGTTGTATCTCGATGAGCTCGATGAGATGCATGCGTTCGCTGGAGGAGGCCAAAGCGCGCAGCTGCCCCTGAGCATCGGCCAGGACCACCCCGGCCTCCGCGACTCCCAGCAGCGAGACGCAACGCTCGGTCAGTCGGTGCAGGAAGTCGATGGGGTCGTAGCCCTCGACGAGGGTGTCGGCCAGTTCTACGAAGGTGCGCGCTACTAGATCCTGTCTCGCCACGATCGTCCTCGCTTTTGGTGTCCGACTCGGCACGGAACCGCGTCGACCGCCCAACTATCGCGCGGCCTCGGCTTGAAGCGCCGTCGTGGGGGTCGGCGTTGTGATTTCGCGGCACTTGTCACGAGTCGAATCCGAGCCGTCGGGCGACCACGTCGGCGGCGACTTCGCCCGCCGGCCGGCCGAGGGCATACGCCCGTGCCCGCAGAGTGGCCAGAGCCGCCTCGGGACCGACGCCCAGTTGCGCCAAGACCATGCCCGTAGCTTGGTAGACGACGGTCCGCTGGGCGGCGAGGTTCTCGAGGACCTGTGAGAGGGAGCCCGGGGGAACCTGGGCTTGTAGGCAGAGCGCGATCTCGCAAGCCACATCGGCAACAACGAGGGCGTCCACCAGCACGCCCTCGCCGAGCGGTCCGGCCCGATCGCGATAGACGGTGAAGGCCCCGAAGCGGGCCGCGCCGACCTGGAGGGGCAGGGCGAACACCGCTGCCACCCCAGCCGTCACCGCTTCGCGGGCGAAGGTCGACCACCGAGTCGATGCCGCCAGGTCCGCTACCAGAACGGGATGTCCACTGTTGTGGGCGTCGATGGAGGGACCCTCCCCTAACGTGAACTCAAGATCCACGACCAGCGAGGCCCGTTCGTCGGAGGACGCCAGGCTGCCGGGGTCGCTGTCGGTAAGGATCAGCGCCACCGCCGCGCCGCTTAGGCCCAGCGCACCCGCGCTGGCCCGGCAGAGCACTTCGAGCGACGCGTCGGGATCGCCGACGTCGTCGAGCGAGCCGAGGATTGAATCCAAGCGGCTCGTCACGGCCACCCTGGCCCTGTAGGGGCAGCCCCGCCTCGCGGGTACCGGACGCGACCCAGTCTGCACCGGCATCTCGCCCCGGCGATCCTCGAAATCACCTTGCAGTTCCTTCTATCCGTCGTGCCCACGACAAGGCTGACGCCGTTGGGTGTAGCGTGTTGAGCTGACGCGGAATGAATGCCCGTACCGTGTTGGACCTTGCCATCGGCTTCGGCACTCTCCCGGGGGCGTTGCTCCGGACCCTGGTAGCGCATCAAGGGAATGCGTTCATGAACCAGGGAGGTTCCCCAATGGCCCTCACGATACCTCCGCCGTCAACGCTGGCCGGCCTTAGCGTCGGATTCGTTGCTGCGATCCCCGTGGTGCACGCAGAGAGCGGACGCACCGTCATCGCCCTTCGCGGCGAAGCAGACATATCTGCTCGGCCTGCCCTCTGCGAAACGCTGTCTCAGGTGATCGCCTCAGGACGCGGCGACGTGGTCATCGATCTCGCCGAGACGACGTTCATCGACACTGCCATCGTCCGGACTTTGGCCACCGGACAACAACTGTTGGAGCGCCAAGGGAACAGCCTGACCTTCCGCTCGCCATCGAGGCTGGCCGCCCGAATCTTGCAGGTGTTCGGGCTGACCGATCTGATCGAGACCCAAGAACCGATCCAGCTCTGACCCCGGCGTGTGGATGGCCCCGAGCTGAGCTGCCCAGCCGCGTAGCACCAGGCCATGCTCGACGGAGGAGATGGGGCCGGACCGTGCGGGCTTGGGTCACGACTGGCCGACGCTGCGGCGGGCTCAAGTCCGAGAGTGGACGTCGGTAGGCTGAGTCCGAAACACGAGGAGGCTGACATGACCGAGGAAGGTGATCAGGCCAGATGGAGTGTCGCCGACTGGCACGGCAAGATGCTCCTAGATCGAAACGGCGAGAAGATCGGCAAACTGCAAGACGTCTACGTTGACGTCGAGACCGATGAGCCCCAGTTCGGCACGGTCAAAGAAGGCTTCATCGGCCGTCACCTGACCTTCGTACCATTGGGCGAAATTCAGATCGGTCCTGACGACCTGCAGGTGGCCGTCACCAGGGAACAGGTTCAGTCTGCCCCGAACATCGAGATGCACGGCGAAGAGCTATCGCAGGCGGACGAGTCAACCCTCTATCACCACTTCGAGATGAACTACACCCCGCCCAGCACCGAAAGCGGACGCCGTCTCGCCCGGCGCTAACCAGGCACTACGTCGATCCGGTCCCGTCGACTGTTGGCAACGGTGAAGTCGAGCCCGAGAGCCATCACGATGATCGCGACCACCCACATGAAGTGCCCTGAGTACCTGGATCGCCTCACCAGCGTTCTAGCTGGGCGCCATTAGAGATGACGGCACAAGATGACGGGTTGTGGTCGGCCATCGCCGATCCCTCTCGTCGTCGGGTGCCGACCTCCTGGTGGGCAACGGTGAGGCCAGCGCTAGCTGGTTGGCCGACCACGTGCCCTTCTCCCGACAAGCAATCTCCAAACATCTGGTTGTGCTCGAGGAGGCTGGCTTGGTGAGTCGGCGCAAGCAGGGCGCTCGCGACAGCTCCGAATAACCATCTGGACTACGCGCGATGGTCGGACCGAAATCGAGTCGGTCGACCTGTCCAGAGGCTTAGCCTTCTCATCTGTCCGAGACTGAGACCCAGACGATCGGAGACCCGATGCCCGGCCCTTTTCTGTTCTGTTACGACGGTTCCAAGGGTTCACGGGGCGCCCTCAGGTCTGCCGGAGAGCTCATGGCACGACCATCCGACGGATTCGTGCTGACCGTATGGCAACCCGCCTCCCTCCGCCTCGCAGTCGCGGGCACCTTCGCCCCCGCCGTGCTTAGCGACGAAGAGGAGATAGACGACCAAGAGCGGTCCTACGCCGAGAGGGTTGCCGAGGAGGGAGCCAAACTGGGCCGCGACCACGGATACGACCTCACCCCCATCGTCGAGCGAGCGGGGCAGAGCATTCCACATACCATCATCGAAACGGCGGCGCGCCTCGACGTGTCCCTGATCGTCTGCGGTCAGCGCGGGCAGGGAGCGCTGCGCACCGCCCTGCTCGGCAGCGTCTCGCATGCCTTGGTCGCTCACGCCGCCCGCCCCATACTCCTCGCCCCTGAAAAGGACTAGCCGTGAAGCGCCTAGCGACGTGGTGCAGACTCGAACGCGCGTCGGCGGCTGCTGCTAGGGCGTCACTGGCCGGCCAGTCGAGCGTGGAGGGGAAGTGCTTCATCACCTCCGGGTCGGCGTTGAGGGCGGCGAACGGCTCCAGGTCGGCCGGCCGCCAGCGGCGCAACACCAGCCGTTCGGTGCGAAACGGGCCGCTCATCGCCGGGCAATCGTATGGGTGAGCGCGCACACCGCCCGGTAGGGGTCACGCCGCCCGGCCTCCGCCTCGACGGCGAGGATCCGGTCGAGGTCGTCACCCGGCCGCTCGCCGTCCCAGTGATCGGTGAACAGCCGCACCCCGTACCAGGCATCGATCGTGGCGCCCTGCCCTGCCAGCACTGCCTGGACCTCGGCAGGGTCGTCCGCCCGGGCCCCTTCGATGCCGAGCCGGTTGTCGTACCAGCGGGCGTCGAACGCCCCCGACGCGCCAGACCAGTCGCCGGTCATGCCCGCTCGAAGAGCAATGCCGGCCCGGTTCCGGGTGAGAATCGACAGCAGCCCTCCCGGGCGCGCGGCCTGGCACAACGCCGCCACGGCCTCCTCCAGTGCAGGCAGGTACATGACGACTCCGTGGCAGCACACCACGTCGTAGACCCCCGCGTGTTCGGCCCCGAGGGCGAGCAGGTCACCCGATACGAACTGCAGACGCCGACGAACCTCAGGAGGCTCCTGGGCCGCTGCTCGTTGCGCCTCGTCCAAGAGCTGGTTCGAGACGTCCAGCCCGACGACCTCGTGACCCAGGCGGCCCAAGGCGACGGCCTGCGTCCCTTGGCCACAGCCGGCGTCGAGCACCCGCAGCGGACCTCCGCCGTCCGGCAGGTGCGCAGCGAGTTGGCAGCGGACCAACTCCTGGCGCACTACGTCACGGACCCGGCCCCGACCGGCCAACCAGGCATCGACTCCCACTGCGAACCTTTCAGCGCTCACCTCACAGACCGTACAAGCGGCCCCGGGCCCTCCGATGGACCAACGGCACAGGTTAGAAGTAGTGCCGTCGGTCTCCCACCGCGTGGCCCAGTGTCCCGAGGGGCCGGAAGACCAGCCCAATCACGAGGAGGATCATTCCGATCGACCAGACGGGCGAGTCCCGTGAGGAACCCGATGACTAGAAGGACTACGCCGAGAATGATCATGGAGGCCTCCCAAGGCTGACTGGACGACCCACAGCTGACAGCCAGTAAGAGCAAGAGCAGACCTTGCCCGAAAATGCAGAGCCTCCCGCCATTGTCCCTATCACATGAAGACATACTGGCTGTTATGCCGGTGATCCGTGGAGGACTTCCTATGATCCATGTGTGGCACGGTCCATGCCACCGGGGCCTCGCATCCCGGGATGGTTGCTCGGGCTTCTCCTGCTGTGGAGACCCGAGGAGTTCCTCGCCCGCTGCGCCCGCCGTTACGGGACCACCTTCACGCTCCGCCTGGGCAGGAAGCTCGGGACGCTCGTCTACCTGAGCGACCCGGGCGACATCAAGGAGCTGTTCCGCGGCGACCACGAGACGTTCCGCGCCGGCGAGGCCAACGGCACCATCCTCGCGCCGCTGCTCGGATCCGCATCGGTGCTCGTCACCGACGGCGACACGCATCGCCGCCAGCGGAGGCTGATGAACCCCGCCTTCCACGGCAGGTCCGTTGACGCGCTGGCACCGATGATGGCCCAGATCGCGGCACGCGAGATCGAGAGCTGGCCGGTGGGCGTGGAGTTCGCGACGCGACCTCTGTTCCAGGTGATCACCCTCGAGGTGATCCTGCGGGCGGTGATCGGGGCGGACGACGAAACGCACCTCGCGGAGCTCCGCGAGGCCCTGCCGCCACTGGTCGACCTCAACCTGCTGGCGATGATGCAGTTCGCGTTTCCCCGGCTGCAGGAGATGTGGCCGTGGAAACGGTTCAAGCCGATCGAGGCGCGCGCCAACGCCGCCCTGTACGCGGAGATAGATCGCTGCCGGACGGACCCGGACCTCGAGGACCGGTCCGACGTCCTGGCGACCCTCGTGCGAGCCCGAGAGGAAGACGGCGACCACCTGTCCCCCACCGAACTGCGCGACCAGTTGGTCACCCTGCTGCTCGCCGGTCACGAAACCACAGCGACCGGACTCGCCTGGGCGGTCGAGCGGCTGGTGCGCCACCCCGAGGTCCTCGCCAAGGCGCAAACGGCGGCGTGTGACGGGGACGACACCTACCTCGACGCGGTCGTGACCGAGACCCTTCGGGTACGCCCGGTCGTGCCCGACATCAGCCGCAGGGTCACCCGGCCGGCAGAGTTCGCCGGGCACCAGCTGCGCACCGGCGTGCTCGTCGATCCCGCCATCCTCCTGGTCCACAAGTCCGCGGCGAACTACGAGGACCCCGAGCGTTTCGACCCGCAGCGCTTCGTCGGCAAGCCGCCGGACCCGGCCGTCTGGCTGCCCTTCGGAGGCGGGAACCGGCGCTGCCTCGGCGCGGCGTTCGCCGCCACCGAGATGAGAGTGGTGCTGCGCGAACTGCTGACGCGTGTGGAGTTGGAGCCGACGACGGCCGCCGGCGAAGCCGCCAAGATCCGCCACGTCACCCTCATCCCTAAACGCGGCGCGCAGGTACGAATATTGAGCCGTCTGCCCTCACCTGTCGTGATGAAGCGCGCGTGGACCTGACAACGACTGACTCCGATGGTCTCGCCGAGTTCGCATCGCGTGCGGCCGCCTTCCTGGCAAGCGAGCATCAGGCTGGCCGGGTTCCCTACGACTGGGGCGCCATCGTTCCCCCCGCCCGCGTCGACGAGGCCAAACAGTGGCAGGCGCGCCTCCACTCAGCCGGCTTCGCAGGGATCCACTGGCCCGTCGGCTTCGGCGGGCGGGGCCTGACACCAGAACACACCGCGGCTTGGATACTCGCGTGCGCACGGGCGGAGGCACCGCCGTTTCTCAACATGGTCGGCCACGTTCTGGCCGCTGGATCACTCTTGCGCTTCGGCACGTCCGCCCAGCAGGCGGCACTCCTCCCGTCGATTGCCTCGGGTGAAGCGGTGTGGTGCCAGCTGTTCAGCGAGCCGAACGCGGGAAGCGACCTGGCCTCGCTCACCACTCGCGCCACCCGCGACGGCGACCATTACGTCGTATCGGGGCAGAAGGTGTGGTGCTCGAACGGTCGTGTCGCCGACCGGGGGATCTGCCTCGCCCGCACGGGACCCCTCGAGGACCACGCCGGGCCACACCGCCACAAGGGCATCTCTTTCTTCCTGGTAGACATGGAGCTGCCTGGCATCGAGGTGCGCCCGCTGCGCCAGATGACCGGTGGCTCTGAATTCGACGAGGTCTTCCTCGACGAGGTCCGGGTACCCGTCGACTGCCTGCTCGGCCCCGAGCACGAAGGTTGGTCGGTGGCAATGGCGACTCTGACGAATGAGCGGGGCCACATCGGCAGCGCATCCATCTCTCTGCGCCGGCGTCTCGACCGGATGACCGCCGACCTGGCCGGCGCGGGCAGCAACGGTAGCGCAGTCGCCCGCGACCGAGTGACGGCCCTGCTCGCCCGCGGCGAAGCGCTCGCCGCGCTCGGCAACCGCCAAGGCCCGGTGGCTTCACTGGCATCTTCTCTTTCCAAGCTGGGCGTGACCGAGTTGATGTTCGACGCCGCCGTCGCACGGGTTGACGCCGCCGGCGCGACCTCCATGCTCGATACTCCCGCAGCGCAAGGTCTCCTCGCCGCGCCTGGAGGCCGCATCGCCGGCGGCACCACCCAGGTTCAGAAGAACATCATCGGGGAGCGCATCCTCGGGCTCCCGAAGGAACCCAGCGGTTAGCTACTGCGGCAGGCGCTGGCCGAGGAGCTCCTCGGCGCCGGCGGCGAGCTCAGCCACGATGTCCGCTGCGGGTCGGACTTGACGGACATAGCCCACCGACTGGCCGGCGTAGAGAGCCATGGCCTCGATTCGCCCTGTCGTTGCTTGCACCGGATGCAGGACACAAAGACGTGGGATCGCAAGGCGCCGGCCGCCGGCCAATCCCACCTCCCCCACCACCTCGTCCTGGCCGGCCAGGGCTTCGGTTATGCAGTCGCGCAGTACCCGGTGCGGTGCGTCCCACCAAGTTGAGAAGGTGGTGGTCAGCTCGGTATCTTCCGGACCGGCGGCGATGAGAGCGTCGCGGTAAGTGGGATGGACGTCCGCCTCGCTCGCCGCCAGGAAGAGAGTGCCGAGGCGAGCGCCTGCAGCCCCCGCGGCCAGCACGGCTGCCAACGACCGGGCCGACCCGATGCCACCCGCCGCCACCACCGGGACGTCGACCGCGTCGAGGACGGCGTCCAGCAGGGGCAGGAGCGCGACCCGGCCGCGGACGTGGCCGCCGGCCTCCGTACCCTGGGCCACCACCAAGTCACAACCGGCACCCGCGGCGGCCCGCGCCTCATCCACCGATCCAACCTGCCAACTCGCAAGAGCCCCCGCGTCGTGGACCATGTGGACGAGCTCAGCGTCGGGATCTCCGTAGAAGAACTCGACGACCCTGGCCCGCGACGCGGCCGCCGACACGGCGTCTCGGTCGAGGAAAGGCCCGGGGAAGTTGGCGCCGAACACCCCGTCCGTCCTGGCGGCCAGGAGGTCGAGCGCGGGGACAACGGACTCGGGCGGAAGGCCGGCCGTGCCCAGCATTCCCAGGGCACCGGCGCCGGCCACCGCCGCCGCCAACTCGACCGAAGATGTCGCCCCCATCCCAGCCTGCTGGATGGGCACCCGGCAGCCGACCAACCGCGTGAACGGTGTTTCCATGACAGGATTCTGCCTCAACCGAACCTGGCCGGCGTTCGGCGCGCCCGCAACAGCTAGCTGGACGATGATGCCCGTTCGGCCGTGTCAGAACCCTCCATGCGCAGGCTCTCCCCCAACACCTGGATGAGAGTCAGGACGTCGATGGGCTTCGTCAGGTAGGCACTGGCACCGCCGGCGAGCAGCCGGTCGACCTGACCGGGCGTGGCGTCGGCGCTCAGGACGATGATCGTCACGCCCGCCGTCGCTGGATCCCGGCGTAGCTCCTGCAGAACCTCCTCTCCGCCGATGTCAGGGAGGTGCAGATCCAGCAGTATCAGCGCCGGCCGGTGCTCTCGCGCCAACTCGATGCCAAGCCTCCCCTGCATGGCCGCGACCAACTCGAGATCGCTGTGCAGGTTGATGACCCGCTCCGGGTGAAGCCGGACATCACAAAGCTGGGCGTGAGCCTGACCCATGACATCCACATCGATAACGGTCGGAGGGCACTGGCGGCGTCGCTCGTCGCGTTCGCGCGGGAGACGGGGGCACAGATTGTTGCCGAGGGTGTCGAGTGCTCAGAGGAGCTCCACACACTCCGAGAGCTCGGGGTCGGGTGCGCCCAGGTTTCACCTGTTTCCGGCCCGGTCCCCTCCCCCTCCGGAGCACTCGGCTGATCCCGGTGCCCACCGTCTGACCCCAGCGGGTAGCTGTCAACGGAACGGTCAGATTGTTCCGGTACCGATGACCTTGATTCGCCGGCGCCGTCTCCAATGGCGAACAAGCTCGTGAAGGAGGAGCGAAGATGACCAACCGACTTTCGGCACCCGTCGGAGCACCCTGCTGGGCCGACCTATGGACGACAGACGTAGAGGGCAGCCGGCGTTTCTACAGCGATCTCTTCGGCTGGCAAGCACTCGAGCCGTCGCCCGAGTTCGGCGGGTACTGGATGTTCGACCGCGACGGCGCCCCGACCGCCGGCGGCATGGGGTCCATGGGCGAGATGACCGCCGACAACGCCTGGAAGCCGTACTTCTGCACCGACGACATCGACGACACCCTCAAGAGGGCCGAAGCGTCCGGGGCGACCGTGCGCGGCGGCGCGATGCCAGTCGCGGACCTCGGCGTGCAGGCAGTGCTGTCCGACCCGACCGGTGCCGTGTTCGGCCTGTGGCAGCCGGGCACCTTCGGCGGCTTCACGGTGATCGGGGAGCATGGCGCTCCGAGCTGGTTCGAGCTGCACACCCGTGACCATCCCACAGCTGTCGCCTTCTACCGCGACCTGTTCGGCTACGACATCGATCCCGTCTCCGATACCGACGATTTCCGCTACTTCACCTTCCGCGCTCGCGGCTCGGACGAGGACTGCGGCGGCATCATGGACTCCAGCCACTGGCTCCAACCGGGCGGTGAACACTGGGCCATCTACTGGCACGTCGACGATGCAGCTGCTGCCGTCGAGAGCGTCAAGTCTTTGGGAGGCTCGGTGAAGCAGGGGCCGGACAACACTCCCTACGGCGTGCTGGCACTCGTCACCGACCCCGCCGGCGCCGACTTCAAGCTTCGCGCCAACGGCTGACGCCAAAGGCGCGGTGGGCGGACGCCTGCCGACTCGGTCCCCCGCAGGCCGCCAGGGGAGTGCGGTGGCTAGGAGCGCGAGAGCTCGTGCCTTCATGCCGGCGCTGTGGGTGGCGGGCATGCGGCGGTCACGGTAGCGCTGGATCGAGTGCTCATCGCGCAACTTCAGCGGCGGCGGCACGGTTCTCATCGGAGCGCCGCGCGGCCACGACGTCCCTCAGGTACCGGGACTGGCTGAACCAGAGGATCGCGCCGGCCGCCGCCAGCGGGATCGACAGGAGGATGAACGCGACCTCGAGGCCGTGGGCCATTGTCAGCGATCCGTGTGCCGAGGTCGTGTTGATGCCGGCAGCGAAGCCCCCTCCCGCCGTCCCGAACGCGGCTGACACGACCCCGAACACCACGGGGGCGAATCCCTGCAGAAGCTGGCGGAAGACCGTGCGAACCGCCTCGGCGCGTCCCCACAGATGGGAGGGAAGCACGTCGAGGCGGGCGGCGTCGGCAGGCGCGTTCACCGCACCGAGCGCCACTGCAGCTATCAAGAAGACGGGGATACAAAGAGCGAGGCTCGTCAGCAGCGCCCCGGGAATGAACAGCACCGTGCTCGCGATGTACGCGACACTGGCCACCCCGAGCCGTGCGGTCGTTCGCCCCTTGTGTATGAGCTGGTCGGCAAGGCGGCCGCTGACCACGACGCCGACCAGCGCCCCGGCTGCAACCAGGATGAACAGCAACGCCGCCAACGACTGGCTGACCCCGAAGCGCGCCCGGAAGTACAACTCAGCGAACGTCTCGAGACCCGCGAAGAAGAAGTACCCGAGTCCCGAGGCCACGATGAGCGCGACATTGGTCCGCACCCTGAGCACGTAGACGACGGCATCCCACAGGTTCATCTCCTCGGTGCCGTCGACCACGGTGTCGGGGTAGGGCTCGGCTCCCGCGTCCAGGGCCTGTTGCTCGACCGCGGACGGCTCATCGAGCCCGAACTGGGCCTCTCCCTCGCCGGCTGCCGACCCCTCGCGTTCGGGCGAGACGGCCGCCGCTGCGGGATCGCCCGCTTGCGCTTCGTCTTCCGTGACGATGTGGTCGTCGCCCACCTGCAGATGCGCCTGGCCACCGCGCGCCGGCTCGGGCAGGTATCGGCGCAACGCCCACGCGAGGAAACACGCAGGAATCGCCAGCACCCCAATGGCGGCCCGCCAGCCGAACAGATCCGACAGAGCGCCGGCGAGCAGGATCCCGATGCCGGCGCCGATCAGCTCGCCGGTCAGGATGTAGCCGTAGAGTCTCGCCCGCTCGTCGCCGGGGAAGAGATCGCCTACGAGAGACGCTATGGCAGGCCCCGCGGCGGCGACCACTCCGCCCAGGGCAAGACGCGAAAGAAGGAGCATCGCAAACGAGGTCGACACCGCACTCAGCACGGTGGCTACCGCCCAGATCGAGACGACGATCGGCAATTGGAGGGTTCGGCTGCGGCGGTCGCTCAACTTCCCGAACGGCAGAGTCACGACGGCTCCCACGAGCGTGGTGACCGTGACCAGCAGCCCCAGATCGGTGTTCCCGATGTGAAACGCCTTCTCCAACGGCTCGGCGAGCGCCCCGACGGCTCCGATGTCCGCCGCTTGGAGCCCCAGCACCCCTGCAAGGAGCAACACGACCGTCCGGCGGGCGGGTCCGCCCACCACCTCGGTGAGATCGAGGTGGAGACTCACCTGTCCGAGAGCAGTCACCCGCTGCTTCTACCCCCGGCGTGCGCGACAGGTACAGAGCTTCGTCGGTGGGCTTGCAGGAGCCCCAAGCCAAGAAGGTGCTTCGGGTATGTCCCCTTCGGCACTGTTCACAGGGTCGTTCAGAGTTCAGTCGTGGCACGACAGTTTCTGGCGATGGTCCAACGGGAAAGGTTCGGGCCAGCCATTGAATAGGAGGTTCGGCGTGATCATCGACATCCTCATCGCCTTATTGATCACCGCGATCGCGATCGCCCTCGGTGTCACGGTGCACCCGTTGTTGTTCTTCTTGATCGTCTTGGCGGTCGTCTACTTCTTTGCTCGGCACCGGACGCGAACCGCCGGCGGACGCTATTAGCCCTCAGTCGATCTAGCCCTCAAGGAGCGTGCCGATCCTTGCCCGCGTCGCGACGCCCGGCGATGCAAGGATGTGTACGTGGCAAGCCCTACCGAGTCGTTCGAGGCAGGCCTCAGCTGGGGGCACCCCTCTCCGAAGCTGCGGAGCCTGCGCCGCCTGGAAGTGGCGGCGATATTCGTCCCGCTGATCCTGGTCACGGCCGTCCCGAGCGCCGTGTCGGGATCGGCGGTGGCGGCCGCGGTGGTCGCCGGCGTCCTCGTGGTGGCAGGACTGGTGATGGACTGGATGCTCGGCCGGCGGGTGCGCGCCTGGGCCTACACCGAGCGCGCCGAAGACCTGATCGTCAGCCGGGGCCTGATGTTCCGGCGCATGTCCGTGGTCCCCTACGGGCGGATGCAGTTCGTGGACGTCACAGCCGGACCGCTCGAGCGGATCTTCGGTCTGGCGACGGTCCGGCTTCACACCGCCGCGGCAGCAAGCGACGCGAGGATCCCGGGCCTGGATGCGAATGATGCAGCCCGGTTGAGGGACCAGCTGGCCAGTCTCGGCGAAAGTCATTTGGCGGGACTGTGAGCGACTACCAGCCGGTACCGCCTCCCCCACCACCGCCGCGGCAGCCAGCCCCGCAGTCGCAACCGCCCGGCGGGTACCCACCACCGCTGTACAACCCGCCGGCCGCCCAGCCGTGGACGACTCCTCCACCCGCTCTCACCGGCCAGTGGCAAAGACTCCACCCCGCGTCCCCTGTCGCGCGCGCCGGTCCGGCACTCGTAGTCGTCGCGCTGGCCGTCCTCGGCGGCGTCAACTCGACCAACCGCACATCGGAGTTCATCCGCATCGGGATCGTCGTCTTCTTCCTAATGATGGGCGTCGTGTCGTGGCTGGTGACGCGGTGGCGCCTCGCCAACGGCGCGCTGCAGATCGAGACCGGCCTGCTGCGCCGGCAGTCGCTGCGCTTCCCGTTCTCCCAGATCCAGGCGATCGACATCGTGAGCCCCGGCCTGGCGCGCATGTTCGGCCTGGCCGAGCTGCGGATCCGCATGGCGTCGGGGAGCCGCTCGACCGGCCGTCTCGCCTACATGCCAGCGCCGTACGCCGAGGCCGTGAGGGCCGAGTTGTTGCGGAGGCGTACGTCTGCCGTCGAGGCGGCCGCACCGGCGCCGCAGCCCACAGCCGCGATCGACTTCACCCCTCTCTTCACGGTCGACCCTGCGCGCCTCGTCGGCTCGATCCTCACCAGCAGCGCTGCGCTGTACGTGTATGTCATCGTGGTGGTACTCGTCTGCGTCGCTGTCGCGGCACCCTCCGCCGCCAGTGGCGCCTTCGCCGGATCGACGAGCACCATCCTCGCCTTTCTCGCCGCCATGTGGACCCGCTTCAACGGCGAGTACCGCCTGAGCCTCGGAACCGGACGTGACGGACTGCACGTCCGCACCGGCCTGATTCAGACCAGCGCGGAGACCATCCCGTGGGGACGCATCCAGGCGCTACGCACGATCCAGCCCGTCCTGTGGCGACCCTTCGGCTGGGTCCGCGTCGAAGCCGACGTCGCCGGCCGCAACGTGTCAGGCCGCCAGAACCGAGCGGCGCGCCGAGCCGGCAAGGCACTCATCCCTGTCGGAACGCGCGAGGAAGCCGACTGGCTCGTGAACCTCGTGATGCCGGGCGTGCCTGCGAACCCGGTCCCGCCTCCGAAGCGGGCGCGCTGGAAGGCACCGCTGCGGTTCCGCAATCTCTCCTTCGCTGCCAACCCGCGCTACGTCATCACGACGAGCGGGCGACTGCGGCACGTCACCGACCGGGTCCCGCTGGCGAAGGTACAGAGCATGCGTTGGACCGAGGGTCCGCTTCAACGACGGCTCCGTCTAGCGAGTATCCATCTCGACACCGCTGGGCGCAGTGTGTTCTGCGTCGCGCGCGATCGCGACGCGGCCGAGGCACGCGACATCCTCACAAAGCTTCCTGACATGTGCCGTGAGGCACGCGCGGATCCGTCCTAGCGGCACTGACCGAGCGCTGCTGAGCCGCGGTCGTCGCGCTGGCGCGAACCGTTTTAGGCGCCGGCCTTCAGAAACTTCTCGACCGCTTCGCGGTAGACAGCCGGCGCCTCGCAGACGGGGATGTGCCCGCAGTCGGGGATGACGACCTTCTGACAGTCGTCGATCGTCTCGGCGATGAGCTCTGCGCTCGGCGGCCCGCAGATGAAATCGAGCTCGCCGGCGACCACGAGCGTGGGGCACTGGATCCGCTGCACCAGGGTGCGGAGGTCGAAGCTCTGGTACACGCCGCTCTCCCACGCCTTCATGCACGCGAGGTCGGCGGTCAGATACTCGTCCATCGCCCGCAGCGCCTGTGCCACCTCCGGCTTCTCCGGGTGGGCGGTGTAGAGCGGAAGGACGGTGACCATCATCTGTTCGACTTCGGCGGGGTTGTTGGTCGCCAGCACGCGCTCGGTCCAGCTGTCGAGGATCGACCGGGCCTCTTGGTACCACTCGGCGTCGCTGTGGCGGCTCAGCGCGCTCTCCCACTGCTGCTCGATGCCCGAGCCGGGTCCCGCGCCGGTGGCCTCACCGCTCGCCGCGCTCCCCGCTACGCAAACAAGACGGCTCACCGCCCCCGGGTACATCCCGCAGTAAGCAAGCCCGGTGATCGCCCCGAAGGAGTGGCCGAACACAATCACGTCCTGCAACCCGAGCGCTTGGCGCACCTCCTCGTAAAAGGCGGCATGACCTTCCGGCGTGTACTCGACCGGGTCCAGCGGAGGCGTCGACTCGCCCGATCCGTGCGGGTCGATCAAGTAGCTCTGCAGCACGTCCGCGAACATCTCCGCGTCCGGGAGCATGTAATCGGCAGCGAAGCCGGGGCCGCCGGGGAACATCAACGTCGGTCGCCCGTTGCCCACGACCTGGTAGCTCGCGCGCCTCCCGCCTGGAAGATCAACCGTGTTCTTCAACAGCGAAAACCCCCGTCAGGTCGGCTAATTGGCACCGCCGAGCCTAGGCGACGGCCGCCGAACCATGGCCCGCCGGCGCTTCAGAGCGTTGCAGGGTCGCCGACAGGTGGTACAGCAGCGGCTGCCCGACGGCCGCCATCCGGAGCTCGTAGCGAAGCGTGTCGCCGGCGAAGGTGATGTCGCGCTCGACTTCGGTCACTTCCTTGGCCGTGGAAGTGCGCCCGACATGCGTGGACCGCACCTTCATGGTCGTCCCGTCGAAATGGCCTTCCAACACCTCGACTATGCCGCTCGGCTGCGCGATCACGATCTCGACCCGGGCCTTCCCCACCGGACGGAAGTAGCCGGTCTCGCCGTGGAGGAGCTTGCCGTCGCGGGCGTCCGCCGTGCGCTGCGTATATATAAGGAAAGGCTTGCCGGCGTGGGTGAAGGTGACCGTCTCGTGATATTCGAACGGCTCGATCGTCGGGTAGTCGCCGCGGCCCGAGCCCAACCAGGTTCCGAGTAGGCCGGCGAGAGGCCCAAGGTCGGGATGGATCGGCGGCTCGGTCATGGTCGAGGAGTCTCTTGGGCCACCACCGGGATGCACCCTAGCGCCAGGCGTTCGAAGCACACGTGGGGTGCCTCGCCCGGCGTGTTGCCGTGTACAGGAGCGGTGTGTGGTATCACCGGGTCGGTCCTTGGCCCGGAGGGAGTGCGATGCCTCAGACTTGCAGCCACCTCGACACCGCGCAGGAGGTCAACCCCTCGAGCGATGGCTGCGAGGACTGCCTCCGGATCGGCGGGAGTTGGGTGCACCTGCGCCTGTGCATGCGCTGCGGGCACGTCGGGTGCTGCGACAACTCCCCGAACCGCCACGCCACGGCTCACTGGCACGAACACCCCGACCACCCGCTGATCCGCTCGTACGAGCCGGGCGAGGACTGGTGGTGGTGCTACCCGGACGAGTTGATGTTCGAGCTGGACGGTGCGCCGGCCGCTCCATCGCACCCGTAGCGCAGCACGGCGAGGCTGGCGACGAAGACTCGGCCCGCCACTCGACCAGCTTTGTGTACTAGTACGACAGTCTGGTAGCATGCTTACTTGTACGCACCCTGGCACCGGCTCTGGTGAGCGCCGAGGAGGAGAGGTTGAGAGCGATTCGAGAGGACCGCGGCCCCGGACGCTCGACATCCAGCTCATCCAACGGTGACGGAGGATTTGCTCCTGGCCATCAGTCAGGAAATCAGTCCGGAAGACAGCCTGGACAAGACCTTGCGGATGGGCCGCTAGCTCGTCTCTCGGCCTGGTTACGGGCGTCGCGCACAGGGATGATCGTGATGGCTCTCGCTGTGGGGGCGGGCGCCGGGCTGGGGGCCGTAGGCTTCCGGTGGCTCATCTTCGAGTTCACCTGGTTGGCCACCGGTCACCAGCAGTTCGGCCAGCAGGGAAGGGTCGGCAGCCTGCACCTGCCCTGGCTGGGCACGGGATTCCTGCTGGTCGTGCCGGTCCTGGGCGGGCTGATCTACGGGCCTTTGATCCAACGCTTCGCGCGGGAGGCCCGAGGCCACGGTGTGCCGGAAGTGATGATCGCCGTGGCCGAGGACGGAGGGCGCATCCGTCCCCAGGTCACCGTGGTCAAGGCGCTGGCCTCCGCCCTGTGCATCGGTGTCGGCGGGTCGGTCGGCCGGGAGGGACCGATCGTGCAGATCGGCTCCGCGCTGGCGTCGAGCCTCGGCCAAGTGGTGCGCATGTCCGAGACCCGGCTGCGCGTCCTGGTCGCATGCGGTGCCGCCGGCGGTATCGCTGCGACGTTCAACGCACCGATCACCGGCGTGTTCTTCGGCCTCGAGCTGATCCTGAGAGAGTTGTCGATCGACGCGGTGTTCGCCGCGATCCTGTCGGCCGCCGGCGCCGATCTGATCAGCCGGGCCTTCTTCGGCTCCGCCCCGTTCTTCACCGAGATCCCCCACGACCTGAATCTGGTCGGTGACTACAACTTCCTCCTCGTCGCCCTGCTGGGTTTGATCGCAGGATTGCTCGGCGTGGGCTTCAAGACCGTGCTGTACAAGATCGAAGACTTCTGCGACAAGGCTTGGCACGGCCGGCCCGAATGGGCTCGGCCTGCCGTCGGTGGGGTCGTCCTGGGCGCGTTGTTGCTCGCACTCCCGCAGATGTACGGGGTGGGCTACCCGGTCATGGACCTGGCGATCAGCGGCCACGTCGTGTTGTGGCTCCTGGTCGTTCTCACGGTCGCGAAGATGGTCGCCGCCAGCCTGACCATCGGCATCGGGGGTTCGGGCGGCGTGTTCGCCCCATCTCTGTTCACCGGGGCGATGGCAGGTACGGCGTTCGGTGAGATCGCACGGCATCTGTTCGGTACCGGGGTGGGATCACCGGCCATCTATGGGGTCATCGCGATGGGCGCGGTGTTCGCGAGCGCCGCCCAGGCACCGCTCACCGCGATGGCCAGCGTGGTCGAGATGACCGGAAACTTCAGCCTCACCCTGCCGGTGATGCTCGCAGCGGGGATCTCGGCGGGCCTGTCCAAGCGGCTCAGCCACGGGACCATCTACACGACGAAGCTGCTCCGGCGAGGGACCGACATCGAACGGCCTCGCCCCGCCAGCCTGCTTCAGACACTGACGGTCTCCGAAACGATGAAACCCATCCCGGGAGGCGATATCCCCGGTATAGCCGTCGCCGCCGAGGAACGGCGTCAAGTCGATTTGAAGAACGGCGCCGTGAGCGAGGACTGGGCTGCCGACCTGGGGCATTTGATCGAGCGGCGCAGCCCCCAGGCACTCTTCCCGGACGAGACCCTCGAGCACGCCTTGCGCCAGCTCGTGCTGTACGGACCTGACGGGCTGCCCGTCCTGTCGGAGGACCGCAACAGGATCGTCGGGTGGATCACGAGTCACGACGTGATACAGGCGATGTCGAACCGGCTTCTCAGCTACCCGCGCGATGCTTCCCAAGGCAACGTCGCAGCAGAGTGGGCGACCCCCGATCCCGCCGCCTCCGCACGGGTGCCGCCTTCACCCCTCCCCGGCTACGAGATCTTGGAGGTCGCCCTCTCCGCGACCATGCCCGGAGCCGAGCGCCGCCTTCAGGACATCGACTGGCCTGCTGAGACCACACCTGTGGCGGTGCGGCACCGCCACCGAACCCGCGTCGTCAATGCCGACACGGTTCTACGCCCGGGTGACCACGTGATAGTCCTGGTGCCTCACGCCCCGGACAAGCCCGACCGAGATGAAGAGCAGGTCGGCGTGAGTTCCAGCGACCACACGGCCGCCGACTCTGAAACGGGTAAGTAGCCGTATGCAGGTAGGTAGCCGAACGGAAGGCCATTGGTAGGGTAAGCAGGTGGCGCGTGCAGCGAAGATTCCCGCCAGCAACGCCCGAGCACCTTGGGGTTCGATAAGCCGCGACCAGATCGTCGACGCGGCAATCCGCTCGGTGCGAAGCTCCGGCGGCTTCGAGCAGATGACCATCCGGAGTCTCGCTTCGGACCTGGGCGTCGCCCCGATGTCGCTGTACCGCCACGTACGCGACAAGAACGACCTCCTCGACGAGGTCGTCGACCGCCTTCTGACAAGGGCGTGGCAGCCACGAGCCGACGAAGGCGACTGGAAGGCCTGGATCTCCGAAGCCGCCGACAAGCTGAGGCACTTCCTTGTCTCACAACCGGCGGCGTTGCACGTGTACCTGACGCACCCGGTCGTGTTCCCGGCCGCGGTCGCCAGGATGGAGGCGGCCATGGCTGTACTGCGGCGCGCCCTCGGCGACGAGCAATCTGCGCAGCGCGCCTACGCGGCGATCCACACCTACACCGTCGGGTTCGCCGCGCTGGAAGCCTCGAGGTCCGGATGGGAGCCGGATCGATCAGGCTCGCTGGATCACGAGCTTGCGGACCGGCTCGCCGCCTACACCACTCCGCTGCAGTTCGCAGAAGGCCTCAACTACCTGTTGGAGGGCATCGAGAGACAAGGGGCCGAGGGGACTCGCCTTACCTAGCCCCTGAGCGCCCGCGGATTTCGGGTTTTTCGGCCACGGGCCCCGATTTTGCCACGGAATGTGCTGATGCCTGGACATAGAGTGAAATATTGGCTCAGAATGGCTGCGTGGAAGGCCCAAATCGGTAGATATGGGCGAGAGGCGATTCGCGCCGCGTCTAGCCACCGCCGGTGGTGATCGACTGCTGATGGCCCTGGCCGCAGCGCTGGCGGTCTCCACCGTCGTGGCGGTGGTGGCCCCGCTCCTGGGGCACGAACCACGTGTTTACCTCTGGGCCGGCGAAGGCTACGCCGCCTGGACCGCCCTGATGTGGCCCGCGTTCCTCGCGGGCGTCCTCTGGCGTTCCCGGGCACAGATCCGTCGCCTGCGGCACCGATTGGACAGGACCGACACCCGGCTCGCCGACATGGCAGCCACCACCCGGGAATGGACCTGGGAAGCCGACTCCCGCCTGGTTATCTCGTCCTGCGGCCCGGCCGTCGCGCGCCTTCTCGGACGCGCGCCGTCGGAAATGGTTGGTCGGTCCATGTTCGACTTCATTGACGACGCCGATGTGCCTCGAGCCCGTTCGATCTTCGCGGCAGCCGTCGAGAACTGGACCGGTTGGGACGACGTCGCGTTGACGTGGCTGCACGCGGACGGCCACAAGGTGGTCATGATCGGCAACGCCGTCCCCGTCCTGGGGACGCACGGCGGTGTTGCGGGCTTTCGGGGAGCACGCACGGTTGTGTCTTCCGAGCGGCTGACACCCGCGCTCGTAGATGCCGCCCGCCACATCCAGCGGATCATCGAAGGCGAAGCGGTCACGGTGGCACTCCAACCCGTCATCGACCTGACGACGCACGAGTGGATCGCGGCGGAGGCGCTCGCGCGATTCACCGACGGCAGCTCCCCCTCAACGGTGTTCCCAATGGCCGAAGAAGTAGGACGAGCGGCCGACCTGGAGCTCCTCACGCTGAGCCGGGCGCTGGACGCGCTGTCCGTTCTCCCAGAAGGGGTGGCGCTGTCGGTCAACGCCTCACCCGTGTGCGTCCTCGACCAGCGCTTCGCCGATGCGCTCGCCGAGCACCGGGACATCCTGTCGCGTGTGATCCTCGAGATCACCGAGCACAGCGCCGTGGCTTCCTACCCGGAGATCCAAGCGGTGCTCGATCCGCTCCGACGTCTGGGGCTGCGGCTCGCCGTCGACGACACCGGGGCGGGTTACGCGTCGTTCCACCACATACTGAATCTGCGGCCAGACATCATCAAGATCGACAGGTCCCTCATCATCGACATAGACCGCGACCTGGCCCGCCGGTCGTTTATCACCGCGATCATGCTCTTGGCCTTGGACCTCGGCGCGTCCGTCACGGCCGAGGGCATCGAGCGACCAGAGGAGCTGGACGCTCTCACGACCCTCGGCGTGGACCACGCGCAGGGGTACCTGATCTGCAGGCCATCCACCGACGCGGACGAGTGGGAGCGCTGGCGGCACACCCACTGGATCGAGCGTCCGTACGCCGCCTTGACCTAGTCCAGCGGCCCAATCGCCGCTCAGATGATGGAGCCGTCCTTGAGCCGTACGCGGGTCTCGGCGATGCGGCCGATCTCGTCGTCGTGGGTGGCGAGGATGAGGGTGACGCCGGCGGTCTGGCGCAGGCCGGCGAGGACGGAGATCACCTCGGCGGCGGTTTCGGAGTCGAGGTTGCCGGTGGGCTCGTCGGCGATGACGACGCGAGGCGAGTTGGCGAGTGCTCGCGCGATCGCGACCCGCTGCTGCTCGCCACCCGACAGGCGCGACGGGAGGTGATCGACCCGATGGCCGAGACCGACCTGCTCCAGAAGCTCGGTGGCCCGCTCCGCGCGCTTGGCGTGCGGGATTCCGGCGGGAACCATCGCGACGGAGACGTTCTCCTGCGCGGTGAGCGTGGGGATCAGGTTGAAGTGTTGGAACACGAAGCCGATCTCTTTGCTCCTCAGCCCGGTGAGGCTTTTGTCGGACTCGCGCGCCAGCTCGCGGCCGTCGAAGCGCAAGGAGCCGCGCGTCGGCGTGTCCAGCGCGCCGAGCAACTGCAGCAGCGTCGACTTGCCCGAACCGCTCGGACCTTCGATCGACACCATCTCTCCTTGGGCGATGTCGAGGTCGATGGACCGCACTGCGTCGACCGTGACGCCGCCCTTCGAGAACGAACGCCCGACACCCTCGAGCGAGTACAGCGGCTCGGTCATCCCAGGTCCCTCAGAGCGGTAGCAGGTGAGAGCCGCGCCGCTCGCCAACCTCCGATGATCCCGGCGAGCAGACCACCGAGGAGAGCGCCGGCGAACCCGAGCAGGAGCGAGCTCATGGAGATCGGCGCCGTGAGATGGACGATCGTCGAAATCGATCCGGTGGTGGATTGGTGGATGAGGGAGCTGACCGAGGAGGCACCGACGGTGAGGCCGCTGCTCGTGACGGTCAGGCCCGGCCCGACCGCACCGATGATTGCCGAGATCACCAGGCCGACACCGATCCCGAGGACGCCGCCGAGCACGCCGATGCCGAGCGTCTCTGCAATGAGCTGCCGCACGACGAGACCGCGCGACCAGCCGATCGCACGCAGCGAGCCGATCTCACGGACGCGCTTGGCGACGTTCGACAGGGTGAGCAGGGCGGCGATGGCGAATGCCGCGAGTAGGACCACGATCGCCAGCGCGCCTCCGAGGTCACTGGCCAGGCGGTGGGCGTTGGCGAGGCTGCCCGTTACCTGGTCGGCGAGGTCTTTCGAGGTGAGCACCTGCGCGCCGGGGAGGGCTTTCTTGATCGCCGCCCCCACCGCGCTCACCTGGCTGGAGTCGTGGACGGAGACGAGCACCTCGTTGACGCGCTGGGAGCTGGAGGACAGGTTCTGCATGGTCGGCAGCTCGAAGTAGATGTCCGACACGTTGCCGGTGAGCGTCGGGGAGACCAGACCGACGATGTTGTAGTTGGTCCCGTTGATAGTGAGGGTCCCGCCGACGGTCAGCTTCTTGGTGCTGGCGTAGGCATTGTTCACGAGCACCTCGTTCGCCGCCTTGGCAGCGTTGGCGTCGAACCAGTGACCCGACACGAGCTGCGCCTTGGTGATGACGCCGGTGTTGGGGTGGGTGGGATCGACCCCGGCGACGGTGTAGGTGGACGTGGAGGTATCGGTCGAGGGCGGGTTGAGCACCTGGCGGATGGTCTGCGCAGGGACGACGACCTTGGTGATGTAGGACTGCTGCGCGGCGGGCAGGCAGGCGATGAACGCCGGATTGTCGGAGTTGAAGCCGACCCGCCTGAATCCGGTGCCGCCGGTGCCGCCGCTGCCCCCCGTGGCGCCGGTGCCGCCCGAGCCCGAGGTGCCACCGCCGGTCGAGGTCGAGTCACTCCCGATCAGGCCGGCCTTCTGCAGGCAGTCGAAGGTGGCCTGGCGTTGGGCTGCGGTCAGCGGTGGGGGCGTCGTCGTGGCGTTGATCGTCTGTCCACCGGTCTGGAACGTGGCCACCACCGACGGGACAGTCCCGCTCTCGTGAACCGCCTGCAGGGTCAGCGCCCCGACGGCCGACGTGACATGCGGTATCGCCGACACCACGGAGACCGCCTGGCTGGGGAACGTTATGAGGGTGCCCGGGACGAAGAAGTCGTGCACGAACTTGGTGCCTGCGGGCCCGAGCTTGGACAGGTCCGTGAGGACTGAGGAGTTGGCGTTGAGGAGCGCGTTTGTGTCAGCCGAGTTGAGCTGGCTCAAACGTCCGTTTGGACCGCCGGGACCGGTGGCGAAGAACCCGCCGCTGCCTCGGTCGGGGCCCGCTCCCCCGCCCTGCGAGCCACTCCCTTGCGAACCCTGGTTTCCGTTGGAGGTCGAGCTGCTCGCGGTTGACGTGGTCGGCGCCACCGTCCTGGTGACGATGATGTCGGTGCCCACGGAACCGAGCGGGGACAGGACCCGGTTCTGCGCCTGGGACAAACCGTCGGACACGCCGCTGATCGCCATCACGAGACCCACGCCGGCGGCGAGGCCGAGCGCCGTCACGATGGTGCGCCCGGATCTGCGATGTAGCTCGTTCCAGACGTAGCCCAGGCTCAGCATGGGTTGGCGCCCGCGGATGTCATTGTTGGCCCCACGGCGGCCAACAATGACCGGCCATCCTGAATGCAGGCTTAACGAACAGGCTCGTAAAGCCTGAGAAAACCAGGGGCCATACACTCCGACCTACGCTGCGAAGCCGTGGCAATGATCTCCTACTCGAGAAGGCTGACCGATCTCGCGACAGCCGCCCCGGACCGACCCGCCATCACCTGCGGCACCGAGAGCGTGACCCGGGCCGAGTTCGAGTCGCTCTCCAACCGCATGGCCCGCAGCCTCCAGGCCAAGGGTGTGGAGACGGGCGACATGGTCACCATCGCGTTGGCGAACTCGGTCGGGTGGTTCGTCGCTACCGCCGCCTGCTGGAAGCTCGGCGCCATCCCCCAACCGGTGTCGTCGCGGCTGCCGGCGCGGGAGTTCGAGGCGATCATCGAGCTCGCCCGCCCGAAGGCGGTGCTCGGCCCGGAACCTCTCGACGTGCCGCCGTATCTCGACGACTGGCCGCTGCCAGACGCGGTGTCGCCGGCGTGGAAGGCCCCCACGTCGGGAGGGTCGACCGGACGGCCGAAGCTGATCGTGTCGGGGGACCCGTCGGTGATCGACCCCGAGCAGCCTTCGCCGCTGCTGTTCAGCGACGACGGGTCGTTTGTGATGCCGGGACCGATGTACCACAACGGACCGATCGTGTGGTCGTGCGGCGCCTTGTTGAAAGGCAACCACGTCGCGGTGCTGCCGCGCTTCGATGCGGAAGCGACGCTCGCTGCGGTGGACGAGCACAGGGCCGATGTGATCTATCTCGTGCCGACGATGATGAAGCGGATCCTCAGGCTCAGCGACGACGTGCGCACCAAGTACGACCTGTCGTCGCTACGCTGGGTCTGGCACCTGGCCGAGCCGTGCCCCGCGTGGCTGAAGCAGGCATGGATCGACTGGCTCGGCCCCGATCGCATCATCGAGCTCTACGGCGGCACGGAGGGTCAGGCGGCTACGGTCATCACCGGCGGGGAGTGGCTGGAACACCGCGGTTCGGTCGGCCGGCCGAGCCACGGGCAGATCGTCATCCTCGACGCCGACGGCCACGAGCTGCCCCCCGGCTCGGAAGGCGAGATCTGGATGCGCTCGGGCCGCGAGAAACCCACCTATCGCTACATCGGCGCCGAAGCGAGGTCGCGTGAAGGCGGCTGGGAGTCGCTCGGCGACGTGGGTTGGGTCGATGAGGACGGCTACCTGTATCTGGGCGACCGCATGCAGGACATGGTCCTCTGCGGCGGCGCAAACATCTACCCGGCGGAGGTCGAGTCGGCCTTGCAGGAGCACCCGGCCGTTCGCTCCGTTGCGGTGATCGGACTGCCCGACGACGACCTGGGCAACCGGCTCCACGCCATCGTAGAAACCGAAGGAGAGGCGCTCGACGAGCAAGAACTCCGGTCTTTTCTCCAGGACAGGCTGGTGAATTACAAGATCCCCAGATCGTTCGAGTTCGTCGACGAGGCCCTGCGTGACGACGCCGGGAAGGTCCGCCGCGCGCAGCTGCGGGCGGAGCGGGTAAGCGGGGGCGGCGAATTGTCTGGATGCTGATTGGGTAGGAAGTGAGTGTGGAAAGAATCCTGCCGACCGAGCGCGGGGTGGCAGGACCACTCGAGAAGCTGCAGGTCCTGAGCGACAACACCCTTTCGGTCCTCGGGATGGAAGAGTTCCTCGAGGAGCTCCTCTCCCGGGTCTGCGAAATCCTCCGGGCCGATACTTCGGCTGTGCTGCTCCTCGACGAGGGCACCGGCCAGCTCGTCGCGACGGCCGCCCACGGTATAGAGGAAGAGGTCCGGCAGGGTGTTCGCATTCCTGTCGGAAGAGGATTCGCCGGCAGCATCGCCGCTCAGCGCGAGCCGGTCCTGCTGGACAGGGTTGACTCCACGACGGTCGCCAACCCGATCCTCTGGGAGAAGGGCATCCGGGTGATGCTCGGCGTTCCGCTCCTCGCCGGGCCGCGCCTGCTCGGTGTGTTGCACGTCGGCCGGCTGCAAGACCTGCCGTTCACTCCCTCCGAGGCCCAGCTGCTCCAGGTCGTCGCCGACCGGGTGTCCGGCGCGACTCAGGCCCTCCAGTTGGCCGCCGAGAAGTCCGCCGCGTCCTTGCTCGAGAAGAGCTTGTTGCCGGGGCGGATGCCGCCGTTGCCAGGGTTGGAGTTCGCCACCCGCTACATGACGCCCGAGGACCGAACGGTGGGCGGTGACTGGTTCGACGGCTTCGTGTCCCCGTCCGGCCAGCTGTGGATCGTGGTGGGCGACATCGCCGGCCGGGGCCTGCCGGCCGCTGTCATCATGGGCCGGACGCGCAGTGCTCTGCGAGCGTACGCGCTCCTGGATCTCGAGCCGGGAGAGGTCCTCGCGCTGACTTCCAGGAAGATCTCCTATTTCGAGCCGGAGATCCTGGCCACCGCGGTGTGCGCGGTCAGCGACCCGCCGTATCGCGAGTTCCGCATCGCGAGCTCCGGGCATCCGCCTCCCGTTCTGGCGTCGCCGTCGACCGGAACGCAGCTCCTCGACCTACCGGTCGGTGTGCCGCTCGGCAGCCCCAGCGAAGCCGAAGCGCAGTGCGCGACCTTCACTTTGGAAGACGGCGCGCTGCTCCTCTTCTACACCGACGGCCTCATCGAGAGACGCGGGGAGCATCTCTCGGAGGGCCTGCGGCGACTGCAGGAACTGGTCGAGCCGGTTCACCCCGAGGTGCTCTGCCTGCGCGTCATCCACGGCATGTTCGGCCTCGACAGCCCTCCCGACGATGTGGCCATGGTGGCTCTCCGCCGCGTCACGGCGTGACGACCGCCTTGCCGGGCAACCGCCGACCGTCGAAGTAGCCACCCGCTGCCTATCATGCCGGCAGTGGACGATGCCATCGCTGAGCCGAGCGATCAGGAGTCCCTGGTTGCCGAGGTGCTGTCCCACAGCAGCGATCTGGTGGTGGTGGCGGATGCCTCGCTGGCAGTCCGCTTCGCCAGCCGCGGTGTTACGGAGATCCTCGGGTACGAGGCCGAGGAGGTCGTCGGCCGCTACGGGCTCGAATTCCTGCACCCCGACGA
>Ga0307372_10001846_pt1 | contig 35874 bp, 34 predicted proteins | sample OX1MG_FD_202533 | JGI IMG/M metagenome (GOLD analysis project Ga0307372, IMG submission 202533) | Soil microbial communities from Risofladan, Vaasa, Finland - OX-1 | ecosystem: Environmental > Terrestrial > Soil > Coastal area > Acid sulfate soil | place: Finland: Risofladan, Vaasa | collected...
CGTCGGCGTAGGCGTTCATGAAGGTGGTCATGATCTCGTCGTCGAGGGTGCGCAGCACCTCTTGGAGCTCGCGGCGCGCGTTACGCACGTCGCTCACCTGCGCGTCAAGGTCGCGATAGCGCTCCTCGAGCGCGGCGAGCTCTTCGAGGGCGAGTGGGTTGATCGGCCCCAAGGAGCTCACGCGCGCCTCGAGTTCGCCCACGCGCTGCTCGAGGGAAACGCCCTCGGGCAAGTCGACGCTCGGCGCCGGGCCCAACTGCGCTGGTTCGACGCCCAGGTCACGACGGATCACGTCGTGAAGATTCGTCACTTTGACCGCGAGTTCAGCGTGCTCGATCTCACTGGCGCGCACGGCCCCGGAGAGTTCGCCCAGACGCGCTTCGGCCTCGCGACGGGCTCGGCGGGTCTCTTCGAGGCGCTCGCCGCTCGCGCGCGTGGCTTCGAGCTGTTCGCGATAGGTCGAGTCCAACGCCTCTTGGGTCACGCGCACGTCGTCGCTGGCGCGAAGCACCAGCGCGGCGAGGCGATCGAGCACCGAGAGATCGAATTCGAGCGACTCACGGCGCTGGGCGGCCTCGAGACGTTCACCCGAGCGACCCACGAGTCGAGACTCGATTTCGCCTTGACGCTGCTCGATCAGACGCCGGCGCTCGGCGAGCTCGGCCTCACTGCGAGAAAGGGCCGTGGCCGACTCGTCAACGGCCTGACGCGCGGCTTCAAGTGTGGCGAGCCCCTGGTCGCGTTCGTTTCGGCGCTCGCGAGCATTCTCGAGCGCGACTTCCAGGCCGGGCAACGCTTCGCGCGCGCCGAGCAGTTCGGCTTCGCCGTGGCGAAGAGCCGCGTCGAGCTCGTCGACCTCGAGTGAGGCGCTCGTCACGCGCTCACGAACTTGGTCGCTCTCGAGCGCGAAGCGCTTCGCGTCGGCGTGGGAGCGCTCCAGGCGAGCGCGCGCGTTGGCCACGTGGGTCGACGCGTCGCTCAACGTCGCACGCGCGCGCGTCAGTGCCGCGTCGGCGTCGCGTCGGCGAGTCTCGAGGGGAGCGAGCGCCTCGACGGCGTCGCGGGCGATGACGTTGGCCTCGTCCACGGTGGCTCTCGTGACCAGGGCCCGCCCCGACGCCACGCGCCAACCCGAAGCGGCGAAGCGGTCACCGTCGACCGTGACCAGGACGAGGTCGCGATGGGCCTCGGCGAGATCGATTCCCGACTCCCAGTCCTCAACGACGAAGCATCGCGCGAAGAGTGTGTCAAGCACGGCGTCCACGTGCGAGGGCGCGTCGGCGCGGGCGCGCACGACCTCACGAAGAGGGCGTGTCCCCGACGGTGTCTCGGGCACGCTGACGCGGCCCTCGGCGACCGGCAGGATCAGTCCCGCACCACCCTCGCGACGAAGGGTCGCCAGGGCCGCGCGCACCGAGCGGCGCCCGTTGACGACCGTGGCGGCGACCGACGCGCCGGCGGCGGACTCCACGGCCTTCTCCCACCCCGGTTCGACTTCGATGAGTTCGAGAAAACCTCCGAGCACCCCGTCGAGTCCGCCGAGGAGCTTGCGACCACTGGAACCCGAGAACTCCTCGAGCGCGCGAGCGAGCGCTTCGGCGCGAGCTTGAGCGCGCGAGGCGACGTCGGTCGCCTCGGCGTAGGCGGCGTGCGCGGCGTCGCGATCGCGCTCGCTGGCGGCGAGGAGCTCGCTTGCTTGTGCGTGAGCGCGCTCGGCCGTTTCGAGCTGCGCACCAGCGTCGTGCACGTCTCGTTCGCAGGCGCCCGAGTCGCGCGCGAGACCTTCGGCGTGTGCGCTCACCTGCGCGAGGCGCTCTCGGGCGCGACGCTCGTTCTCTCGCATCGCCTCCAAGGAACGCTCGAGAAGTGACACGCGCTCGCGCGCGCCGAACAGTTGGGCCTCATCGAGGGAGGGGTCGCCGGCAAAGTTGGCGGCGAACTCGACCTCGAGGTCGGCGAAGTTCGCGCGCGCCTCGAGGAGTGCCTCTCGTCGAGGGACCAGCGCCAACTCGTCCGCTTCGAGGCCCGTGAGGTCGTGACCGAGTCGCGCGGCGTCGGCTTCAAGGGTGGCGATGACGTTCTCGTCGGCCGAAGCCGCAAGCGCTTGGCGCAACGCACGGGCGCGCTCTTGAATGATCGACGCGGTGCCGCGGGCCCGCTCGGCGAGACCCTGCATCTTGCCCAGCGACGAGGCGAGGAGCTCCTCGCGCCGCGAGGACATCTCGGCCGCCGCGGCGCTGGCGCGCGCGTCGAGGGTCAGCACCTCGTGGCGCAGGGCCCGCTCGCTCTCGCTGGCGAGCGTCAACTCTCCTTCGAGCTGTCGTCGGCGTTCATCGAACGTCGACAGGCGAGCGGCGAAGAGTGCGTGACGCGCCGCGCGCAGTTCGCTCTCCACGTCGGCGAAGCTGCGCGCCGACGCCGCCTGTCGTTCGAGGGGGCGCATCTGACGGCGCACTTCGCGCACGAGGTCGCCGAGTCGCTCGAGGTTCTCTTGGGTCGAGGCGAGGCGCCGTTCGGCGCGCTCCTTGCGACGGCGGTGCTTCAAGACCCCGGCCGCCTCTTCGATCACGGCGCGGCGGTTTTCGGGGTTCGAACTGAGGATCGAGTCGAGTTGGCCTTGACCAATGATCATGTGCTGTTGACGGCCGACGCCCGAGTCACCGAGGAGCTCTTGCACGTCGAGCAGGCGACACGTCGTTCCGTTGATGGCGTATTCGGAGTCGCCGCTGCGAAACAAGGTGCGCGAAATCGTTACCTCGGCGCCGTCGACGCGCAGGCGCTTGGACGAGTTGTCGAGCGTCAAGGCGACCTCGGCGCGGCCCAGGGCCGCGCGATTCATGGTGCCCATGAAGATGACGTCGTCCATGCGAGCGCTTCGCAGAGCGCGCGTGCTTTGCGCGCCCAGGACCCAGGTGACCGCGTCGACGACGTTGGACTTTCCCGAACCGTTGGGCCCCACCACGGCGGTCACTCCCGGTTCGAATTCGAGCACGGTGTTGTCGGCGAAGGACTTAAAGCCCTTCATGGTCAGTCGCTTCAGAAACACGCAATGACGCTAGCAATCACGGCGTCGCCGACGGTTCTTAGCTTTGACACTTGGGGCAATAGAACGTGGCGCGCTGGCGAAAGGTCTCGCGAACGATCGGCGTGCGGCACTCAAAGCAGGGCAGGCCCTCGCGGTTGTAGACCTGGTGGAAGGCCTGGTAGCCCCCGGGCTTGCCGTCGGGGTCGACGAACTGCTCGTCGTCGAGGGTCGAACCGCCGTACTTAATCGCCTCGGTCAAGATCTCGACGATGGCGCGGTGCAGGCGACGGATCTCGATCGTCGACAACGAATCCGCGGCCCGGTCAAAGCGCAGACCGGCCGCGAAAAGTACCTCGTCACAGTAGATATTGCCAATCCCGCAGATGATGTCCTGATCGGTCAAGACGGCCTTTAAGGGCGTGGTGCGCGAGCGCAGCACCGCGGCCAAGCGGTCCCAGCCGATCTGGTCCTCGAGGGGGTCGAGGCCGAGGTGCGCGAGTTCGGGCACGGCCCGGCGTATCGCCATCCCGTCGCCGCCGATCGAGAGCCGGGCGAATTTCGAGACCTCAACGTTCTCGCCCTCGGCCGGAGGGGTCGAGACGTAGAGTTCGCCGAAGGTTCGCGGATCGACGTAGCGCAACTCCCCGGCGGGCGAGAGTGTCAAGACCACGTGGGTGTGTTTCGGTTTGGGGTCCTTGGGACCCTTCGCGCGAAGTAGCTGGCCGCTCATGCCGAGGTGAACCACCAGGTGGGTGCCGTTGTCGAGCGCCATCACCAGGTTCTTGCCCAGGCGCTGGACACTCTTGATCGTGTGCCCCTCGAGGGCGGCGCGAAAGTCTTTCGCGGATTTATGGCGGCGCACGACACGCCCGTTGGTCACCGAGGCCGCCTTCACCTTCTTGCCCACCAGGTCGCGAGCGAGCGACGCTCGCACCGTTTCTACTTCGGGCAGTTCAGGCATCGCGCCGCTCCCAGGCCTGGCGCGCGGCGTCGGCCTCGGCCGCCTTCTTCGAGCCACCGTGTCCGAGCGCGAAGAGATCCCCGTCAATGAAGACACCGGCCTGATAGGCGACCGCGTGCGAGGGTCCCTCGGCGCTGAGTTCGTAACGCGGCGTGCCGCGACCGCTCCCCTCGCTCCACTGTCGAAGCCGCGTCTTGGGATCGATCGAGCCGGGCTCCTTCGCCGCGTAGCGAACGGTCTCGGCCAGCGCGTCGTGCACGAAGTCTCGAGCCCGTTCGTAGCCGTCGTCGAGGTAGATCGCCGCGACTAGGGCTTCGAAGGCGTCGGCGAGCAGTGAAGGACGCTCTCGTCCGTTCTCCTTTTGCACGCCCTTACCGACGCGCACCACGGCACCGAGGTCCAACTCGCGGGCGGCGTCGGCGAGGGAGGCCTCGTTCACGACGCGCGAGCGCACCAGCGATCCGCCCCCCTCGTCGAGGTCGGGGTACTCGCGCACGATCAAGTCCGCGACCGCCAGGTCCACGACGGCGTCGCCGAGAAACTCCAGACGCTCGTTGGACTCGACGCCGTGCTCGGCCGCGTAACTCGAGTGCGTCATCGCCGTCAGCAACGCCGCACTCGTGGGGGCCAGACCCACGCGTGCCGCCAAATCAGTGATGGACGTGACCGAGAGGCTCACGGGCCCCTAGGCGACCTGCAGCTTGGTCGCTACGTAGTCCACGGCGTCACGCACCGAGGTGAGTCCCTCAAGGTCCTCGTCATCGATGTGAAATCCCGCGACGTTGGTGGAGAGTTGCTCTTCGAGCGCCTCCACCAGCTCGATCAGGGCGAGCGAGTCAGCTCCGAGGTCGCTAAAGGAAGCGTCCTCGCTGATCTCGCTCGGGTTCTTCTCGAGAATCTCGGCCAACTGTGTGGTTACCAGCGTGGCGATGGCGGCCCGAGTCAGTGGCGCCTCAGCGTCGGTCATGACCCCTCCTTTGACGTATCCCAGACTAGCGATTTTTGCGGCTTGACGTGGGAGTTCTCAGGCTTTATCAGGCCGGATGGCCTGGCGCATCTTCTCGACCACCCCGTCGGCCTCCAGTTCGCCCGCTACGCGGATGGCGTTCATCACCGCCGTGGCGTTGGACGAGCCGTGGCTGATCACGCAGATACCTTCGAGTCCGAGCAGCATCGCGCCGCCTTGTTGCTCGGGCGTGAGTTCGCTCGCGACGGGCATCAGGTACTCGAGCAGCGCCGCGCCGGCGCCGCGCGTGACGTCGTTGGTATCGATGACGCCGAGCAGCGTGGCGAAGATGAAACGCAGTGCGCCCTCGAGGGTCTTTAAGGCAACGTTGCCCGTGAAGCCGTCGGTAACGATGACGTCGACGGGACTGGGGATGAGGTCGCGGCCCTCGACGTTGCCATGAAAGTTGATGCCCGGCGTCGCGGCCAAGAGCTCGTGGGTCGCTTTCACGAGTGGCGTGCCCTTCGTCGGCTCCTCACCAATGGAGAGCAGCCCCACCTTGGGTTCGAGAATGCCGTAGTGCGCTTGGGCGAAGGCCGTGCCGAGTTGGGCGAACTGCACCAACATCTCAGGGGTGCACTCTGCGTTGGCGCCCGCGTCCACGAGGATCGCCGGCGTCGAACCGGGATGGGGCAACGGCGTGGCGATGCAGGGCCGAATGACGCCCGGCAGTCGACCCATGCGCAGGAGTGCCGAGGCCATGGTGGCGCCGGTGTTGCCGGCCGAGACCATGGCGCAGGCCCGCGCGTCACGGACGAGTTCGGCGCTTCGAACCAGTGACGAGTCCTTCTTCTTGCGTACCGAGGACGCGGGGTCCTCGTCCATTGAGATCACTTCGCTACAGGCGACGACCTCGAGACCGAGGGGGTCGCCCATCAGCGAGGGCACGCCCACCAGCGTGACGCTCAGTCCCAGTTCGTCCAGGGCGCGACGTGCGCCGGCCACTATTTCTCCCGGCGCAAAGTCGCCACCCATCGCGTCAACGGCGATGGGCAGCGTCAAATCAGTTGACCTCGACCGCTACTCGGCCCTTGTACCAACCGCACTGGGGGCACACGACGTGGGGCAACTTGGAGGTGGCGCACTGCGGACAGACGCTGCGCGCGGGGAGACCGAGTCGCCAGTTGGCGGCTTGGCGGCTACGGCTCTTGGCCTTGCTGGTCTTGCGCTTGGGGACTGCCATCGATCTTCTCTTTCGGTGGGCGACGGGTCAATCGTCGAACTCGGGGTCACTCAATTGGAGTCCATCAAGTGTAGCCCAACGCGGGTCGATCGGCGCCGTGCAGGCGCAGGTCGTCTCGTTCCAGTCAGCACCGCACTGGGGACAGAGTCCCTGGCAGTCCTCGCGGCACAGCGGCGCGAGGGGCAGATCGAGGAAAATCGCGTCGTGGGCCAAGGGCGCCAAGTCGACCTGGTCGTGTTCGATCAGGTAGGCCTCGTCGTCACTCGGTCCGCGCTCGTCGACGTAGCGCTCGTTCACCGAAACCGAACTGAGACCCAACACGGGCGTGGAGCAACGTCGACAGGTCCCGTGCCAGGGCGCTTCGACTCGACCGCGAACCCGAAGCCCGCCGCTGAAGCTCTCGAGTCGCACTTCGACGAGCGTCGTGGCTTCGGGAAAGACGTCGGTCTCGACGGGTGCGCGAGGAGCGAATTCATGGCTCTCGTCAAAGGGCGCCTCGAAGCGCACACTGAGCGAGGAGGGCACGTCGCGCAACAGCTTGGCGACGGACACGAGGTAGGGCGAGCGCACGCGCTAAAAGGCGTCCTGGTCGAAAAAGGACGACGTCACGGGTTCGCTGGGCTCTTCGTAGTGGGTCACGTCGACCTCCTGGTGAAGGAAATCGGCGCCCGGCTCCTCGCCACTCACGAGTGAGGTGGGCAGACCCTGCGCGCTCAGTCGCTCACGTCCCGAGCGCGCGGTGCGAAGTAGTCGTTCGAGGACGATTTCGAAACTGCCGAGCTTGCCGTCAATGAAGTCTTCGGACTGATTGATCATCTGACGGGCCTGCGCCTGGGCCTCCGAGACGATCTGCTCCGCGCGCAGGCGCGACTGGCGAACGATTTCGGTCTTATCGACCATGCGCGCGGCCTCCGCGCGCACCTGATCCATGAGCTGCTGGGCCTTTTGCACTTCGCCAGCCATCAACTCTTCACGATCGCGCAGTGCCCAGCGCGCTTCGCGGATTTCGTCGGGGACGTTACGAAGGGCCTGTTCAAGCAGGTTCAACACGTCGTCACGCGACACCAGCGCCGAGTTCGACAGAGGCATCTGCTTGGCGTTGGCGACCAGTTCAATCAGGTCGCGCAGGTCGGCCTCGATGTCACGCCGGGCGTGTCCCGCCGATGGTTGAATCTCCGGGTCGGCGTAGTCGTCGTAGCTCATTGCTGCGCCTTGGGAAACATCGCGGCCAGGCGCTTGGCCACGGGCTCGGGCACGAAGCTCGACACGTCCCCGCCGTAGCGCGCGACTTCTCGAAGCAGGCGCGACGCGATGAACGACGTGTGCGAGCTCGACGGTAAGAACAGCGTCTCGACCCCCGACAAGGAGCGATTCATCTGGGCCATCTGCAACTCACTCTCAAAATCCGACACCGCGCGCAGGCCCTTGACGATCGAGGTCGCGTTGACGTCGCGCGCCACGTTGACCAGCAGCGTGGCGATGGATACTATCCGCACGTTGCCCAAATGGACGCAACTTTCGCTGATCATGTCGCGACGTTGTTCGAGGTCGAAGAGCGGTTCGGATTTTTGGGGATTGCGAATCGCGGCCACCACGATCTCGTCGAAGATGCGCGAGGCCCGTTCGACCACCTCGAGGTGCCCGTTGTGAAAAGGATCGAACGAGCCGGGGATGAGGCCGACCGTCATGCGACCTCGTCGGGCGCGGGTTCCAGCATTGTTACGAGCGTAGTGCCGTAACGCTTGGTTTTGGTGACGAACCAACTTTGGGGGGCTTCGACGTGGCGGTCATTTTCGACCACCACCCGTTGCGCCTTGACGTCTCGCAAGAGGCTCGCCACGTCCATGGGGCCATAGGGCGGGTCGCACAGGACCAGGTCGAGGTCACCCGGCGGACTCCAAAGGGGTAGCGTCGCACGCACGTAGATCGCCTCGCCCCCCAAATGCAGCGGGTCGAGATTCTCCTTGGCCGCGGCCAAACAGGCGGGGTCGGCGTCGACGAAGTAGATCTTGCGCGCGCCTCGCGAAAGGGCCTCGATGCCCATCGCGCCCGAACCGCAGTAGAGGTCGGCCACCACCAGGTCCTCGAGTCCCCCGCGGCTCTCGAGCATCGAAAAGATGGCTTCGCGCGCGAAGTCAGTCGTCGGCCGCACACTCGCGGGCAGTTTCGCCTTGAGCCGACGCCCCCGGGCACTTCCACCGATTACGCGCACGTCACCAGGGTAGGGCCTTTCGCCTCAGGACTTGAACAGGTAGCTCGCCTCGTCGTCGTCGACGAAGAGGCGAAGCTCGTCGCTGATGGCGGCCAACCCCTCGGCGTGCTCGTCGACCAGCGTGCTCGCCAGCGCCTGCGCCTCGCGTAAGAGGTTTTCGTCCCTTCTCAGGTTCGCCAGTCGAAGGTCGCTTCGGCCCTTTTGGCGCGCGCCGAGCAGGGTACCTTCACCTCGTTGGTCGAGATCGACTTCGGCCAAGGCGAAACCGTCGTTCGAGGCCACGAGCGCCTCGAGGCGCGCCGTGCTCTCATCGCCCGGCGCGTCACCGAGCAGGTAGCAGTAGCTCTGGACGTCGCTTCGACCGACGCGGCCGCGCAGTTGGTGCAGCTGGGCCAGACCAAAACGCCAAGCGTCCTCGATCACGATGAGCGTGGCTTCGGGTACGTCGACCCCTACTTCGATGACCACCGTGGCGACGAGGACCTCAATCTCGCCGGCCCGAAAACTCGCCATCACCGACTCTTTTTCGTCGGCCTTCATCTGTCCGTGCAAGAGCCCCACCGAGAGTCCGCGAAGTTCATCGAGTGCCAGGCGCGTGCGTTCCTCGACCGCGCTCGTCGCCTCGACGCGCTCGGAACCTTCGACGAGGGGACACACGACGTACGCGCGATGACCCTTTTTCACCTCGTCGCGCACGTGCGCCCAACAGTCGCGGACCTCTGAGGCGGACCTCGCCCAATGAGTTTCGATTTCGAGACGACCGCTGGGCATCTCGTCGATGATCGAAAGGTCGAGGTCGCCAAAGAGCACCATCGCCGCCGTACGCGGAATGGGCGTGGCGGTCATGACCAGCAGGTCCGGGTCGCGGCCCTCGGCGCTGCGTGCACGACCCTCGTCGCGCAGCGTGGCGCGCTGCTCGACGCCAAAGCGGTGCTGCTCGTCGATCACCAACAGTCCGAGCGAGCGGAAACGTACGTCCTCACTGAGCAGCGCGTGAGTGCCCACCACGACGTCGATCGATCCCGACGCGAGGCCTTCGAGGACCTGCTGGCGCTCCTTCGCGCGTAGCTTTCCGCTCAAGAGCGCCACGTTGAGGGCCCGACGGCCACCGAGCACTCCCTCGTCGGCGACGTCAAGACCCGCCACGTCACGGCGCAGGGCCGCCAAGTGCTGCTCGGCCAACACCTCGGTGGGGGCCATGACGACACCTTGGCGTCCGCCCTCGACCACACCCAGCAAGGCGACGAGCGAGACCAGGGTCTTACCCGAGCCCACGTCTCCTTGGAGGAGCCGATTCATCGGGAGTTCGCCCGCGAGGTCGGCGAAGATCTCGCCGAGCACCTGACGTTGCGCCCTCGTCGGGGCGAAATGATGCTGGGCGAGGAATCGCCGCACCAGCGAATCGCTCGCCGCGCTGGACGCGCCGGGCGTCACGTCGAGGTCCGCGAGGTTGAGGTGATGGGCGATGCCGTGGGCCATCTCGATCAGTCGGCGACGGCGCAGCGCAATCAGGACCTGGAGACGCAAGAACTCATCGAAGATCAGGCGGCGTCTCGCCGGCGCCACGTCGGCGAGCTCGCGCGGCAGGTGGATCTGAAAGTACGCCGCGGTGCGGTCAATGAGTTCCAGGCGAGCGCGCGTGGCGTCGTCAAGGGGGTCGAGCAGCGGTCCGGCGCGGCGTAGCGATTCCTCGATGAAGCCGCCAAGTTCCCAACTCGTAAGGCCCGCTTTGCCCGACGCCGGGTAGATCGCCACGACGCGTCCCACGCGCGAAGGATCGCGCTCCTCGCCGCTCGGTCCCACGATCACGTCGACGATGGGATTGGTCATCTGGCGTGCGCCGCGGTATTCGCCCACGGTGCCAAAGAACAACGCCTGGGTGCCGACGACGAGCTGTCGTTCTCGCCACGCCTGGTTGAAGAAGACGACGCGAAAGTTTCCCCCGTCTTCGGTGACGCTCACTTCGACCAGGGCGCGTCCCTGGCGGGTTCGCCGCGCGCTCACTTTGGCGACTTCGCCCATCACCGCGGCGCTCTCACCCACCGAGAGTTCGGAAAGTTCCGCGCGTCGGGTGCGATCGATATGAAGGCGCGGATAGTGGGTGATCAGATCAAAGACGTTGTCGATCTCCATCGACGCCAGCGCCGCGGCACGCTTTTCTCCGACGTGGCGCAGTTTCGTGACCGCAATCTCACCAAGTTCACGAAGGGGCCGCGGTGACGCGTCGCTCACTCGAGACCGAAGTAGTAGGGGTAGAGGGGCTGGCCGCCGTGGTGCACCTCCACCGCGACGTCGGGATGCTCCTCGCCGAGCAGGTCGCTCAAGCGGCGCGTCACGGCCGGCGAGGATCCGTCGCCTTCGATGATGGTGAGCAGTTCGTGCTCGGGACGAATGAGCCGCTCCAAGAGTTGAGCGCTCGCGCCCAGCAACGAGTCGGCGATGCTCAAGACCCCTTCGTGGCCCAGCCCGATCCAGTCGCCGACGCGCACGGTGCCCGCGGGCGTCGTGGTGTCGCGTACGGCGCGCGTGACTTCCCCGGCCACGACGTTGCAGGCCGAGGCGCGCATCGCGCTCTGGTTCTCCTCGGCGGACGCGTCGGGGTCGTAGTGCAAGAGCGCGGCGAATCCCTCCACGATCGAAGTCGTCGCTACCACAAGAACTTGCTGATCGACCAGGGCGTCGACTTGCTCGGCGACGGCGATGATGTTCTTGTTGTTGGGCAAGATCACGACCTGGGCCGATCCGCTGGCGAGCACCGCGTCGACCAGGTCGGCCGTCGAGGGATTCATGGACTGGCCCCCTTTCACCAGTTGGCGCACGCCCAAGGAGCGGAAGATTCGTCCGATTCCTTGACCGACGACGACCGCCACGACCGAGGTCAACGGCGCGGGCTCGTCATTCGCGGGCGCCTCGCTCGCGTGCGCCTCGCGAACCCAGCGCTCCTCGAGTACCTGTTCGGCGAGGTCGGTGACCTTGATCTGGCGCGGACGACCCGCGTCGAGGGCGGCCTCGATCGCGGCGCCGACGTCGTCGGTGTGGATGTGGCAGTTGTAGAGGCCCTCGCCGCCCACGATGACGATGGAGTCGCCTATGCCCTCCCAGACTCCGCGAAAGGCGTGCATCTTGTTGTCGTCGGCGTCGAGCAGGTACATCACCTCATAGCGCAGGTCGCTCAGCGCGGCGTCCAAGGCCAGAGCGCTCGCCGGCGCCGCGCCCAGGGAGTCCAGCGCCGGCGCTTCGGGTAAGGGGTCGCCGGCGACCACGTGGCACAGCGAATCAAAGAACAGCACCAGACCGCTCCCGCCCGAGTCGACGACGCCCGCCTCTTTCAGCACTGGCAGCTGCTCGGGCGTGCGGGCCAGAGCGACGCGCGCCTCGTCGCGGGCCCCTCGAACCAGCGAAACAAGATCTTCCTCGTGGGCGCGCGCGCCCTGGGCCCCGGCGCGCGCGACCGAAAGTATCGTTCCCTCCAGCGGCCGCGCGACGGCCTGACGAGCCAGTTCGTCGGCTCGCTCCAGGGCACCGGCGAGTTGCTTGGGCGAGACGTCCTCCCCGTTGAAGTCGGCGACGAGTCCACGCAGGAGCTGCGAGAGGATGACGCCCGAGTTGCCTCGGGCCCCCATCAAAGAGCCGTGGGCGATCGCGCGCGCGACACTGGCCAGGGAGTGCTCGGCGCCGGGAGCGTCGAGCTCGGCGATGACCGATTCAATGGTGAGGGCCATATTGGTCCCGGTGTCGCCGTCGGGGACGGGAAAGACGTTCAAACGGTTGATGACCTCTCGATGGCTCGTCAACAGCCCACCGAAGGTGCGGATCGCGGCGCGTACATCGTTCGCCGACAGCGTCGCGGTGGTCGTCATCGTTAGCGATGCTACAATGGTCCTTCGATTAATTGAGGGCCCGGGGCGAACCCGGTCCCGGCGCGAAGGAGAAACGTCACCATGGCATCAGTCTGCGAACTCTGCGGCAAGAAGCCCTCGTTTGGCATGAACGTTTCGCACTCGCACCGTCGCACCAAGCGCCGTTGGAATCCGAACATTCAGCGCGTTCGCGCTCTCGTGGGCGGCTCGCCACAGCGTTTGAACGTGTGCACGGGTTGCCTTCGCTCGGGCAAGGTCACCAAGCCCGTTCGTAGGGTCACGACCAACTAGAGCTCGTGCTCAAAGCCCTTTCGATCAAAGGGCTCACCCGCTAGCAACCGGCGCTGAGGATCGGCCACGATTCGCCCGATCGACACCGGTCGGCGCAGTCCGCGGTCCTGAAAGAGCATTCGCAAACGACCCGGGTCACTCGTGGTGAACACCAGTTCGTAGTCTTCGCCACCGCTCGTCGCCTCGTCCAACGTGGCGCCTTCGACTACGGGAATCGAGTCAAGCTCGAATCCGACCTGCGACGCGTCGGCCAGTCGATGAAGGTCGAGCCCCAGACCGTCACTCAGGTCCATCATCGCGCCCGCCCCGGCGTCTCGCGCGGCCATACCTTCGCGAAGCCGCGGCCAGGGCCGGCGGTGGGTCAGCACGAGTTCGTCATTGAGCGCGAACCCCTCACGACGTCGACGCAGCCCGGCCGAGGACGCTCCGAGGGGACCAGTGACCATGAGTTCGTCGCCGGCCCGCGCGCCGCTGCGCAGTACCGCACCTCCACCAGGACATTCACCCAAGACCGTGACCGCGATGCTCACCTGGTTCCCCCGCGAGAGGTCGCCGCCCACGATCGGGCATCCCGTCAACTGCGCGGCCTCGGCCGCGCCGTAGTGCAGTTCGTCGAGGTCGGTGCCCGCCGGCGCGGTGACGGCCATGACCAGCGCGCGAGCGCGCGCGCCCATCGCCGCGAGGTCCGACACCGCCGCGGCCACGGCCTTGAAGCCAAGGTCGCGCAGCGGAAAAAGTTCAGCGTCGAGGTGGATTCCCCACACGGCCACGTCGGTCGAGACGATTGCCTCGCCCACCAGGGGTCTTAAAACGGCCGCGTCGTCACCAACGTGACGCTCGCCACGCACGACCGTACGCTCGGACACAATTTTGCCGATACGCTCAAGGACGTCATCTTCGTGCTGGCTGAGCTCCCGCAAGGGATTAGTTGGGTCCGCTGGCGCGTTCATGACGGCAACTTAAAGTGCGATTTCGTTACGGGACGAAGTCAGCGATACGGAAGAGGGAATGGTGGCGTACCCAACCAAGAATAAAAAACTTATCGAATGGGTGGAAGAGGTGGCACAACTCACTACCCCCGATCGTATCCACTGGTGCGACGGTTCAGCAGTCGAGTACGACAATCTTTGTCAACTGCTCGTCGACAACGGAACCTTCACCAAGCTCTCGGACGCCAAGCGTCCAAACAGTTACTACGCCACGTCGGACCCGGGCGACGTCGCACGCGTAGAGGACCGCACGTTCATCTGCTCAGAAAAGGAGATCGACGCCGGTCCCACGAACAACTGGACCGACCCCGCCGAGATGCGCGCCACGCTCAAGGGCCTCTTCCAGGGTTCGATGAAGGGCCGAACGATGTACGTCGTTCCCTTTTCGATGGGACCGCTCGGCTCCAACATCAGCCACATCGGCGTCGAGATCACCGACTCGGCCTACGTGGCCGTGTCGATGCGCATCATGACGCGCATGGGCAACGGTGCCCTCGAGGTGCTGGGCGACGAAGGCGAGTTCGTGCCCTGCCTGCACTCCGTGGGCTATCCCCTCGAGAACGGAAAGGCCGACCTCGCCTGGCCTTGTGACTCGGAGAACAAGTACATCGTGCACTTCCCCGAGACTGCCGAAATCATCTCCTACGGTTCGGGCTACGGCGGCAACGCGCTGCTCGGCAAGAAGTGCTTCGCCCTGCGCATCGCTTCGGTCCTGGCGCGCGACGCGGGCTGGCTGGCTGAGCACATGTTGATCTTGAAATTGACCAATCCCGCCGGCGAGGCGCGCTACGTCACGGCGGCGTTCCCGAGCGCCTGTGGCAAGACGAACCTCGCGATGTTGGTGCCCACGCTCCCGGGCTGGAAGGTCGAGACCATTGGCGATGACATCTGCTGGATGAAGCCCGGCCCCGACGGTCGCCTCTACGCGATCAACCCCGAAGCCGGATTCTTCGGCGTGGCCCCGGGAACCAATATGGAGACCAACCCCAACGCGATGTACTCCATCGAGGCCAACACCATCTTCACCAACACCGCGCTCACCGCTGACGGCGACGTGTGGTGGGAGGGCATGGGAGAGCCGCCGGCCGGACTGACCGACTGGAAGGGGCAGCCCTGGAGCAAGGAGTTGGGCACGCCCGCCGCGCACCCGAACTCGCGATTCACCGCTCCCGCGGGCCAGGACCCCGCGATCGCGCCCGAGTGGGAGGACCCCGCGGGCGTGCCGATCGACGCGATCCTCTTCGGGGGCCGTCGCGCGAGCGTCGTGCCGCTGGTCTTTCAGTCGCGCAGTTGGGACCACGGCGTCTTTTTGGGATCGATCATGGCCAGCGAGACCACGGCCGCGGCCACCGGAGCCGTGGGCAACCTGCGCCGAGACCCCTTCGCGATGCTCCCCTTTTGCGGCTACAACATGGCGGACTACTTCGGTCACTGGCTCACGTTCTCACAGCGCTTCGACGAAGACAAGTTGCCCAAGATCTTCTACGTCAACTGGTTTCGCAAGAGTGACGACGGTCGCTGGCTCTGGCCGGGCTACGGCGAGAACTCTCGCGTCCTCGAATGGGTCTTCGAGCGCACCGCCGGTCGCGGCGACGCGAAGGAGACGCCCATTGGCTTCGTGCCGACCACGAGCGCGATCAACGTCGAGGGGCTCAACGTCTCTGCGGCCGACCTCGAAGAGCTCTTGACGGTGGACGAGGACGAGTGGCGTGATGAAGTGCCGCGCCTGCGCGAGCACTACGCCCAGTTCGAGGACCGCCTGCCCGCCGAGCTCGCTGGCTTCGTCGACGACCTCGAAGCTCGCCTCGGCTAGTCCGCGGTCTCGGCGTCGGCGACGATGAGTCGCGGGCCCGAAGGCCAGTCGAAATAGCGCCACGTCCAGTTGATCATCACCCGGAGCCGGTTGCGAAAACCCACGAGGTACCAAAGGTGCAACGCCAGCCAGGCGACCCAGCCCAAGGTGCCCTTAATGACGCCTCCCACCGGCAGCTTGGCGACCGCGGCGCGACGTCCGATGGTGGCCATGATGCCCTTGTTCTTGAAGCGAAAGGGCTCGGTCTCTTCGCCCTTTAGTACGCGCAGCAACTGCCTGGCGCAGTGCTTCCCGGACTGAATAGCGACCGGGGCGAGTTGGGGGCAGAACGACTCGTGGTCGGCGGGCACCAGGGCCGCGTCGCCCACCGCCCACACGTTGGCGCTCTCGAGCACCCGCAGGTCGGGGGTGACGCGCACGCGCCCGCTTGGTCCCGGCGACGCCTGAAGATCTTGGGCCAACGTTCCCGAAGCGGTGACCCCGGCCGCCCAGATGACCGCCGCGGCCTCCAAGCGCTCGCCGTCGGAGAAACGAATGGCGTGCTCTTCGACCTCGACGACGCTGCGGCCGAACTCAATGTCAACACCCATGCGCTCGAGTTCCTTCTTCGCGTACGTGCTCGCCGATTCGGGAAAAGCGGTCAGCAGGCGCGGTGCCAGATCGACAAGTTTGACGCGAACCTGGCTCGGGTCGAGGTCCAGACCGTCGCGTTTAATGGCGATGCCAATCAGTTCTGAGAGCGCGCCAGCGGTCTCGACACCGGTCGGACCCCCGCCCACCACGACGAAGTGCAGCGCCACCGAGGAGTGCTCGGACGCCACTTCGGCCCGCTCGAGAGCGAGCAGGACGCGGTTACGAAGGGCACGAGCATCGGCCAACGAGTACAGCGGCAACGCGTAACGCGACGCGCCGGGAATGCCGAAGTACGACGCGATGGCGCCGGTCGCCACGACGAGGTGGTCGTAGGCCAGCACCGAATCATCTTCGAGGACGAGACGGTTCTCGCGTTGATCGACGAGACGCACGCGCGCGTGACGGAACCGCACGTTCGGCGCGTCACCAAAGATGGTGCGAATCGGGTAGGCCACGTCGGCCGGTTCGAGGCCGGCCGTGGCGACCTGGTAGAGCAGGGGCAAGAAAGTGTGGAAATTGTGCTTATCAATGATGGTGACGCGCACCGGCTTTTTCGCGAGCCCTCGCGCCGTCGCGATGCCCGCAAATCCACCGCCGATGATGACCACGTGGGGTAGATCAGCACGATTTTCAATCTTGGGGGATATCGCCATATCCCAGTACAGCATAGGAACCGCGAAGCGTTAGGCGCGAGCGAGCCGACGTCCGACGAAGTACACCAGCGCTCCGAGCACGAGCAAGAACGCCAGCAATCGATCGCCGACGCCAAAGGAGAGCGTGATCGCGACCGGCACCAACGCGCCCACCACCCACAGCAACTGTTGGCGCACCGCGAAGCGCGCGAAGGTCCGCCCCTGGGCTCCCGGGGCGATGTGGCGTTGAGTGATCGCGTCGAAGCTGGGCTGGGCGACCGCGGCCCACAGGCCCAGCCATCCGGCCAGCACGATCTGGGCGACGAGCGCAGAGCGCTGGCTGGCCACCAGCGCCCCGAGACCGGTGAAGGTAAGCGCGAAGGTCAACAGCGTCGGTTCGCTCAGTCGATTTCGCAGACGGGTCACGAAGGCCAAGCCGGTCAGCGACCCGACCGCGCTCAGCGCGAGCGCGAAAGCAAACCAACCGAGTCCCGCGTGCGCGCGACGAAGACCAAAAGCCAGCAGGAACGTCGTAAAACCCACGCTAAAGCGCATCAGGGCCGCCGCCGCGAGTCCCCAGGCGACCTCGCTGTTTCCCAGGGGGGCGAGCGCGTGACGATCGCGTTCGTGCTGGGAAAGGCCCGTCACCTCGTCGCGCACGACCTTCGCTGGGCGTTGCAGGCGCAAGCTCGCCACGGTCGCCGCGACGAAGACCACCGCCGCCACGAAGAGCACGCTCGAGGCGTTCACGCCCTTGAGTAACGCCGCGCCGAGGGAACCCGCGACCAGCCCAGAGAGCGTACCGAGCAGGGTGAGCTGCGCGTTGAAGCCGGCGTAACCCGCTTCTTCGACCTCGCCCTCGCTGGGCCATCCCGCCGAGCCCACCTTGGCGCCGTGCTCTCGGAACTGATCGGTGCGAGCCATTTCGGGCACCAACGCGCCGCGCGTCACGACGTAGAGCTTGGAGGAGATGAGCACCAAAAAAGCCTCCGGAAAGAGCCAGAGCGAGTTGAGGTGCTGAGCCATCGACCAACACAGCAGCACCCGCGCCGACGCCGAAAGGGCGACCAAAATACGACGCCCGTTCGCTGAACGGTCGATCAGGGGTCCGAGGAGGGGCGAAACGACGGCGAAGGGTGCGATCGTGATTAAGAGATAGAGCAGCACCTTGCTCTTGGCTTCGGTCGGCGAGACCGAGAAGAAGAGCGATCCGGCCAGCGAGACGGTCACCAACGTGTCGCCCGCCATCATGATCACGTGCACCAGGGCGAGGCGCCCGAAGGCGGTGCCCTGGTCGAAGAGATCTTGGGCGGACGCCCAGGCGAGGGAGGCCAGTCCGCGTCGTCGCACGCCTTCACAGTAGGTGAAGCCCTCGCTTGATTGAAGACAGCCCTCGGTGAGGCTCAGTTGGAGTGACAACCTCGCGAATCGATGCGCGCAGGCAGCGTGGCGTTGCCACAGACCGCCGCTCGCTGGGCGAAGCGCCAGTGCGACGAGCGCGAATCGAAGTACAAGACCTCGGTCACCCCGACGGCTCGAGCGCCGCTGCCGATCGTCGCCCACGCGAAGGCCCAGGGGCCCTCACAGCCGTAGTAGTCCAAATGCGTCAGTGCTAGCGGCCCGTGAAAAGCGCCCGCCAGAGCCGAGGGAACGCACGGGGTGGACTCGGGCATCGAGGAGCGTTGGCACCACGCTGCACTCGCGCTCACGACGAGTCCCGCGAGCAACAGCACCGCGACGAGACCACGACGAAACATCACCTTGGAAGTTCACCACAGGAAACGAAAGAGCGCTAGTCCTTCGGAGGGGTAAGCAGCGAGAAGAAGAGGACGCTCGCCGAATGCTCCCAGAGCTCGTCGCTGACGGGATTGAGCGAGATGTCATCAACGACGCGCCCGAAGAGGAGAATCTGCAGCAAAACGGCCAAGAAGTGCGCGTCGACGTCGCGTCGAACCCAGCCTCGCTGCTGACCGAAACGAACGATGTCACTCAGGGTGGCACTCGCTTCGGTCTGGGCGCGAGCGATCAGAACGCGAAGCTCTTCGCGTGCCGCCGCAGCGGCCACCACGCGCAGACGCATCGTGCGGCGCCGACGGCGTTCTTCGCCCGACGAGACTGAGGTCACGATGGGAATCACCGCGGAGAGGTACTCGTCGAAGGTCTCTGAGTCTTCGGTGGCGTGGCGCACGCCCTCTAAATCGTCTGTCGTGAGACGAGTGAAGAGCATTTCGTACGCGGCGTCAATGACACCCTCGCGCGAACCGAAATGGTGATAGACCGAGCCGTAATTCACGCCCGTGGCTTCACAGATTTCCGGTATGCGAATACGCGATTCATCCACCATCATGAGCCGCTCGGCGACGGCGTCGAGTACCGACTGCATCACCGGGAGCGAACGGGCCTGTTTGGACATTGTTTTTATCCTAATTGTTGACAAAAAAGTAACGTGGTGTGGTCCCACACTATCGTTCCTGGTCAAGACGGTGGCAAACTGACCGAACGAAATTCGAACGCCATTAAGGTCGCCCTTCAACCGAGGAGATACGTGTCCGAGACCCCAAATTTGACCGTCGTGCTCGCCAGTACCCGTCCGGGCCGCAAGGGTGAGCCCATCGCTCGCTGGTTCGTCGAGCTCGCTCGCGCCCATGGTGGCTTCGACGTCAAGCTGGTCGACCTGGCCGAAGTCAACCTGCCTATCTACAACGAGCCTCAACAACCCGTGACGGGTGAGTACGCCTACGAGCACACCAGGCGGTGGTCGAACATCGTCAAAAGCGCCGACGCCTTCGTCTTCGTCATGCCCGAATACAACTACAGCTTTAACGCCGCGATCAAGAACGCGCTCGACTATCTCTACCGCGAGTGGCGCTACAAGCCTGTTGGACTCGTTGCTTATGGCGGTGGCGCGAACGGAACGCGTTCGATCCAGGCCCTCAAACCCGTCCTCTTGGCGCTCAAGCTTTTTTGGGCCGGCGACGTGGCCATCGGACTTGGCGCCCATCCCATCGTCGAGGGAGCCTTCGAGGGAAGCGAACTTTTGGAAAAGGCCGCGCACGCGATGCTTGGTGAACTTGCGCGACTCGAAAGCGCGCTGAAGGTCCTTCGACCAGAACAGACGAGCTAAGAAATCACTTCGCCCAGTAATTCGCGCACCCGATGTCGCCAGTTGATCCCCTCGGTCGAGGCGCCCGAGTCGTGGAGTTCTTGTCGCTCGGCGCGAAGTACCTCCGCCGCGTGAGCGACGCCTTCGGGCATCACCGCGGCCACCCGGTCTCGCAACTCTTGTGACAACGCGGGTGAGGCCCCCCGGGTCGTGACCGCCACGGTGACCTCTCCTCGATGAAGCAGCGCCATGAAATAAAAGTTGGAACGCTTCGGGTCATCAACGACGTTGAGCCAAAGTCCGCGTTGCTTCGCCTCGTGGACTATCTGATCGTTCACCTCAGCGTCGCCCGTCGCCGCAATCACGAGCGAGAACCCCTCGAGATCTCCCGAAACGTAGGCTCTTCGTTGAAAGCGGTCGAGGTTCGTTGGCAGACTCCCCGTCACCGAGGTGGCGATGACACTCACCCGCGCGCCCGACGCGAGGCACTGGGCCGCCTTGTGAGCGCCAACGCGCCCGGCGCCCACCACGAGCACGTTGACACCTTCGAGATTGAACGCCAACGGCAGCACTACGCCCCGCCTACTCGGGCAGCCTCGAGGACCCCGGAGAAATCGAGGGCGGCGACTTCTCCCACGACGATCACCGCGGGCGCGTCAACGTCAAGGTCAGCGAGATTGTCCAGCGTCGAGCGAGTGGTGAGTTGACGGTGCGTCCACGCGCGCTCCACGACGGCGACCGGCGTGTCGGCGCCTCGGCCCTCCTCCAGCAGGTCCCTGGCGAGTCGAGCTCGACTCTCGACGCCCATCAAGATCACGAGCGTAAGATCACCGCGACTCAACCCGGCGACGTCAATGAAGTCGCCATTGGCCCCGTGACCGGTGATTACGATGACGCCCCGACTCACGCCACGATGAGTGACCGGTATTCCCGCCGCGAGTGGACCCGATAGCGCTGAGGTGACGCCCGGAACAACTTCGGCTACGAGACCCGCTTCGTTCAGGGCCAACCACTCTTCACCACCGCGGCCAAATACGAAGGGGTCACCACCCTTCAGACGAACCACGCACTCGTAGCGCTTTGCAAAGTCGACCAGTGTTTCGTTGATGCTCCGCTGGGTGGGTAACGACCCGCGGCGTTTGCCGACGTCGATCACGACCGCGTCGCTGCGCACCGTGGCCAGAACACTCGCGTCGACCAAGCGATCGTGGATGACGACGTCAGCGCGGGCGACGAGTCGCGCCGCGCGCAGCGTCATGAGGTCCGCCGCCCCCGGACCGGCACCCACCAAGTAGACGCTCACGCGATCTGCGCCCGCGTTACGAAGTCGCCGAAAGACTCACCCTCTATTCCTTCGCGCCCCCAGCGTTCAAAGAGTGGTCCGATGACGCCCGGGATCTCTTCCATCGAGACTTTCTCTCGGTAGGTGCGAGCGAGGCGATCACCACGAGCGCTGCCGCCCAGCACTAGGTCGTAGGTCGTCTTCGTACGTCCGACCACTCCAATCTCGGCCACCGCTGGTCGCGCGCAGCCATTGGGGCATCCCGTCATTCGCAGTTGCACGGGACGCCGGGCTGCGCTGCTTTGCGCCAACTGGCCCTCCAGGGCGTCAACCAATTCGGGAAGTCGCCGCTCGGCCTCGGCGAGAGCCTGTCCACACGTGGGCAGCGCGGGGCACGCCAGGGCCGTGCGCTCGATTGCGCCCAACTCATCCTCGAAGCGAATTCCGTGATGTCGCAGCAGCTCGTCAATTGAGGCTCGATCGTGATCGGCGACGCCGCTCACGATCAGGTCCTGCAACGGAGTCAGATGAAACACGAGGTCGCCACGTTGCGCGAGCGCGCGCGCGGCACTGCGCAGACGAAGTTCGCCGTGATCGCGAACGCGACCAGCGCTGACACGAAGACCGAAATGCCAGGCTCCCCCGGCCAGCCGCCGCCAACCGAGGTGGTCGTCGTGGCCAAAGGGCGCCATGGTGAGCGGCGCACGTAACCCGCGCCCGAGACGAGACTCCACATCGGCCACGAAGGCGGCGATACCCAGATCCGCGATCACGTACTTGAGGCGGGCGCGCTTTCGCTCCCTTCGATCTCCGAGTTCGCGGTACGCGTCGACGATGGCCGCGATCGTTTCAATCGCTTCGTCATCTCGCACGAAGGCCACGACGTTTCCCAGTCGAGCAAACGTATTCGCGTGCGAATAGGACCGGCCAAGTCCCCCGCCGACGATCAGATTGAATCCTCGTCCGGCTTCGGGGTGCGTCCCAGGGACCAAACCAACGTCTTGGGCGAAAACGTCCACGCAGTTCTCGTGGGGACTAGCGATGGCAATCTTGAACTTACGAGGCAAATACGTTTCGCCGTAGAAGGCGTGCTCGTTGCTCTCGCGCGTTACGGCCCGCTCACCGTTGACGAAAATCTCCCAGTGAGCTTGAGTATTCGCGCGAAAGTGCGACGCCAGGCGTTGGGCCACGCCACCCATGGAGGCGTCGTCTCCACCATGATGCAGCGCCGGGCAGACTACGACGTTGCGCACGACGTCACCACATCCGCCAAAAGTGGTTAGCCAACGCTCATCAAGTTTGGTCGCCAACGTGCGAAGGCCTCCCTTGAGCACACCGTGCAGTTGCACGGCCTCGCGCGTCGTCAAACGAAGCGTGCCGTCAGCGACCTCGTCGGCCAGCGAATCGAGGGCTAACCACTGCTCGCTCGACAGAGCCCCTCCGGGAACCACGACGCGCGCCATAAAGATGTAATCCAAGGCTTCCTTCGCCAGCGCCCGTTCGCGGCGGGTGTCGCGGTTGTCCTGGGCGTAGATGCCGTGGAATTTCAAAAGCTGCTCGGACGACTTCGAAACGTCAGGACTGGCGTTCGTCAACTCCGTGTCCAGTTCGCCACGAAGCAGGTCGCTCGATCGCTTTATGGCTTCTACCGGTGACTCTTCGGCTATCTCAATACTCACGCTCGGCCCTTCTCACTATTCCTGATAATTTATATCAAGTTAATAGAGAATAGGCAAGAGTTTCTCCATAGCCCCTCGTGATGGACCTAGTTTCGGTTACTGATACGCAAACGCGGCGAGATCTCGAGCCGCATCGTGTGTGATCTCAGGACACAGAATCACGGCTGCCTCGGTTCCGTGCATCGTGCCCAGTACGTTTCGCCCACGCGCCGCCACGCCCGCGGCAAGGAGGCGACGGTAAAACTCGATCCCCTGGTCGCGCAAGGGGTCACACTCATTGACGCTGATGACCGTGGGGGGAAGACCGCGCAGATCCTCCTCGCTGGCGAAGAGCGGCCAGGCCAGAGGATTCTTCGATTCGAAGGCCTCAATGCCGTATCCCACGACGGCGACGTTCCCACCAAGACTGATAAAGATGCCGTCGTTCTCCGCGTAGGACGAAAAGGAAGCATTGTGTTCAACGGTGAGAAATGGACACAGGGCGTAGATGCCTCGCACCAACAACAGTTCGCCGCTTCGCTTCAGCGCCAGTCCCGTCGCGAGGGCTAAGTTGCCCCCGCCGCTCTCGCCACTCACGACCACGCGCGTGGGTTCGACGCCGAGTTCTCGGGCGTGCTCGTGCACCCAGCGCAGCCCGCTCAGGCAGTCATTGAGTCCGCCGGGAAAGGGCGCGACTTCGGCTACGCCCGAGGGCATCATGGCGTTTCGAAACTCCACCATCGCGACCGCGACGCCTTTGGCCGCGATGATGCGCGCCAGAGCGCGATAGTTCCCGTTAAAGCTCGACGACCACATCATGGCGCCGCCGTGGATGTAGTACACGCAGGGAAGCACTTCTTCAGTGTCGGGACGAACGAACTGGATCTTGATCGTGTTGGCGTCGGGTGAAGACGTCACGTCGTAGGTCTGAAAGCGCAGTCCCGTCGAAGGCGCTACGGACTCATCGTCACAGATCTCGGCCATGGCGCGCGAGAACTCCTCGGCGGCGATGGCCTCAGGCGTAGCGGCGATGGCCATCAGCTCGTCACGATTGGCGACGTTTCGTGGTGGCGAAATCGGCACCAGGGCGAGAAACGCCCGTAGTCGCGGATCGAGTCGGGGGTCGTCAGCGACGTTCGTAGTCACGGCACCTCTCTTCATCGTTGGCCCAGCGTGGGAACCCTTCGCGCTGACGCTATCGCGCACCTCGCCACTAACGCCACGGCTGAGCGCTCGACACCCATTTGAGGGGTCCACGATTCACAGAAACTCCCTAACCAACTCACAGCCTTCTCTTCGGTTCTTCACAGCGATTTCAAAGCGGCCCTTTCTACGTTGTACGTAAACCAAATGAATAGGGAGAAAATTATGAAGCGGTTCATCAAAACTGGACTCGGTGCGGTGGCGCTCATCACCACCCTCGGCGTGGTCGCACCCAGTGTGGCCTTCGCCTCGAGCACCTCCACCACGAGCCACGCCAGTGCTAACGCCACGGCGTGGACGACCTGGCGTACGTCGTGGGCGAACTACGTCGCGGGAATCAAGGCGATCAACGCGACCTACCGCGCGTCGCTCCAGAGCGCACGTTCGACGTTCGAAAGTGCCAAGAGCGCGGCCACGACGGCGGCCGACCGACAAGCAGCTCGCGCCGCCTTGCAGAGCGCGATTGAAGCAGCAGTCAGCGCACGCGTCGCGGCGATCACCGCCGCAGGTAGCCCGCCCGCCCCGCCTTCGGGTTACAACGGCTCGGCGTGGGTGACCGGTTTGCAAACCGCCAATGAGACCTTCCGCACCAGCGTCGCCGCGGCTCAGAGCACGTTCGCCCAAGCCCTCGCGAGCGCGACGACCAGCGCCGAGCGCGTCGCGGCTCGCGGAGCGCTCCAAATCGCGGTGGGCAACGCACTGGTGGCGCGTTCGAACGCGCTGCTCGCGCTAGGCGCTCGCCCGACCAAGGCGGGTCAACCCCTTAGCTAAATCAGCGACGATCCGTGCGCGAACGGATCGTCCCGCAACTCCCCCCTCCCCGAGAGACCAACGAAGTCCACGTTGGTCTCTCGGGGAACTTTCGTGGAGCCGACACGTTTCGTCGCGACCTCATCGCTCCGCTTTTCGTCGTTGAGACTTCTTGGGTCGCGCCGCGCCGCGTACGCAAGACGAGGGTTACGTCGCGCCCACCGACATTGAAGCGAGAAACGACGCCTCACCCGCGGCGAAAGCGACCTCGCCATCGGCCAAAGAGACCTACGCCGTTAGGCGGATGCCGCGTGAGCGCTGAATCTAAGCAACGTCCGAGAAACGACGACGGGGTTTACGCGAGGTCGAATCGATCGAGGCTCATGACCTTGTCCCACGCCACCACGAAGTCGCGCACGAACTTCGGCTGCGCTGCGTCGCAGGCGTAGACCTCAGCGACCGCGCGAAGTTGGGAGTTCGAGCCAAAGACGAGGTCGACGCGAGAGGCACTCCACCTGACGGCGCCCGTTTCGCGATCGCGCCCTTCGAAGGTTTCTTCGAGCTCTGACGTGGCGGACCACACCGTGTCCATATCCAACAGATTCACAAAGAAATCGTTGGTCAACGCCTCGGGCCGCTGGGTGAAGACGCCCAGTGCGCTGTGCTCGAAGTTCGCCCCGAGCACGCGCATGCCACCGACCAGGACGGCCATCTCGGGAGCGCTCAGCGTGAGTTGGTAGGCACGCTCCAAGAGGAGTTCCTCCGGCCTTTGCGAGAGCCCCGGTTCGACGTAGTTTCGAAAGCCGTCAGCGGACGGCTCGAGAACGCCAAAGGATTCGACGTCGGTCTGCTCCGGCGACGCGTCGCCGCGGCCGGGGACGAAGGGAACGTATGCGTCGACGCCGCCGTTGCGCGCCGCTTGCTCAACGCCCGCGCAGCCACCGAGCACGATCACGTCCGCGAGTGAGATTCGCATCTCGTCGCTTCGCGAGTCGTTGAACTCCTTTTGAACTCCTTCGAGGGTCGCCAGGACTTTGGACAACTCAGCGGGGCTGTTGACGGCCCAGTCCTTCTGCGGGGCGAGACGCAGTCGGGCACCGTTGGCCCCGCCGCGCTTGTCGGTGCCGCGGAAAGTAACGGCCGACGCCCAAGCGGTCGAAACCAATTGGGAGACAGAAAGACCCGAGGCGAGAACCTTGGCCTTCAAATCGAGAATCTCTTGGGAACTGACCAGTGGGTGCGTCGGCGTGGGCACCGGGTCTTGCCACAGCTGAGGCTCGGCCGCCACGAGACTGCCGAGTCCTCGAACGTAGGGGCCCATGTCGCGGTGCGTCAACTTGTACCACGCCTTGGCGAATGCCTCGGCGAACTCCTCGGGGTTCTCGTGAAATCGCTTCGAGATGGGTCCATAAATCGGGTCGAAACGAAGTGCCAAGTCCGTCGTGAGCATGGTGGGCGCGTGGCGCTTGGCGGGATCGTGCGCGTCGGGTACCGTACCAGCGGCGGCGGACTCCTTCGGCTTCCACTGCGACGCGCCGGCGGGGCTCTTGGTCAACTCCCACTCGTAGTTAAAGAGGTTGTCGAAGAAGTTGTTGTCCCACGTCGCCGGGCTCATCGTCCAGGCGCCTTCAAGTCCGCTCGAGATCGTGTCGACACCGCGGCCGGTGGCGAACGTGTTCTTCCAGCCCAGACCCTGCTCGACGAGGGGAGCCGCCTCGGGCTCGCGACCAACGTACTTCTCCGGGTCGGCCGCCCCGTGGGTCTTGCCAAAGGTGTGGCCCCCGGCGATGAGCGCCACCGTCTCTTCATCGTTCATCGCCATACGAAGGAAGGTCTCTCGGATATCCGTGGCCGCCGCCAGCGGATCTGGATTGCCATTGGGACCTTCGGGATTCACGTAGATGAGGCCCATCTGTACCGCGCCCAGGGGATTGTCAAGATCGCGCTCACCCTGGTAGCGCTCGTCGCCGAGCCAAGTACCCTCGGGTCCCCAATAGGTGTCGTCGTCGGGCGCCCAAATGTCAACGCGTCCACCCGCGAAACCGAACGTCTTTAGTCCCATCGACTCCAGCGCGCAGTTACCCGCAAAGATCATCAAGTCCGCCCACGAGATCTTCTGGCCGTACTTTTGCTTGATGGACCAGAGCAACCGGCGAGCTTTGTCGAGGTTGACGTTGTCGGGCCAACTGTTCAAGGGCGCGAAGCGTTGCGCGCCTGATCCCGCGCCGCCTCGACCATCGGCGATTCGATAGGTGCCCGCACTGTGCCAGGCCATTCGGATAAAGAACGGCCCGTAGTGGCCGTAGTCAGCGGGCCACCAATCCTGGGACGTCCTCATCAAGGCTTCAATGTCCTTCTTCAGCGCGTCGAGGTCAAGGGTGTGGAATTCGGCGGCGTAGTTGAAGTCCTTGTCCAACGGGCTCGACTGGGCGGCGTCGCGGCTGAGAATCTTGAGGTTGAGCTGGTTCGGCCACCAGCGCTGGTTCGATTGACCTGCTGAGGCGTTGGTATTGGCTCCGCCGGTCACCGGGCACTTTTCTTCATTTTCCATGATCACTCCTTTGGGGGCATCATAAATGTAAGGCACGCGAAGCCAAACCGCTCAGCTCGAACGACGTTCAATGTCGGCGCGCGCGAAGTGCGAGGGCCGAGCGCGACGAACCTGGGAAGCAACTTATCGTCCGCGCCACGTCGATGACGGGGCGCGAACATTTCCCGCACGCCTGTCTCAACCAAATGCGATGAGCTCGAGCTGAACGTTGTCGGGATCACGAAAGACCACGACGGAGTACAGCTCTTGATCATTCACGGGTGAATGCTCGACGCCGAGTTCGCTCAAGCGCGCCTCCCAGGCCTCGAGTTCGTCGTGGTTGGCCACGCGAAAACTTACGTGATCAAGTCCAGTACGGGTTTCGCTGAACGGCTCTCCACCATTCGCCGGGTGGACGTGAAGACCGATCATCGTGGAAAAGTCCGCGTTGCTGAACAAGACGAAGCTTCCGGCCCCGTCGGGGTGCGGCCCCTCCATGACCTTGGGCAGGGCGAAGACTCTTTCGTACCAGGGCTCGCTGACTTTGAGGTCGCTGACCGTGATGGCAACGTGGTGTATTGACAACAGCTCGGGCATCCGTTGACCCCTTTCATGGCGTTCTCGGGCTCGCCGACAAGCGCCGCTTCGTTTCCACGAAATCTAGAACCATTCACTCCAAGAAACCAACGAGACCTTGCTCGTATTCGCTGTCGAAGGCACGCTCTGAGTCCTTATGATTTGGCCCGAGGACAATTCTTGGCCAATCCGGTCGGGCGACGATGACGAACTGAGGATCACGAATGACGACCACTCCCGAAGTTGGACTCCAACTGCGATCAACCGTGACCGAGGCGGGAACGCTGGAACTGACCTTGGTGGAGACACCGGTACCCGAACCCAGGCCCAACGAGGTGATCATCAAGGTCGAAGCCGCTCCCATCAATCCCTCAGACCTCGGACTCTTGCTCGCGGGCGCTGACGTCACCGCGGCGACGACCTCGTCGCGCGACGCTCAACCGCTGCTGAGCGCTCCGATCGACGCGGGACTCCTTCGCTCACTTTCGGCTCGCCTCGGCGCGTCGATGCCGGTAGGTAACGAGGGTGCGGGCACCGTCGTCGCGGCGGGCTCCTCGCCCGAGGCCCAGGCGCTGGTGGGAAGGGTCGTTTCGGTCGCGGGTGGTGCGATGTACGCCCAGTATCGCTGCGTGGACGCCTCGCAGTGCCTGGTCTTGCCCGAGGGAACTCCACCGCGCCTCGGCGCCTCGTCCTTCGTCAATCCCCTCACCGCGCTCGGCATGGTCGAGACGATGCGATTAGAGGGCTACAGCGCCCTCGTGCACACGGCCGCCGCATCGAACTTGGGACAGATGCTGGTGCGGCTCTGCCTCGAAGAGGACGTCGCGCTCGTCAATATTGTCCGGCGACCCGAGCAGGCGTCGCTCCTTCGTTCCCTCGGCGCGCAGCACGTCGTTGACTCGAGCTCGCCCACGTTCATGCGCGATCTCATCGCCGCACTGACCACGACGTCGGCCACCTTGGCCTTTGACGCCACGGGTGGGGGAAATTTGGCGAGTCAGATCTTGACGGCCATGGAAGCCGCGGCGAGCGCGTCGGCGAGCGCCTACAGCCGTTACGGATCGACCACGCACAAGCAGGTGTACATCTACGGGGGCTTGGATCGTGGACCGACGGTCCTGACGCGCAGTTTTGGATTCGCGTGGGGTGTCGGTGGATGGCTGCTGACGCCCTTTCTGCAAAAGATCGGGCCCGAAGCCATGGCCGCCTTGCGTCAACGTGTCGCCGAGGGGCTCACCACGACCTTCCAGAGTCACTACACCCGCGAGATCAACCTTTTTGAAGCCTTGGAACCTGAGGTGCTGTCGGTCTACGCGCGCCAAGCCACCGGGGAGAAATTTCTGATCAACCCCGCCGCATCGTAGGGCTTGATGAAAATTCCACGGGCTAGGTCCTCACTGCGGATCGTCTAGCCCTCTTAGAGCGTGTGTTCTATTTGGCGAGTGCGCCAGGAGAAGCGACCGACACCATAAAGTCGTGGCTTATCCAAGCAACCTGACAGACGCGCAGTGGGAGGTGTTGGAACCACTATTGGTCATTCCAGCCAAACGAGGGCCGAAGCACGGAGCCGACCTTCGCCACGTAGTCGACGCGATGCTCTACATCTCGCACACCGGGTGCCAGTGGCGGTTCTTGCCCGAGGAGTTTGGTCCCTGGACCCGCGTTTGGTCCCAGTTTCGCCGGTGGTCGCGCAACGGAACGTGGACTCGGGCTCTCTCCGGACTGCACGCGTCGTCGCGCACGGCTCTTGGCCGAAAAGACTCGCGGCCCTCAATGGTGGTTATCGACACACACCTCGCACGCGGAACCTCGAACGGGGGCGCCACCTTCCACAACCAGGGCGGTCCCTACGGACGCACCAACGGCGCCAAGCGCATCGTCTGCGTGGACGTCACTGGTTTGCCGCTCTGCGTGCGTGTTGTCCCTGCCTCGACGTCCGAGGCCCTCGCCGTCGAACTGATACTCGACGACCTCGCCCGAACCGGCGCTGACGAACGACTGGAGCTCGTCCTCGTGGACCGAGGCACTGCGGCATCTGCCGCCACGAGGTTGTCGGCAAAGTTCAACTTCGAGGTTCGTCGGGTTGGATGGGACGAGCCACCGCGCAACGAGAACGGTGCCAAGGTGTTTCGCCCTATCCGCCACGCCTGGCGCGTCGAAGTGGCCCACGGCCATCTTGTGCGACGGCGACGCCTGGCGCGCTGCTTTGAGAACACGACAGCCTCAGCTACCGGATGGTTGCACGTCGCCTCCCTCGTCAAAATCCTTCGCTCATCCTCGGGGGACAGTCCGTGATGCGGCGTGACGTGGTATTCGGTCCTCAACTTCGGCGATCACCCCATGGGAGACTGAACGAGTGAGACACGAGTCGTGGTCAACGCCGGGAGAGCCCCCGGGTCACTTTGAGTGGGGACCGACGGGCACTGAACGATTGGCTCGACCGGGGTCGATAGTCGTTGTCATCGACGTGCTTCGCTTTACCACCGCGGTCGGGGCCGTGGTCGACCGAGGTGCGATCGCGTATCCCTATCGATGGAAGGACGAGACGGCGCGCGCCTTCGCGGATTCACTCGGTGCTCACCTTGTCGATGGTCCCGATGCGGCTGGCATCTCGCTCTCGCCTACGGCCCTGTTGAACCGCGCGACACTGGATGCCGTGGTCCTGCCGTCGCCCAACGGCTCGACGTGTTCGGTACTTGCCGCTGAGAGGGGAGCCGTCGTCGTGGCGGCGTGTCTTCGCAACGCACCTGCGGTGGCTCAGTATCTCGCGGCTACCTCCCTGCCCGTGTCGGTGATTGCGTGTGGTGAACGTTGGCCCGATGGGACCCTGCGGCCTTCGCTCGAGGATCTCTTGGGGGCCGGTGCAGTGCTGGCGAATCTAGGCGGCGACTTGTCGCCGGAAGCCAGGTCCGCCGCCGCCGCGTGGGAAGACGCCAAGGACACCGTTGCGGACGCACTCGTGCGGTGCGCATCGGGACGAGAATTGGTGGAGCGAGGGTTTCGTCACGACGTCGAGTACGCATCCGTTTACGGCGTTAGCGACGTCGTGCCCGTACTCGTTGACGGAGCCTTTCGTCGTGTCGAAATAGTCTCCACACGTTGAATGGCTCCATGATTTAGCGCGTTGCCTCACAGCATGTGACAGCCTCGACGCAGAATCACTTCCGTGGCAACCACGTCAGCTGAATCACCCATCTCGCACTCCGGTCAGACGCTCTCGAGAGCCGTCACGTTCCAGTTCGCCCTCGACCCGAACGCGGAGCAGAGAGTCCTCCTCGCCAAGTGCGCGGGCGCTCGCCGCTTTACGGTGAATCACCACCTGGCGCGAGTCAAGGCGAACCTGGATGCCAAGTCGGCTGAGCGAGAAGTTCGCGAGGAGAGTGGTGAACCGTGTGAACGATCGACCCCTTCGCTGTCCTGGGCAGCGTTCTCATTCATCAACGAGTTCAACGCCTGGAAAAACGGACAGTCTGCTGACTCACCAGTCAGTGGAAACGGAATACGGGGTCTCGCCTGGCGTCACGAGCTGCCCAATGACGTCTTCGAGTGCGCCAGTGTGGACGCGGCCCGGGCACTCGCGAACTTCTCTGCGTCGCGGCGCGGGAAGCGCAGCGGATCGCCCGTCGGGTTTCCCCGCTTCCAGGCGAAGGGGAGGGTGACGCCGAGTTTTCGATTGCGCAACCGCGCAACGTCAGGAACAGCCCCTTCGAGCCAGCCCATCCGCTTCAGCGATCCCTCACACCTGCGACTGCCCAAGTTCGGACCAGTGAAGCTCTTCGGCCCCACCCGCAAGGTCCGTCGGATGATCGATGCCGGTCGCTTCCACATCTACTCGGCGACGCTGACTCAGCGTGCCGGACGCTGGACCGTGTCGCTCACCGGCGTGGCCGCCAAGCTTCACCGGGCCGAGCGCAGTCGAACCAACCGTCACGCCGTCCCTGTCGGGGTCGACCGGGGGATCATCTCCCTTGCCGTCGCTGGCGATGCGAACGGCGTTTTCTTTGAGAGCTTCGAGGGGGTGAAAACACTGAAGCAAGCGCAAGCGTCGCTGAAGGCAGCCAATCAGGCCCTGGCCAGAACCACATCGGGGTCCAAAGGTCGCCAACGAGCGAGGGCTCGACTCGCGAAGACCCATCGCAAGGTCGCTAACACCCGACGACATCTCGTCCACCAAGCCTCCAGGGCTCTGGTGGACCGATGCCAAGTCATCGTCATTGAGGACTTGAACGTCGCGGGGATGGTGAGGAATCGACACCTATCTCGATCAATCTCGGACGCCGCCATGGGCGAGCTGTCACGCCAGCTCCTCTACAAGGCCCGATGGCACGGGGTCGACGTGCGAGTGGCTGACAGGTACTTCCCGAGTTCCAAGACCTGCTCGGGCTGTGGCGTGGTCAGAAACGACCTGAACCTCGCGACGCGGACCTACTCGTGTGGAACCTGCGGCCTGGTGCTCGACCGTGACCTCAACGCGGCCATCAACCTGGCCCGCTGGCAACCCAAAGAACCCTCCGCGGTGACACTGGTGGTTCCGACGCGCGCTTCGCTTCTTTCCACCGCCTGATCCGCCACGGATCTGCACCGCGAAGCACGCGGGAAGAGCCGATCGTCACCCGCACAACCATTACGGCAACGTGATGAGGGCCCTGGGTCGGAACCGAGAACTCAGAGCGAAATTGATCTGAGAAGTCGGACGGTGAGCAAGCACCGCTGAGCCAGTTGGCTGAGTTGGTCAAGGCAAACCGGTGGGTCCAAATAGGACACACGCTGTTAGAACACCTCAACTTGAAGCCGCGAAATCTCTCAGACGCATCGCACCATCGCGCCGACTCTAACTTCAACGATGCCGCCCTTGATTTGGCGCTGAACGTGCGCGCGAAGATTCGAATCTGACCGGCCGAGCGCAACGCTTCTCCAGTGGAAAGGTCGAGTCAATCACGCCCGTACGGGCCCCAAGGCCCTGAGCGCCCGTGAACCTCAGTTGAACTGATGAGTGGTCCACGCCAGCGCCTTTGAACTAACGCATTTCCTTGGCCGCCTCCCGGCGACGACGGCGCCAGCACCACTTCGTTGGTCGAGTCGCACCGAGCCCCCACGGCGCGCGTGCGGGTCAACGGCTGCGCAGTAGGCAGTTGCTATCCTCTGCGCATTGTGCCATCAACCGCCTATTTCCTCTGCCCCGATGAAAATCGTCCTTACGGTGGAGTGCGGGTGATCTACCGTTTTGTTGACACCTTGAACACAGTCGGCCTGAAAGCGGCCGTAGTGCATAAAGCAGCCGAGTTCCGATGCACGTGGTTTGAAAACAGCACCAGGGTCGTCAGCGCAAGCAGCGTGCACTTCGAAAAGGGCGATCTCTTTGTCATGCCCGAATGGTACCGAGAGCTCGTCCCCAGACTTGCGCCGGGCGTACCGCACATCGTGTTCAATCAAAATGCCTACGAAACGTTCACCGGCTTGAATTTCCAAGTTGGGTCTCCGCCAAACTTGATCAGTAGCGACACGCTCGGAATCGTGACGGTCTCGGAAGACAATCGTCGCTATCTCGAGATGTGTTTTCCGCGTATAAGAATTGACAGAATCAAACTCGGTATCGACACCGATCTCTTCCGCGAAGCCGCATCGGGAAAGAGCAAAACCATCGCTTTTATGCCCCGAAAGCGCCTCAAGGAACTGCTGCAGATACTGCATATTCTGGGTTTGCGAGATTCCTTGAAGGGCTGGGAGTTCACGCAAATCGAAGGATTGACTGAGGTCCAAACGGCTCAAGCGCTTGGGAAATCTGCAATCTTCCTTGGACTGAATGAGCGCGAGGGTTTCGGTTTGCCGTCGCTCGAAGCAATGGCTTCGGGTTGCATTGTGGTGGGCTTTCACGGCGGCGTTGGGCTCGAGTACATGAGACCGGGAACGTCGATTCCGATTCCCGATGGTGAAATCACCACATTCGTCTCAGAGTTAGAGTCGGTCCTCGCTAGGTGGGGAAATGACGAGACTCTAGGCACCATGGCCAGGGACGCGGCCGAACTAGTAAGGCGCGAATACTCGTGCGACAGTGAGTCCGCCCAGGTCATCGGGGTTTTTGGTGGAGCGCTCGATCGCGTCAGGGACGTCGAGCCGGGCACCCCATCAATAAAGTGCGATCTGCTCCCCTCCTAGGGAGTTCGGCCTCGACACGAAGAGCGCTGTTCTCTTGGGGGATTAAAACGACGGGCGACGACGATCTCACTTACGCGCATCGAAAGCGGCGTTCAAAACTCCTCCAGGAGTTGTGTGACGAGGCTGGCGTCACGTCGCGCTCAGGCGCGACGGGCCACCGGCGACTTCCGAGCGAAGATGGTGAGGGGGGGCAACACCATCTTCGCTCGCGACCGGGAAATCTGAATTGGAAGGCCCTTAAGGATTCTCGTTCAATTCGTTTCATCCATGTCGGAGTCGGTCGTGTGGTCCTGGCGCATTTTCCGCGAGGTCTCCTTCACGACGAGAGAGTTGAGCGGTGACCGAGCGAACGGTCCCTCCACTTGGAGCTGATCAGCGACGCCGCTCATCATCGTGCTCCGCGAACGTTGTCGGGTGCGTCGGCATCTTCCTCAACGAAGTCGGACACTTCGGCTTTGGCGAAGACGTCCCCGAAAGACGTCGTCGAACTTTGCGCGGGGAGCGGATCGAACGCCCTTGTCGTGTTGGTGGCGTTCGTCGAAGCGCTCGCCTCCGAGGCCAGCCGTGAACCGTGAACGGAAGGGTCGAACGAGTGGTCGGGCATAGCAAACCGGTCCCACTCGCGTTGAATAGTCTCGTCGACGGCTTCAGCGTCAAACGACCCGGCGTTTGAAAGCGGTGCGTCACTCACGGTGTTTCTCCTTGGTTGAGGGAACTCACCGAGGTTCTGGAGTGATAGGGACAACCGTACACTTCGTCAGACGATTATGCAATTAGAACTTGCTTAATCGCCGGTTGCTCATACGTTCGTTGGCTCGCTGCGAAACGAGCCTACGACCAAGGACACTTCTACAACAAAGAGAGCAACGGTACGATTCGCTCATGGTCAAGTTCTTCTTGCTGCATAGTCCAGTCGTCGGGCCTACGACTTGGAAGTGGGTCTCTGAAGAACTGCGGGGTATGGGTCATGAGGTGGAGATCCTGGTTATCAGTCCCCCTTCAACATTTGGAGGTTGGGAAGAGGTCGTGGAGGAAGTCGTTGCCCAAGTTGCCGGCGAAGACGATGCAATCTTCGTCGCACATAGTGGAGCCGGGCCTCTTCTGCCGACGATTGTCGACCGGTCCAAAGCCCGAGGCTCTTCGATGGTCTTCGTTGACGCAGGCTTACCGGCAACAGCTACAGACACGCCTTTGATGCCTGAAGCATTTCTGAAACAGTTATCCGCTATCGCCGAGGATGGATTGTTGCCCCCGTGGTCCGAGTGGTTCGGACCGGGCGTGATGGCATCACTCATTCCCGACTCGAACAAGCGCGAACTCATCGAGTTCGAACTTCCAAGGATTCCACTCAGTTACTTCTATGGATCGGTACCACCTGTTCGTAAATGGCCCGCAGATCGAAATGGATACGTTCTTCTGAGTGACGGCTACTTGGACGATTCCGAGGAGGCTCGACGCCGTGGTTGGCCAGTTGTTGAGTTGCTCGGTGAACACCTTGACTTGATCACTAAGGCGCCCAAAGTTGCGTTAGCCGTAGTTCAAGCGGGTTCTTCAAATTTATGCGGTAGGGCCGGTGGGGATCGAACCCACGAAGAGCGATTATGAGGCGGATGCAATCGGTCGGATCTGTCTCGTGGTGTGGGTCTGGTATGTGGGATCGACCGTGAGATTTAATTACTATCGCGCTTTGATCTGTTGGCCCGAAACTGTCTAGTTACCTTGACTTATCCGTGTCTACTAGACTAGACTGAGTGAATGAAGTCAATGGCAAAGCAACGCCTCGTGAGTCTTCTCAAGAGCAATGGGGTACAGCTGGTTCGCCAAGACGGCGATCACGAAGTATGGCGAATTGGGGAATGCCAAACGTACGTTCCAAAACACAAGACGATATCGGCTGGGGTGTGTCGAAGCATTCGTGACGCGCTCTCCCCTGAACTCGGAAAGGATTGGTTGAAATGAACACTGTAAGCACCTACGACTACAGCATCGCGCAAGAGGATGGATTGTGGGT
>Ga0307372_10001848_pt1 | contig 35843 bp, 47 predicted proteins | sample OX1MG_FD_202533 | JGI IMG/M metagenome (GOLD analysis project Ga0307372, IMG submission 202533) | Soil microbial communities from Risofladan, Vaasa, Finland - OX-1 | ecosystem: Environmental > Terrestrial > Soil > Coastal area > Acid sulfate soil | place: Finland: Risofladan, Vaasa | collected...
AGCGCGTTCACCGCCACCAGCAGGGAAAACTGGGCCAGGTTGGCCCGCAGGCCCAGCCGCACCCCGGGGCTGGGCGCATCGTTCCCTGGCCGGGCCGGCCGGGCGGGCCCTGCCGGAGCCGGGGCCGGGGCCGGATCGGGAGTGGTCATGCGTTCATCTCCAGCGCCACGCCTGTCGCGTCCGGCCAGTCCGGCGGGCCGCCAGCAAGGACCGCCACCCCGGCGTGCCCGGCCCGTTCCAGCACACTGGCGGCGGTGGCGGCACGCTCGCCGTGCCCGCACATGGTCACCACCGGCTGGTCCCCTAGCCGCCTCATCGAGGTCCTGGCGGGGGTTCGCGACGATGACGAGGGGGGTGCCCGGATCGGGGACGAGCCAGCCCAGCCAGGTCGCGAACGCCCCCCGCAGCGGGATGGCCAGCGAACCCGGGATGTGCCCAGCCGTGTAGTCCGCCACCAGGCGCACGTCGCCCGCCTGCGCCGCCGTCAAGCTGCGCGCGCAGGTCCCGCGGCACGTCCACCGCCAGTGCCCGCCCGTCCCCCAGGTCAGCCAGGTAGGCGGCGTTCCCAAGGCCCTCGTCCACGACGGCCACGATCCGCGTTCCGGCCACAGCCAGCTCCTAATCGGGTGGTGCACGCGGACACAGCGCGTCCGGCACACCCAGAAAGCCATAGTATTCTAAAGTTCTATGGAATATCGTGCATGGGGCTCCTGGCGGGGCCGCGTGGCCGGGCACTGGCGGGAGCGAGATGCCAGACTGGCGCTAGCCGGCGAGGCTGATCCGGTCGCCAGCCCGGCAAGCCCCAGCATCCGGGAGATGGCAGGAAGGAGCACCGATGGGTGACCACCAGCGCAAGGCCGGGCTGTATGAGCAGTTCGCCCGCGTCGGCAAGGCCCTGGCCAGCCCGAAACGGCTGGAACTGCTCGACCTGCTCGCCCAGGGCGAGCGCAGCGTCGAGGACCTCGCCGGCCAGGCTGGGCTGGGCCTGAGCACCTGCTCGGCCCACCTGCAGGTGCTCCACCACGCCCGGCTGGTCGCCACCCGCAAGCAGGGCACCCGTGTCTACTACTCCCTGGCCAGCGACGACGTCGCCCGCCTGTACGCAGACGTGCAGCAGGTGGCCGCCTCGCTGCTGGCCGAGGTCGAGCCCGCCCGCCGCGCCTACCTGGGCGAAGACGTCGAAGAGGTGTCCCGCGGCGAACTGCTGCGCCGGGCCGCACTGGGCGAGGTCACCGTGCTCGACGTCCGCCCCGCCGCCGAATACGCCTCCGGGCACATCCCCGGCGCGGTCTCCGTCCCCATCAGCCAGCTCCGGCAGCGGCTCGCTGAACTGCCCGGCGGCAGCGAGATCATCGCCTACTGCCGCGGACCTTACTGCGTCTTCGCCCACGACGCCGTCCGCCTGCTGCGCGACCACGGCCGCACCGCCCGCCGCCTCACTGGCGGGATGCCCGAATGGCGGCTCGCCGGCCTCCCCGTCGCTGCCGGCGAAGCAGTCCAGCCAGCCCGCACATGACCGGGCCGGCCACCGCGGGAGCCGCCCGGGCCTTCCGCTATGACGCATGGTCCGGCAGCCCATGGGGACGGTAGGCGTGGCGGATCGAGACCAGAGCCGTCACGGGTGCACTCGGCCCCCATGGCGGCCGGCGGGTCGCCGACATCGGCTGTGGCACCGGCAGGCTCCTGGACATCCTCACCAGCCACGGCGCCAAGGCACTCGGCACAGCTGACCCTTTCCGGCGCCGTGCCGCCGGGTTCACCCCGCGCCCTGGTCCCGGCCGGGCGTCTCCTCGTAGCATGATCGGCGTGCAGGCGGGCGATCAGGGCTCGGGGCTGCGGCTGGCAGAGCTCATGGCCGCATTCTCGCTGGCGACCGACTTGGGGATGGGCCAGCCGATGGAGCACGTCTTGCGGTCCTGGCTGATCGCCGTGCGCCTGGCAGAGCGCCTGGAACTTGGAGCCGAGGCGCGGGTGTCGCTCTACTACGTGATGGTGGCGGCGTGGGTGGGCTGTGTGGCCGACACCGCGGAAGTGGCGACCTGGTTCGGCTGTGCGATCCGCTCCGGCAGGTTTTCACCCGCTGGGACGCCAAGGGAGTCCCCGAAGGCGTTGGGGGTGAGGAGATCGCACATCCGGTCCGGCTGTTCCACCTCGCTGACACCGTCGAGGTGTTCCACCGGGCGGGCGGCGTCGGCGCCGCCGTCGAAGTGGCCCGGGCCCGGCAGGGCAAGCACTTCGATCCCGAGGTGGTGGACCTGTTCTGCGCGACGGCCCCTGATGTGCTCGCGGACATGGACGCCGTGGCCGCCTCGACCCGCTCGACCGCCACACTCTTCGCCAGGCAGCACGGCCTGCTCGAGAGCCTCGACCCCGTCGATTTGTAGGGAGAACTCCCGACGACGCCACCGACGGCACCGCCACCGACGGCACCGCCACCGGCGTCGCCTGCGAGGGCTGCCCGCCGCTCGCTGAGCTGGTGAAGCGCTACGAAGCGGCCGGCGGGCAGTACTATGTCTGCCCGATCTGCTTCAATGCCAAGAAACTCAGCCAGGCATCGCTCATCGGCGGCGCCGAACTCCAGGGCACGGTCCCGATGTGGGCGTGGATCGGCAACGAAGCCGCCACCACCTTCAGCTACTGATCCCGGCGGCCCGGAATTCGTCGAGGGATCGCCGGGCGGGCTCAGCCGCTGGTGGTCGTGAGGCAGATCCGCCTATGGGCCGACCGTCGCCGCGCCACACACGCACCGGCCGGCAGTGCCGGGCCGCCAATCCGCGAGCGCGCCGCGCGGGTGAGCGCCCGCGCCGGCCGGCGGTGCCGCGCTCGTGCGCGCACATCCGGGTCACTTCTGCCACGGCTGAAGAGCCATGCCTTCACCGGGGGGGCGCTGCTGTTACCAGATGGTCACGTGCAGCCGGTTACGGGCGGCGCGCAGCGCCGCTGCGGTGTCCTCGGGCGTGTTGCCTTCGGCGAAGATGAATCCGAGGTACTGGTCGCCTTCGGGGAGCGGGCGGACGCACTGGCCCACCGGGATGGTGATCGTAAGCCCTGTGATCCCGGGTACCGCCGCGGCTTCTGCCCTGCCATCGACCGCGCGCAGCGTGCCTGCCTGCTCCGCGTGGAGCATCAGCACCCCCAAAGAAGGCGTCGAGACCTGGGAAGCAGATGACAGCTGAATCCGCGGCGGTCCGGCGCGTGACATTGACGCCCAGCGCATCCGCGCCTGGCCAGGTGACCGGCAGCAGCCCGCGGGCATCATCGCGGACGCAAGCTCGCTGCGCCAGGCCCGGCCCGAGCGTCAGGCTCTGGCCGCGGTCACGCCCGGCCTCTTGCCGGCGCCGGCCAGCGGCACATTACGCTTTGCGGGCGGCGGCTTCCAGGGCTGAGACCGGGAGCCACCCGTCGCGCTTCCAGATGATCTTGCCGGTGGCGGAGGTCAGCACGAACCAGGGCTGGTCGGCGACGCCGTACCCGTCGGCGAGCCTGCCCGCGGCGTCAACGGCGACCGGGTAGGCCAGCGGCCTGCCCAGGTGCGCCAGGTAGGTCCGCGCCGCGCCAGATGATGGCTCGCTGGCCGCCTCGTCGACCGCGGTGAGCTGCGGCAGCTCACCGCGCCGTGCCGCGCGCGCATACCTGCTGAGAGCGAAGAGCTGGGCACGCAAGTCGGAGGTCTCTGTCAGCCAGGTGGCGAAGAACAGCACCAGGTGGGGCCGGCCGGGGCCCAGGGTGAGCGACCCGGAGGGTATGGCCGGCAGCGTCGCCGGTGAGGCCGGGGAAAGGCCGCCGATGTGCGCCAGCGATTCCTGGCTGGCGAGCCTTGGATGGCCGGGCAGGAGGCTGGCGGCTTCCTGCGCGAGGACCTGCGCTTCCTGGCCGACGATGGCGTACGCCATCGAGGTCAGGTAGATCTTCCGCTCCCGGCCGCGTTGATCGATCACGTACAGGGCAGGGGTGTGATCGATCTGGCCCGCCTGGATCTGCACGAAGATGTGGTAGGCCTTCCACACCGCACGCAGCTGCGCGGGCGAGCCGGTCAGGAAATCCCACTGATTGACCATGCTGTGCGCCCGGGAGTAGCTCATCACGTCGGCCACGCTCCTGGCCGCAGGGTTAGCGTCGATCCCCAGCAGCTGCACGTTGTCCCCGGCAGCGCCGAGCAGTGCCCTGGCCTCGGTCATGCTGAGCGTGGTCAGCGGGCATACCGTCGTGCACTGCGAGTCCGCGAACGCCAGGATCACGACCTTGCCGCGGAACTGTGACAGCGACATCGGCTGGCCGAACTGGTTGACCAGCCGGAAACCCGGCGCCAACTGGGCGCCCAGCGAACTGCCCGGGTCAAGATCGGGGTTGCCCGCCGCCGCCCGCGCCTGCGCCCCGGCTTGCCGGGCGGCCGGGCTCGCGGCGGGCGCCGGACTGGTCCCGCACGCCGCCACGGCCACGGCCAGCAGCCCGGCCAGCACAGCAGACCCCAGCAGCCGCCGCTTCCAGCGCGATACGACCCCGGTGTTCTCACCCACGGCCGTCATGCTCCCACACCCAGATATGCACTGGCTGGCCGGAAGGCCGGGCAGTCCTCCGTGTGCGGCCCGGAGGCTGCCGCGTGTGGCCGGCAGCGGCGGGCCCGGAGAGGAGCGCGCCCAGCGGCCCTGCGCCGGGCACCGCGCCGTCTGTCGGCCACCGCACGATCCGGCACAGGCAGCCTGGACTGCCGGGCCGGGGCGTGGTCGCTGGTGAAGCCGAGTTCGGGCAGGTGCCACGCGTCTTCGACGGTGCGGCCGGGTCGTCATTGACAGTGTTATAGGGGCAGGGGGTCTCCAGGTACCCGGGAACGGCGGTGTACACACCGCCGTGCATGTCATTGCACTGGTCCGGGCTGATGAACACGAACCGGGGCGCACGCGGCCCGTTCAGATCCCCGGGGAGGTCCGGGTACGGCTTGACATCCGCCAGCCGCGCCGGGTCGTTGCGGATGTCGTTGAACAGCACGAACGGATCACGCTTGGAGGCGTACAGCGGATTGCTGCCCGACGGCCAGTAGTCGGCCAGCGGGTCACTCGCCGGCCGGGCCTGCATGTAGGCGCCCCAGGAGACATGGGCCGCCTCCAGCTCGTCGACCAGGTTGGTGTGGTCGAACCTGTTGGCTGGATTGTCGGTGTTGGTCCACCAGTTCGAGCCGCTGATCATCGCGACGTAGTTCGGCTCGCTGGGGTGCGTCACCCCGTAGTAGTTCGTGGCTTCCCCGTACTGGCGCGCGAGCGAGGTGAGGTAGGGAGCGTTAGGGTCGCCGATGACGCTGTTCAGGGAGTGCCGGACAGCCGAATCCAACGAGATGGCCTTCACTCATCCCGCGTCAACCCTCCCCCGCACAAGATCCTCGCCTGGTGAGCTCCCAGCGGACTCCTGGCGGACTCCTGGCAGCCGGCGTAGCTGGCTGCGCGGGCAGCGTCCCGGTCTTGCCCGGATCAGTCCTTGCGCCCGGTCGCCGCGATGGTGACGCCCAGGCCGATCATCACCAGGCCGCCAGTCCCGCCGATCAACGCCAGTCGTCGCGGTGATCCCGCGAACCACTGCCGCGCCGTACCGGCAGCGGCCGCCCAGACGCTGTCCAGTACGAGCGCGATGGCGGGGAACAGGGCGCCAAGGATGAGCATCTGCGTCTGCACCGGCAGGTGCCCGGCCGTGCGCCCGGTGAACCCGGGCAGGGCGATCGTCAAGAACACGATCGTCTTCGGGTTGGTCGCGCCGATCATGAATCCATCACGTATCGCCCGCAAGGGCCGGACGGGTGTTACTCGTGCCGCTAGCGCCTCAGCCATCGACTGCCGGTGCCGGACGGCCTGGGCGCCCAGGTAGACCAGGTACGCGGCACCCGCCAATTTCACGATGGTGAATACCTCCGCCGACCGCTCCACCAGGGCGCCGACGCCGAACGCGACGGCGACCACTTGCATGCATCCGCCCAGCTCGTTTCCGATGACGGTGAACAGCGCGGACCTTCGGCCGACTGTCAGCGCACGGCTGACGGTGAACAGCACGCTCGGGCCGGGGATGGCGATCAGCACCGCCGCCACGGCGGCGAACGCCAGTACGTGACTTGCCGGCACCATGGCGTCAATCTACGGCAGGTGGATGCGGAGAGGAGAAGAAATGATCTTCAGGACAGACCCGGGGAACCGCGCCCTCGTCAGCCCGCACCCCGGCATCACGCGCGGGGCCGTCTGGCGGGAGATGCAGGGCCCTTGGCCCCTGCCGGGCGCGGCCCGGCGGATTGAAGCTGAGCATGCAGACATATGCGAAGGAGGTATCCAGTCATGACCACGCTTGCGGAAACCGGGCTCGTAGCGGAGACGGAAGTGCGGACCAGGCTGCCGCGCCTGGGCGAGCCGGCGCCCGCGTTCGAGGCGGTGACGACCCACGGCACGATCCGGCTGGCCGACTACGAGGGGGGATGGCTCATCCTGTTCTCCCACCCGGCCGACTTCACCCCGGTGTGCACGACCGAGTTCATCGGCTTCGCGAAGATCTACCCGCAGCTGCGCGAGCGGCATGCCGAGCTGCTCGGCCTGTCGATCGACAGCGTCTACTCCCACATCGCCTGGGTGCGCAACATCGAGGAGAAGACCGGGGTTGTCATCCCGTTCCCGGTCATCGCCGACCTGGACCGCAAGGTCGCCACCGCCTACGGGATGGTGATGCCCGGGGAGAGCACGACCGAGACCTCACGCTGCGTGTTCGTGATCGACCCGCACGGCGTGCTCCGGGCGATGATCTACTACCCGCTGACGACCGGCCGCAACATGGACGAGATCCTCCGGCTGATCGACGCCCTGCAGGCCGCCGACACCCACCATGTCGCCACCCCCGCCAACTGGCGGCCGGGCGAGAACGTCATCGTGCCCACCCCCACGACCACCGAGCAGGCGGCCGAGCGTGTCGCCGAAGGCTACGAATGCGTCGACTGGTACCTGTGCACGAAGAAGGCCTGACGATGGCGTGCGTCACCGCCGAGGGGACCCTCACCGCCTCCGGCCAGCGGCTGCTGACGGCCGTGGCACAGCCGGCCACAGCCCCGGAGGTGGCTGAGGTGACCGGCCTGCCGCTGTACCAGGTCCGCAGCGGCCTACGCGAGCTGACGGTGGCCGGGCTGATCGCCGAAACCTCCGGCCGCTACCAGCGATTGGATGCCGGACCAAGCCGTGGTGGCAGCTGACCCAAGCCCTCTTTCCGGGCTGCCGGGAGCGGTGGGCATGCCGTCAGCGGCGGGCATGGCAGACGACCGTCACCGGGCACGGGGCGTGGTGGACGCAGTAGGACGCCACCGACCCCAGGTGCATGCCGGGCAGTTCGCCGCGTCCATGACCACCGACCACGAGCAGTTCCGCATGCTCCGCCTCCCCGGTGAGCGCGGCCGCGGGCCGGTTCTGGATCAGCCGGGTGATGACCGGGACGCCCGGGTCCGGCCCCAGTGCATCAAGCACAGCCTTGTCCAGGGTCTCCGCAGCGTCCCGGTGGTAGTCGGTCTCGGTGTAGCTGGGCACGACCCAGATCGTGAGCGGGACCTGCCACGCGCTCACCGCGTGCACCTCGGCCCCGGTGAGACGGGCCTGCCGGGCTGCCCACCGGAGCGCTTCCTTGCTGTCGTCGGACCCGTCCACCCCGGCGACGATCACCGGCCGGGCCGCTTCGCCGGGCATCTGCGGTCAGCCCTCTGCGGCGCCGCGGGACCCGCGCAGCCGCTCCAGCTCCGCACGGACCTGCCCGGTCTCCTCCTCAAGGTCGCGCAGGTACTCCGCCAGATCCTCCTCATCCGCCGCGCGGCGCCGCCGCCGCCCCGGCCCGTACCCCGGCCCGTAGCCCCGCCAGCGCGGGGGTGGCCCGTACCCGTAATCCCAGTGGTGGCAATGCCCATGACCACAGTGGTGGCAATGCCCGTAACCACACCACCCGCAGCTCATCGTCTTCTCCCCTTACAGCCCTCTGAGCTGGGCTATGCCCAGCCGGGGCACCCTGGTGAAGCCAGCCAGCCAGGTGCCCGTGTCGCATAGCTTGTCTCTCCCCAGGAGATGCCGGAAGGGGCCGGACTTCCAGAGGCCGAACGTCCCGCAGGCACAGGACTTCGCCCCCGCGGGGCAGGCCTGCGCGCAGGACGTGGGAGCGCCGGGCATCACGCAGCGCGGCGTCCACGCTCTAGCATCAGCTTTCGTGGCTTCCGCAGGGGAGCAACCCGCAATGCCGCCGGATGCCCGCCGCTGCTACCGCGGCCAGATACATGCGCGGCGCCCCGCTCCTTGCCTGAGCCCGGTGGCCGTGCACCGTCTGCCCGGGGCGGAGGGGGGAGGAGGAGGTAGCTGATGCCGGCGGTTATCTGGATCGTGGCCGCAAGCGCCGCGATGGCCTTGACCGCGTTGTCCGGAAGCATCACCCTGGCCCTGCCCGGGCCGATGTTCAACCGGGTCGTCCTGCCCCTGGTGGCGGTGGCGGCTGGCTCGCTGCTCGGCGGGGCGCTGTTTCACCTGCTGCCCGAGGCGGTGACGCTGCTCGGCAACCATCTTGCCGTCTACGGGTGGGTGGCCGGCGGGGTGCTTGCCTTCTTCCTGCTCGAGCAGTACCTGCACTGGCATCACTGCCACCGCGCGCCCGCCGCCCACCGCCCGCTCGGGTACCTGATCCTGATCGCCGACGCTTTCCACAACCTCATCGACGGCCTCGCGATCGGCGCTGCCTTCATCGTCAGCACCGAACTGGGCATCGTGACCTGGCTGGTTCTCGCCGCCCAGTCGTCCCCGAACTCACCACCACCCCGCACCACACGAGAAAGCCATCCTCACCGGTGGTTTCGCGGCGGGCCTGCTCCTGCTCCTGATCACCGCGGCACTGGCGCACTGACCTGCCGGCCGCCCTCATCACCGTCGCGAGCGCACCGTGGGCCACCGCAGAGGCACCGCAGCCAGACCCGGTCCGGCTGGATAGCTACACCTGACCCTGGGACTTGGCGTAGATGCGTACGACGTCTTCAAAGCTCGGAGGGGCCGACAGGGGTGAATCGGTGACGATGGCATCATCGACGAGCACAACGTAAGTAGTTCCCTCGTCGTCCGCGCGTTCGAGGATATCGACCCGGTGCGGGCCAAAGTCGTGAGTCTCAAGGATCCTCTCCACCTGCTGCCTCCCGTCGTTCATGCCGGGCCGGGGCGCTCACATAGCCATTGGTTCCCCGGCGGCGGGCGGCTGACTCGGACCCAGCTGGCCGGGGCGTACCGGTTCCGGATCCCGTAACGGTGGGAGATGCGGGTACGGGGATTGTGCATGCCTCCCGCCAGCTCATCCCGGACCTGGCTGCGGGCCGTTCGCTGGAGCAGGTGGCGAACGTGGTCACGTTGCCGGGCATTGTGACGGCGTCCTATGCGATGCCAGACGTGCACCTGGGATACGGGTTCCCGAACGGCGGGCGGCGTGGTCAAAGCTTGACCGAGGCGGCCCGGCCACCAAGGAGGTTCCATGGCACGGCCATACGTTTAATCGAGGGAGGCAACCCGGAGGCGGACTGGACCTGCCCTGAGCAAGCAACGATGCCGACTGGTGATCCGGACGATGAGGCAATGCTGCGCCCACCGCACGCACCACCCTCCAGGCGCAGCCCCCGGGGCGCATGCCGAGGAGCACCGCCCGGCTGACCGGGGGAGCCAGGAGCTGCGAGCCCTGTGGGCGGCGCTGATCGCCAACGCGGCTCTGCTGGTCATCGAGGCCGCCGGCGGCCTCGCTTTCGGGTCCCTCGTGCTGATGGCCGACGCTGGTCACCTGCTCGCCGATGTCTCGGCGCTCGCGGTGTCCGTGGCCGCCATCGGCCTGGCCCGCCGGCGCCCCACGGCTAAGCACACGTTCGGCTTCGAGCGGGCCGAGGTGCTCGCCGCACAGGTCAATGCGCTCTTGCTGGTCGCGGTGATGGCGTGGATCGTGCAGGAGGCGATCCGCCGCCTCGCCGCACCACCCCCCGTCCAGGCCGGGGGCATGCTCGCGGTCGCCGCCACGGCACTGGTAGTGAATGGGGCCAGCTCGGTCCTGCTCGCCCGGGCCGCGGGGCGGAGCCTCAACATGCGCGGCGCATACGTTCACCTGGCGGTCGACGCGGCGGGCTCGCTGACAGCGATCGCCGCGGCCGTCCTGATCCTCGGCTGGGGACTGCGGTCAGCTGACCCGGTTGCTTCTCTCATCACCGCGGCCCTCGCGGCATGGGCGGTGTTTGGCCCGATCCACCGCACGACGCACGTGCTCATGGAAGGGGCACCTCGCGGACTGGAACTCGAATGCGAACCGGAGTGCGGGGGGCCGGTGTAGCGCAGGCCCAGGAGATGGCTGAGTGTGCCCGGTCACTGATCCGGCGGGGCCGGCGGCCGCGCGCGGCGCGCGGGCGGCTCCTCTGGGCCGGCGCTCTGCTCCGGCGAGGCGGTGCTGGCGGGCGTGCCCGGCACGGCAGGCGGCGACGCTGGATTGGTGCCCTGGGCGGCGTGGTGGGACTCGTGGCCCTCGTGGTGGTAGTGCCGGCGCCCCCGCAGCGCCGGGCCGGCGAGGCGGGCGAGGAGGTAGATGGCGAAGCTGAGACTGGTGATGAACACGCTCGCTTTGACGTTGCTGACCTCGAAGCTGATCAGCAGCCCGCCGTCGGCCGCGACCACGGCGAACAAGACCGACAGGCCACCAATGGCCAGGGGGCTGGCCGATAGCCGCTGGGCGGCGGCTGCGGGGGTGATGGCCAGGCTGAGCACGAGCAGGGTGCCGACCACCTGGGCGGCGCCGGTCACGGTGAGGGCGAGCACCAGGAGGAACATCAGCCCGAGGCGGCGGACCGGGACCCCGCGCGCCTCGGCGGTCTCCGGGTCGATCGAGGCGAACAGCAGCGGCCGGTACCAGATGCCCATCACCACCACGACGATCAGCCCGATCGCGAACAGGACGAGCAGCTGGCTGCCGGAAACCCCGAAGATGTTCCCGAACAAGATATTGGTCGCCGCGGTAGCGAAGCCCTGGTAGAAGCCGAGCAGCAAGATCCCGATGCCCATCCCGAAGGCCAGGATGGCCCCGATCGCCGAGTCACGCTCCCGCGGGCGGGCGCCGAGGGTGGCGATGAGCGCGGCCACGACAAGGGACCCCACGAGGGCCCCGAGGACCGGGTTGCCCGCCACGAGCAGGCCGGCCGCGGCCCCGGTGAAGGCGAGCTCGGCGGTGCCGTGCACGGCGAACGCCATTCCCCTGGTGACCACGAACGGGCTGATCAGTCCGCCAGTGACGGCGACGAGCGCGGCGGCGAGCAGCGCGTGCTGGGCGAACGGCTGGCTGAGCAGGAAACCGATGCCCATCAGCCATGCCCATCCGGGTGGTGGTGGTGGCCTTGCGGCGGGCGGGCGGCAGGATCGCCGTCCGGGTGATGGATGCCACTGGCCGCGCCGTCCCCGCCGACGACGACGATGCGGCCGTGGACCTTGATCACGTCGATGTGGCTGCCGTACAGCGCGCTGAGGGTCTCGGTGGTCATCACGGTCTCCGGGCTGCCCGCTGCCCACCGGCCGGCCGCCACGTACAGGACCCGGTCAACCAGGCCCGCGACGGGGGTGATCTCGTGGGTGACGAACACCACGGTGGTGCCGTGCTCGCGCTGGTAACGGCTGAGGACGGCAACGACCGCCTGCTGGGAGGCAGGGTCGAGGGAGAGCAGCGGCTCGTCGCACAACAGCAGCCGCGGGCCGCCTGCCAGTGCCTGGGCGATCCGCAGCCGTTGCTGCTGCCCGCCGGACAGCAGCCCGACCGGCGCGCCCGCATAGGAGGCCGCGCCGACCGCGGCGATGGCGGCGTCGACCTGGCGGGCGCGGGCCAACGGCAGGCCGAGCCGATGCCCGTCGACACCGAACTGGACCAGGTCCCGGCCGCGGATCGGCAGGTCAGGGTCGAAAACCCGCTGCTGGGCGACGTAGCCTACCTGGGCGCTGCCCCGCCTCGGTGCCCGGCCGTCGATGGTGACCGTGCCAGCCGACAGCGGGAGCAGGCCAAGCAGCACCTTCAGCAGCGTGGTCTTGCCCGCCCCGTTCGGGCCCAGGATGGCCAGGCACTCTCCCGGTGCCACGTCCAGGTCGAGGTTTTCCCAGATGACGTGGTGACCGAACCGCAAGGTGGCGTCCCGCAGCACGATCGCCGCCCCGCCACCGCCGCTCATGTCAGCCCGCGAACGCATGAGTCAGCTCCCGAGCGCATGCAAGAGGGCGCTGGCCTGGGCGAGCTGCCACGCCTGGTAGCTGCGATAGGAGGGCGGCATGGTCTCGGTCACCGCCACGACCGGGATGCCGGCCTGCCCGGCAAGGGACCGGACATGCTGGGTCACCGGGCTCACCGCCTGGGCGTTATACAGCAGCACCTTCACCTTGTGCCCAGTGATCAGCCCGTTCATCACCGCAGTGTCCCCCGGGCCCGGATCGATCCCGTCCTCGATGGCGGCAGCGAACCCCGGCGGGGTCAGCACCCGGAGCCCGGCGGCTGCCAGCAGGTACCCGGGCACCCGCTCGGTGTAGGCGACGGGCGCCCTCTGGTAGCGGCGGCGGATCTGGGCGATCACCGCCTCAACGGGGCGAAGGGAGCGGCCGAAGGCCGCCAGGCCGGCGGCGAACGCTGTGGCGTCGCGCGGGTCGAGCCTGGCCAGCGCCGCCTCGATCGCATGGGCTACCTGCGGCACCCGGGGGATGTCATACCAGAAATGCGGGTTCACGTCCGGGCCGGCCGCCCCGAGGACCTGCTGGGCGGAGACCACGATCCGGCCGGGATGCCTTGTGGCGCCAAGCAGCTGCGGCAGGAAGGCGTCATACCCGGCGCCGTTCTCGATCACCAGTCCCGCCTCGGCCACGGCGATCGCGTTGGTGACGTCAGCCTCATACAGGTGAGGGTCCGCGTTCGGGCTGCTGATGATCGAGGTCACCCGGACGTGGCGACCGCCGATCTGGGCGGCGATATTACCCCAGAAATTCTCCCCCGCCACCACCCTCACCACCCCAGGCGTCACTGGAGGCTGCGGACTCCCGCACCCCGCCAGGGCGGCGCCGGAGCCGAGGACGGCAAAGACGATGAGGACGGGCAGGGACCAGGCCCGCCCAGCCCGGCGGCGGGCCTGCCAGGAGCCGGCGGGCCCGCCGCGGGCCGCCTGCCGGGCCGGTGCCTGTCCAAGTGCGGCAGACGGTCTCCTGCCGGGTCTCCTGGCACCGCGCGGACGCGCCATGCCACCATCATCCCCTCGGGCTGCCGCCTGCACCACAGACACCACCGGGCAGGCCGCCACCTGCGGTTCCGCGGATTCGCTCAGCACATCCGTTCCCCAGGGTGCCGCATCACCGCCCGCCTCTCCACGGACCCAGGTCCCCGCGCGGCGCCCCGAGGCCGCGTAGCGGGCGTCCCAGGCGTGGGAGCCGTCCCGCCAGCCGGCCGGCCGGAGTACCCGCCGCTGGCGGTGGCCGGGATCGGAGGCGGTTGGGTCTCAGGCCTCACCAGGCGGCCCATGCTCCCGGATGACGAGGAATACCTGGCCCCTGTCCTCGAGCAGCTGGTAACAGGGGAGGCCGGTGTCGGCAGGGCCGCGTAGCCGGTCCCCGGTGGTGACGTCGAACTGGCTTCCGTGCCCAGGGCAGGTCACCACGGTGGACTCGATATCGCCGCCGGAGAGGGCGGCTCCCGCGTGGGGACACCGGTCGGGGATCGCGTGCAGGCCGCCATCCACCCGGTACACGGCGAGCGGCCCGGCCGGCGATTCGTCCGTGCGGAAGACCAGCCCGAGACGCCCGGCAACGTCGGCGGCCTCGAACAGGGGGAATCGGCGGCGGCCCGCGCCAGCCCGCTGCGCCGGCCAATGCCGCAGCCGGTCACGCAACTGCGGGACCAGTGCCCCGCGGTTGACTACCAGGTCGCAGCCCGCCCGCTGGGCAGCAACCCAGCGCTCCCGGTCCGGCATGGCGAGGAAGCCGGCCAGCAGTGCGCCGGGCCAGCGCGCCCGCCAGGCGCGCACCAGGCCGAGCGCCTCCGGGTGGTGCAGGTCGATGACCGCCACGGTCGGCTGCCCGCCCCCGTCCTCCGGCGCCGCAGGTAGTTCCGGCTGATCAGGCCCGGCCGCGCCGGGCCGCTGGTCCGTCACATGGGCGACGGCAAACCCGTTCTCCTGAGCGAGCTGGCGCAGCCGCCGCCCGATGAGCGGGTCGTCGGTGAGCATGACGAGGACGCTGGCCTGGACGGTGACCGTCATCTCCCTTCTCGCCGCCCCGATGGCACGAGGCCATGGGCACAGTCAGACGAACATCGTGATGTCGGCATTGGCGGCCATGTCGATGAAACTTGCCGCACCAAGCGTCGGCTGCAGCCCGTCGATGAAATCGTCCCGGCTCAGCCCGTACAGGTCCATGGTCATCTGGCAGGGGTGCAGCCGCACGCCCACGTCGAGCGCCATCTCCAGCAGTTCGGTGATGCTGGCGACCTTGTGCTCCCGCGCGAGCTTCTTGATCATCATGGTGCCCATGCCGCCGAAGTTGATCCTGCCCAGCTTCAGGTGGTCGGTGCCACCCCGGTCGACCAGGGACTCCATCTTCTGCATCCAGTTCTTGCCGGTGACCCGCTTGTCGTTGCGCTGCAGCACCCGCAGTCCCCAGAACGTGAAGAACACGTCAACCTCGAGGCCGGAGGCCGCACCAGTGGTGGCCAGGATCAGGACCGGCCAGACCCGGTCCAGGTCACTGCTCCAGCAGACCATCGCGAGCCGCTTGGCCTGGTCCTGCGCGTCGGTGTCAGTGGTGTCCATTGCGCTTCACTCCTCTTGTTCAGTCGGCACAGCGGTAGCAGCGGATGCCGTGTTCTTCGATGAAGGCCTGGTACCGCGCGAACGCGGTCGCGCCGTCAGCCAGGTACTCCCGCTCGCCCGCCAGCGCGGAGGGCCGCAGCCTGGCCAGCCACCCGGCGCCGTAGGGATCACGGTTCGCGATCGCGATGTCGGCGTCGAACGCGGCGGCATTGACCTCGAGCAGTTCCCCGGTGAGGGGGGTGGGGAACGGCCCCACCCACTTCGCGCTCTCGATCACCGCCAGCGTGCGTCCCCGGGCATAGGTCCGCCCGGTCTTCTTCCAGCTCACCTGGACCATCCGGCCGCCCATGGTCTGCGCCACGTCGGTCATGCCAAGCACCGCCTCCGCACCCGACAGCCGGACCCAGACGTGCAGGTCCACGTCGTACAGGAGGTCATCCGGTACCGCGCAGCCGTGCCAGAGCTGGTCCGTCATCACCTCACCCGCCGCAGGCGATTCCCTCGGCGTCAAGGAACCGGCGGTACGCATCGATCCCTTCCGGTCCGCTGGCGAGGCCGGCCGCGTCGGTGTCCCAGTCGGCCGGGCGGAGCCTGGCCACCCATCCGTCGCCATAGGGATCGGAGTTGATCAATCCGGGCGCGGTGGCGAGCGCGGTGTTGACCTCCACGATCTCCCCGCTGACCGGCGCCGGCACCGGGCCCACCCATTTGCCGCTCTCCACGGTGGCGACGTTGCGGCCCTTGGCGACGGACCTGCCGGGCGCCTTCGCCGTCACCGCGATGATGGTCTTCGCCAGGTTCTGCGCGACATCGGTCATCCCCACCGTCACGAGGTCGCCGTCACGCCTGGCCCATACGTGCTTCTCGACCACGTAGTACAGGTCATCGGGCAGGTTGCAGTTGTTGACCAGCGCCACCGTCAGTCTCCCGTCTGGAGTTGCTCGTGCTCGGCCATCAGGTGGTGGATGAGCATGTCCAGCGCGACCATCTGGATCTCCCGCTCGAACTCGGTGAGGAACTCCGGGTCGCGGGCACCCTTGCGGACCAGGTGCTGGTACCGGGCACCGCACCGGGGGCAGGTGATCTCATACCGCGCCTTGCCGTCTCCCGCGCTCGCGACCACCGCGTCGCGGTGCCGTTCGCCAAGGTGGGCGTGCAGCGCCCGCGGGCCGGCCGCGAAATCGCACCAAGGACAGTTCACCGGGTTCCCTCCGCGCCGTCCTACACAGCCTCAAGGTCCGCGACCGGGCTGCGCCGGGCCCGGTCGACCAGCTGGATGAGGTCGACCACCTGGATGCGCTCGGCGTTGCCGGTGGTCTTGACCGCATCGGTGTACATGACGAAGTCCTTCGGGCAGGCCACCACGAAGTAGTCCACCCCCACCGCCACCGCCTCGCGGATCCGGTTCTCGCTCGGGCGCTCGCCCGGCTGCGGGCCGTCCGTCATCCAGATCCGGCCGCCGCCGGCCCCGCAGCAGAAGGTGTTCAGCCCGTGCCGGGGCATCTCCGCCAGCTCGCACCCGAGGGCGCGCAGGACCTTCCGGGGCGGGTCGGTCAGCCGGTTGTGCCGCGCCAGATAGCACGGGTCGTGGTAGGTGACCCGCAGGCCCAGCGGATCGACCGCGAGGGAGCCGTCGCCGAGCAGGCGCTCCAGCAGCTGCGAATAGTGCAGCACCGGCTTGTCCAGGCCGTAGCTGGGGTATTCGTTGCGCAGCGTGTTGAACGAGTGCGGGTCGGTGGTGAAGATCTCCGCGAAGCTCGCCTTGCGGAACGCCGACATGTTGTGCTCGACGAGCATCTGGAAGAGGCCCTCTTCACCTACCCGGCGCACGTCGTTGCCGTCGTCGTGCTCGCCATCGAACAGCAGCCCGAAATCGACATTCGCATCATGCAGGATGCCGGCCAGCCGCCGCGACATCGCCTGGAGGCGCTCGTCGAATGATGCGAAGTCGCCCACGAACCAGAGGTAGCGCACGGCTTCCCGCCGGGCGTCCTTCACACCGAAGCCCAGCTCGCGGGTCCAGCGGGCGCGCATCCGGCCCGACTTCCCGAAGGAGTTCCCCTGCTGGGCGACGTCCTGCAGGACCTGCTGGACCGCGGGCTCGATGCGCCCTTCATCCACCAGCCGGCGCCGGAGGTGCACGATCGTGTCCACATGCTCGATGTCCACCGGGCACTGCTCGACGCAGGCCCCGCAGGTGGTGCAGGACCAGACGACGTCGGGGCTGATCACGCCGGGCACCAGCCCGGCCGCCGCGGTACCGGCAACCCCCTCCGGGCTGGCGGCCCCGGCCGGTGCCGCTGCGGCGGCGGCGCCGTCAGGTGCGGCCCCCCGGGGCGGCGCTGCCAGCGGTTCACCGGCCGACGACATGAGGTGGTCCCGCAGATCCATGATGAGCAGCTTCGGGGACAGCGGCCGGCCTGAATTCCAGGCCGGGCAGGCTGCCTGGCACCGCCCGCACTCGGTGCAGGTCAGGGTGTCGAGCAACTGTTTCCACGACAGGTCCGCAAGCTGCCCGGCGCCGGCCGCGCCCGGCTGCTGCGGCAGGTCCCCCAGCGCGCCGAGTGCGCGCGGGCGCCGGGAGAAGGCGACGTTGAGCGGCGCCAGGAAGATGTGCAGGTGCTTGGAGTAGGTGACGAAGACCAGGAAGCCCATGATGACGGCGATGTTCGCCAGCAGGAGGAACGTTTCCAGGCCGGCGTTCACGCCCAGGCCCGCGGGCCGCAGCAGGGCAGCCAGGCCGTGCGAGGCGAACGCCGCCCAGCCGTAGGGGAAGTCACCGGTGTTGACCTGGGCCGCCCGGTAGCCGAGCAGCGTGATCATCACCGCCGCGATCATCATCAGGGTGATCCAGGCGGCCCGGGTGTGCGAGCCGTAGAAGCGGGACTTCCGGTCCCGGCGCGCGGGCGAGTCCACCACCCTGGTCACGCTGAACACCAGGACGCCGCCCAGCACGATGACGGTGAACAGGTCCTCGATGAAGCCGAGCAGCGCCGCGTGCCCGATCACCGGGATCGCGAAGGACTTGCTGACGAACGTGTCCCCGACGGCTTCCACGATCGTGAACAGCAGGATGATGAAGCCCCAGAAGACCAGGGCGTGCGGCAGCCCGGACCGCCAGCGCTTGAGCAGCTTGCGCTGGCCCAGTACCTCCACGACTTCCGCCCGCAGCCGGGCGGCCGCGCCGTTCACCCGGCCCGGCGCGGGCGCGCCGGCCCGGACCAGGCGGCCCAGCCAGGCCAGCCGCCAGCCGGCGGCGGCCAGCCCGGCGAGCGTGATCACCGCGCCGAGCACGATTCTGATGAGCACAGTTCCTCCTCGCGCCCGGCGGCCTCAGCCGCGCGCCCGGCGGCCGGGTGCGGTACCTGCGGCGCTGGCCATCAGCCCAGCCTGTCGGTGAGCGCGGGGACCAGGTCGAACAGGTCCACTGTGGTGCCGTAATGGGCGACATCGAAGATCGGCGCCCCCGGGTCGGTGCTGCAGGCGATGATGAGGTCGGCGCCGCGCATGCCCTCCAGGTGCTCGGGCGCGCCCGAGATGCCGAACGCGAGGTAGGCCCTGGGCTTCACCTTCAGGCCCGACTTGCCGACCTGGCGGGTCTTCGGCAGCCAGCCGGCATCCACCACCGGGCGGGAGGCTGACAGCGGCACGCCGAGCGCGTCGGCGAGTTCCTGCACCAGCTCCACGTTGTCGCTGGACTCGATGCCGCGCCCGACCGAGACGAGCATGTCGGCGGCGGTGATATCGACGTCGCCGCCCTGCGGTTCGATCACCTGCTGGAGCGTCATCCGGAGTGAGTCCAGCCCGTCCGGGGGCGTGATGTCCGCCACCTCCGGCATGCCGTCACGCTGGCCGGCCGCCGCGGGCAGCCCACCGCCGATGACGGTGGCGATGCCGCGCTCGCCCGGCAGTTCCACCTCCGCCAGGATCTTCCCGCCCAGGATCTGCGCGGTCGCCACGATGGTGCCGTCCTCGGCGGCGAGATCGGTGACGTAGGCGGCGAGCGGGGCCTGCCACCGCACCGACAGGGCGGCACCGAGATCCAGCCCGGCGGTGGCGTTGGACATCAGCAGCAGCCGGGGAGCCCGCTCGGCCAGTACCGCCAGCAGCGCCTGCTCATAGGCCTCCGGCAGGTACTCGGCCAGCACCGGGTGGTCCACCGAGACCACCACGCCGGCCGCGCCCAGCTGTGCGGCCAGGTCGCGCGGCCCGAGCAGGGCCACCTCGGCCACCCCGCCCAGCGACGCCGCGAGCTCGCGCGCCTTGCCGAGCAGCTCGTAGGTGCCTTCCGAGATCTGCTGGCCGGCGTGTTCCGCCAGCACCAGCACGTTGCCGCTCATGCTCTCCCTCACCCCTTCACCAGGCCGCGGGCCTGGAGCAGGTCAACGATCCTGGCCGCCACCTCGTCGGCGCCGCCGGCCAGCATCTCGGCGTGCCCGGACTTCTCCGGCCGGTACATCCGGCGGACGGACGGCCCGGGGACCGTGGCGGCCGGGGTGGCGGCCACGTCGCGCAGCCCGCCCGCCTGCATGGCCTGCCGGATCCGGGTGATCGGCGCGTACCGCGGCGCCTGCCTGGCTGCCTGCACGCCGATCACCGCGGGCGGCCTCACCCGCAGTTCCTGCAGGCGGCCGCCGGCGAATTCCTGCCGCACGGTCACCGTGTCCCCGCTGGCCTCCACCCCGACCACGACCGACACATGAGGCAGCCCGAGGCAGGCGGCGAGCATCGGCGGCAGCTGGCCGTCCAGGTCGTCGGGCGCCTGCACGCCGGTGATGACCAGGTCGGCGGGCTCGCTGGTGAGGTATGCCGCGAACAGCGCGGCCCGCTCCCTGGTCTGCAGGCCGCCATCCGCGCCGCCGCTGATCTTGACGGCGGCGTCGGCGCCCTTGGCCAATGCCGTGTACAGGGCCTGGTCGATGTCGGGATCGGCGGCCAGGCCCGCGGCTGTGACTTCGGCGCCGGTCGCGTCCTTCACCAGGAGCGCTTCCTCCAGCGCCTGCGCGTCCCACTCGTTGAGGACGAACGTCAGGAACTCACGGTCGATGCCGGTCCCGTCGGGAGTCAGCTCGATCTCCTCGACGAGATCCGGTACCGCCTTCATGGGCACAACGATTCGCACGTCTGTCTCACCTCTCCGGTCGGGTCCGCGCGGCTAGCGGAGCACCTCGTCCAGTCGCATCTGCTGCCGGATCTCAGCCAGGTCGCCCGCCGTCGGGACGAATGGGTAGTCGCGGAACGGCTCGGCAGGCCGGTACGAGCCGTAGGGCCGGGTGCACCCCGGTTCGCCCTTCTCCCCCGGGCAGCCGTTGGTCACGAAGGCTGCCCCCTGGTCGACCACCGCCTGCACCGCCGTCCGGTCCGCCCGCAGGCAGGCGAGGCTTCCCGCGGCGTCGAAGTCGAACTGGCCGAGGTCGTAGCCCTCGGTCTCGATCAGGTGCCTGGCCAGTTGCACCCGGCGCCAGCGCACCAGCGGGGACTTGGGATGGCCGGCCATCCGGGAGTCGGGCTCGGGGTTGAAGCAGAACAGGTAGGAGTAGATTTCCCGGTCGCGCAGCGCGACGAAGAGCCTGACCAGGTCCTCGTCCGTCTCGCCGAGCCCGACCAGGGTGTGCACGTTGACCTTCCACGGCCCGAAGATCTCCCGGGCCCCGGTCACGACTTCCCAGTACTTCTCCCACTTCAGGCCGCCGGCGGGCACGTCGGTGCGGACGCTGCGGAACAGGTCCTCGGTGACCGCGTCGAGCCCGATGCCGATCATGTCCACGCCGAGCGCCTTGAAGGCCTCCATGCGCTCCCGGTTCAGGGTGGGCGGCGCCACCAGGATGGACAAGGGGGTGCGGACCCGCTGCCCGATCCGCCGGGTGATGTCACAGGTGTCCCGGTAAGCATGGCCGTGGGTGACCATGGAGATGCACAGCCGGGTGAGGGTGGACTCATGCTGCGCCATCCGGTCCACCAGGTCATCGGTGCGCACCAGCGGCCATTCCACCCGGATGAACGACTTGTCCTGGTAGGCGCCGGGCCGGGTGCGGGCGAGCCCGCAGTACCCGCAGTCCGACAGGCAGCCCTCGTCGTAATTGAGCAGCAGGTTGATCCCGCCGAAATCGAAGTCCCTGGTGAACCGCCCGGACCGCATCCGCAGCGCGATCGCGCTCGCCATGGAGATCCGCACGTACTCCGGGCTGATCCGCGGCCCGGCGGCCTGCGCCGCCGGGGCAGGCAGCAGGGGCAGCTGGCGGATGGCCATGTCAGGCCCCTTTCAGGTCGGGCTGGGACGCGGACGCGGACGAGGGCGAGGGCGCGGACGAGGGCGCGGGCGAGGGCGCGGACGAGGGCAGGGCGACCGCAGCCAGCCGCACGCCCGGCCCGGCAGAGCCGGAGCCTGGCTCGGGGAAGTAGCAGGAGCCGACCGCCCGGACCGGTGCCGCGGTGGCGCGCTGGCCCGCCTGGCGGCCCGCGTCGAGCACCGCGAGGGTGAGCTTCTCGGCCGGGATGCCCAGCGCAGCGCCTGCCCCGGAACGGGTGACCACCTCGGTGACCGAGCGCTCGTCGAGGCGGCGCCAGCGCAACCCGGACTCCATCTCCACCAGGGCCGGCGGAAGCTCGTTGAAGTCACCGACGACGATCGCGCTCTTCACCAGGTCACCGTGGGTGGTGAGATAGATCCGGGCCAGTCCCGCCGGTGTCTTGAGCACGGCCGACCCGCTGGCGTCGGCGGCCATGCTGCGGTCGGCGAGCCAGGCTTGCGTGCGGTAACGGCTGCCGGCCAGCGTGGCGGCGAGCGCGTGCTCGGCCGGGTCGGGGACCCCGCCGGTCAGCGTGGCGCCGAACGCTGCGGCGAAACCCTCGGCCATCACGGGCCGCAACGCGGCGCCGTCCCACGGGCGGCCGGTCTGCTCGGTCACCGTGGTGACCCGCTCCGCTACCGCTGCCGCCGCCTTGTCGGCCAGCTTGGCCGCGGGGATCCGCAGCACCTCCAGCATGAAGCCGATGTCAAGATCGGCGAGGACGCTTGCGTGGAACAGCATCGCCCCGGCCGGGTCCACGTACAGGCCGAGACCGGCGATCTTGCGGCCCCCGGCCTCCAGGTCGTTCTTGCCGCGGAACGCGGCCTGGATGCCCAGGCGGGCCAGGCCGCCGGCCACCGCGGCAGCCAGTTCCCCGATGATCTCGCGCGGGCGCATGCCCGCCGGCGCGCGGCTGGTGACGGCCACGCCGAGCTGGCCAGCGCCCATGATGATCGCGCCGCCGCCGGTCGGGCGCCGGCTCACCTGGGTGCCGGTCCGGTCGCAGGCCGCCAGGTCGACCTCGGCTTCGAGATTCTGGTACCGGCCGATCAGCGCACAGTGGCTGCGGTAGCTGTACAGGCGCAGCGTCGGCGGGTGCTCCGCTTCCCCGCGCGCGTACCTGGCCATGAGCGCCTCATCGAGCGCGAGCCCCTCGGCCGCGCCCGCGCCGTCACCCGCCAGCAGCCGCCACTGCCCGCCGCTGACAGCCCGTTCCTGCGCCGGGCTCATCCGCCCACCTCCACCTTCGCGTAGCCGGTGTCCTGTGCCCCGGTCCAGGTGAGCGAGCAGCAGTACTCGTACAGCCGGGGGGTGAGGCCCCGCGAGCGCGCGTACTCGACGGCACCGTCGGCCGGGTAGGCGATCCCGTTCAGCCCCAGGTCGATCGCGGCCTGGTCGAGTTCTGTCTTCACGCTCCCCAGCGGGCGCGCACAGCCCAGGTTGATGGTGGTGGCCGGGGCGGCCTGCCGGGCGGTCGCGAAGAACCCGGTCAGCTCCGCCACCGGGGGCGGCGGGAGGTGCGCCATGGGCGTGCCGACCAGGGGGACCAGCACGACCAGGATGAGCGTCGAGACCGGGTAGCGGATGAGCATCTCCAGCGCCCGGTGCTCGCCCAGGAACCGACCGTAGTGCAGGCCGAGCACGATGTGCGGGATGATCCGCAGCCCGCGGGCGGCCAGCAGCCGCAGCGAGCGGTCCATGTCGGCCACGGTGAGGTCGAGGTGGTACACCTCGCGCAGGGTCTCGTCGGCGCCGATGATGTCGAGCATGACTCCGTCCACACCAGCCTCGGCCAGCCCGGCGGCGAGTTCCGGCGAGACCACGCCGGAGTGGACGATCACCTTCATCCCGAGCTCGGCGCGGATGCGGGGGATGTGCCGCAGGTGCGGCAGCAGCGGCACCCCGCCGGTCCGGGTGGATCCGCCGGACACCAGCAGCCCCTCGCTGCCCTGCGCGCGCAGCCGCCGCGCGAGGGCGAACAAGTCCTCCTCCGCCCGGACCGAGACCATGCCCTCCAGCACTTTCGCCTGGCAGTGGTCACAGGACAGGGCGCAGGCCGACCCGGTCACCGAGACCGGCAGGAACCGGCGCGGGCTGGCCGGGACCCACTCCGAGGTCTGCCAGCGCTTGAGGCCGGGCGCGTAGAAGTCCATGACGGGGGGAAAGTTCGCCCGCCGGATCTCTGCCGGGCCGGCCACGGCGGGGACCGGCACGGCCAGCCTGGGAACAGCCGGCCTGGGCGCGGGTGCCGCGGTCACTCCGCGATCACCCCCGTGCGCCGGTAGCTTTCAATTGCCGCAACGAACCACCGCGTGATCTCGTCCGGATCGCTGAGCAGCCCGGTCAGCTCAGCCACCGGGACGGTCAGCTGCGCCTCGATCAGCCAGCCCGCACCGAACGGGTCACGCTCGGCGAGGCCCGGGTCGGCCGCGACCGCCTCGTTGACCGCCAGCACGGTTCCGGACACGGGGCTGACCAGTGGCCCGACGAACTTCGCCGCCTCCAGTTGGCCGAACGGCCGCCCCGCGGTCAGCGCTGTCCCGGCGGGCGCGAGGGACAGCTGGGCCAGGGTCCCGCTGGTCTCGATGCCCAGCGGGTCCATCCCGATCCGGGCCGCGCCCGGCCCGGCAGGCAGCACCCACATGTGGGTGTCGGCGTGGTAGAGCCGGTCGAGCGCGAGCGGGAAACCGCGAACCCTGGCGAGCCCGCCGTCCCGGGCGAGCCCGCCGTCCCGGGCGCCGGCGGGGCGGGAAGCGCGGCCGGCTGAATCAGTGTGCGCCATCAGATCCTCGTCCCGTCAGCCGCGGCGAAGGCCGCGGCAAGCTGGCGCCCGGGCTCGCCGAACTGATCGAGCACGTCCGGCACCCGGGCGAGCGGGACGCCGGCCAGCGCGCGCTGCGCTGCCCCGGTGCTGCCGTTCAGGCCGGGAGCGGCCAGGTGCGCCCGGTCCACCGCTCCCCGTACCACGCCCGCCACCACCCGGGCAGCGGCGCCGTCGCCCGCGGCGAACGTCCACACCCCAGCCCGTACCTTGACCTGCCTGGCCTGCGTGACCTGCCTGGCCTGCGTGGCCGGGCTGGCCTGCGTGGCCGGGCCGGGCGGCGCGGCCGCAGGCAGGGCGGGCCCGGCGAGCCACGGGCCGCTGGTGAACCGGTCATCGAGTTCCGCCACGGCGGCACGCTCTGTGCCGGTAAGGCCGCCGGGCGCCGGCGCCAGCCCGAGCGCGCCGGCGTACGCGCTGACCAGCGCCGTCCGGAAGGCAGCCGGGTCGACGGGGGTGGCTGCCACGAACCTGCGCATCAGGCGGAGGGTCTCGGCCCGCTGCAGGGGGTCCGCGATGGCCAGCACCCGGGTGGCGCGCTCATGGTCGAACCGTTCGATGAGATTCCCGCAGACCACCACCGCGTCCTCGATCTGGCCCGCGCCGTGCCCGCAGATCTTGCGGTCGCCGGCGCAGATCTCCAGGTCCTCGTCCAGCCGGGCGTCCACCCCGGCCGCGCGGAAGGCCGCCACCGCCGGCCCGAGCAGCGTGCGCAGCGCGGCCAGCCGGGCCGCCGGCACCGTGCCCGCCGGCAGGCACACCTGGAAGAACAACTGGCCGTCGTCGAGGTAGACGGGCCCGCCGCCGACCATCCGCCGGTACACCGGCAGCCGGTTCGCCCGGCAGTACTCCTGGTCCACCTCGGCGAGGTCACGGTGATAGCCCACGCAGACGTAGGGGGCCGACGGGCGCGCGAACGACAGCGTCGGGGGCGCGCCGTCACTCACCCCGTAGCTGACCGCGTGCCACAGGGTCTGCGAGCGCAGCGGGGTGACCGTCCCGAAGTCGATGACCCGCAGCAGGTCAGGCACCGGCCGGCCCCAGGCCCATGGCCTCGTCGATGAGCTCGATGATGTCGCGGACCTGCAGGTGGTCGTTGCCGGTGGACTTCGCGGCGTCCTCGAACCGGGACACCTCGTAGGGGCAGCAGACCACGAGCATCTCGGCGCCGGTCTGGGCGGCCTCGCGGACCCGGCGCTCGGACAGCCGCTCGGCGGTGTGGTTGCTGGTGAACCCGTCCAGCCACATGCCTCCGCCGCCACCGCCGCAGCAGTAGCCGTTCTCCCGGCAGCGGCCCATCTCCACCAGTTCCACGCCGGGAATCGCCTCGATGAGGGTCCGCGGCGCGTCGTACTCGCCGTTGTGCCGGCCGAGGTAGCACGGGTCGTGGAAGGTGACCTTGAGGTTCAGCTCCCTGGCCCAGCTGAGCTGGCCGGCCAGCGGCGCCAGCAGCTGGGTGTAGTGCAGCGCCTCGAACGTGTGCCCCCGCTTCGGGTACTCCTTGACCAGGGCGTTGAAGGCGTGCGGGTCGGGGGTGACGATGCGGGTGAAGGAGTACCTGGCCAGCGTCGCCGTGACATCCTCCACCAGCGCGTCGAACAGCCCCTGCTCGCCGGCCAGGCGCTGGGAGTCGCCGATGGTCTTCTCCTCGTGGCCGAGGATGGCCCAGTCGATGCCGAGCGCGGTGGCGACCCGGGCGAACGCGCGGGCGGCGTCCTGGCCGCGCGGGTGATAGCTCCAGTAGTCCTCCACGTAGAACAGCACGTCCACCGGGGCAGGGTCACTCGGCAGGATCCGCACCGGGACTCCCGCCGACCGGGTCCATTGCGCGCGGCGGCGGGAGTTCGCCCCGAGCGCGTTGCCGTAACGGAAGGTCTTCTCGAACACGTCCTGCAGCTCGGCCGGGACAGTCCCGCCCTCGCTCAGGGCCGCCTCACGGACGGCCGGCATGATCTGGATCATGTCGACCTCCTTGGGGCAGACCCGCAGGCAGTTGCCGCACGTGGTGCAGAGCCACAGGTCCGGGTCGGCCATCAGGTCGGCGCCGGTCTGCACCTTGCGGTGCAGCTTGCGCGGGCCGTACTCGCCGACCACGTCCACCGGGCACACCGGCACGCATTTCCCGCAGCCGTAGCACCACTCCAGCGACTCGCCCCCGGGCAGTGCCGAGATCTGCGCCAGGCCGTCCGGGGTGGTGCCGGTCAGCACCCTGGGCTCGAACATCCGGTTCCACATCGCCGGGAGCTCGACCTCGCGGCCCGAGATCGGGGAGGCGACGGTGGCGCTCTCCTTCTCGGTGATCGTCGGCGGGACCTTCCGTCCTCCGATGGGCATGGTCAGTCCTCCAGGTGATAGACGCCGAGCAGGCGGCGGACCAGTTCGGGCAGCGGCGGGAGGAGCCGGTTGAACTCCGCTGTCATCCGCATCTTCAGCACCGTGTACATGTAGACCGCGTACACGGCGGCCAGGAAGACATCGGTGCCGAACAGCCCGGGCCCGGCCCCGGTGAATCCCGCGGCCCTGCCGGTCTCGGTCACGAAGGCACTGGCCCGCCCGACGGTGAGGTAGACCCCGCCCCGGCTGCCGCCCTCGGTGAGGTCGATGTCCTCGGTGGTGACCAGGCGGAGCGCGCCGGTCTCGGTGCGGGGATCCCACAGCCAGCGGGTCCACAGCCAGTACTCGCCGGGAAAGCTGAAGTGGAGCAGTTCGCCGGGCAGGTCGAAGCCGGGCACCGGAAGACCGGCCAGCACCGCGTCGAACCGGTCGAAGCGCGCGGCCAGGTCCGTGGCCGGGTCCAGCAGGCCGGTGACGGCGGCGCCCAGCCGCTCGGGGCCGACCGCGTCGAGGATCTGGTCGGCGTGCCGCCGGGCCGTGAAGACCCAGCGCAGCGCCTCGCGCAGCGCGGACCGGTCCAGCCGGGCGGCGCCCGGTGCCAGCAGTTCCCGCAGCGCCTGCGACTTGCGGTCGAGGTCGGCGGCGATCGAGGTGAGTTCCCCGGCGCTGATCCGGCCCAGGATCTCCTGCTGGAACTCCTGCGCGCTGGCGGTGTCCACGACAGGCCCGGTCATCATCTGCCCGCCTGCTCAGCTCGTGACGGCGGCGGCGCGGGACCGGAGGTAACCGAACGCCTTCATGGCCGCGCCCGCCGCGGTGGACACGGTGTCCTCCAGGTCGGCGGGGCCGAGCGCGGCACCGCAGGCGAAGATCCCTTCGCGGCTGGTCGACACCGGGTCGAGCGGGCCGCCGGCGGACTCGACGAAGCCGTACTTGTTCTGCCTGACACCGAGCAGCCTGGCGACCGCCCGGGTGCCCGGCGAGGGCTCCATCCCGACCGAGAGCACCACCAGGTCCATCTCCAGCTCCATGGGCCGCCCCATGGTGGTGTCCTCGCCGCGCACCAGCAGCCGGCCGCCCTTGGCCAGCACCTCCGTGATCAGGCCCTTGACGTACTGGACGTGGTACTTCTCCTGGGCGGGCCAGTAGATCTCGTTCTCCCAGTAGCCGTACATCCGCATGTCGATGTAGAAGATGTAGACCTTGGAATCCGGCAGCAGCTGCCGGACCTCGATGGCTTCCTTGGACGCGACCCCGCAGCAGACCTTCGAGCAGTACTCGTTGCCGATGTGCCGGTCACGGCTGCCCACGCACTGGATGAAGCAGACCCGTTCGGGTGGCTGGCCGTTGGACGGCCGGACCACCTGGTGCTCCTTGAGCATGGCCTCCAGGTCTTGCAGCGCGATCACGTCCGGGAACTCGTAGTACCCGTAGACCTGGGTCTCCCGGCCGGGATCGAAGTGCGTGAAGCCGGTCGCGATGATGACCGAGCCGCACTCGGCCGGCTGCTCGCCGTCCGGGCCCCGCAGGGTCAGGGTGAACGCCCCGGGCTCCCCCGACACCCCGGCCAGTTCCGTGCTGAGCCGGACGTCGGCGCCGGGGTGCGCGGTGACGAGCTCGATCATCCGCCGGATCTGCGGTTCGGCGGGCTCACCGTGCGGCGTCATGCCCGCGTAGTTCTCGGCGATCGGCGCGCCGCCCAGGAAGTCGCGCTGCTCGATGAGCAGCACCTTGCCGCCGATCTCCGCGATGCCGTGCGCGGCCCGCAGGCCGCCCGGCCCGCCGCCGATGACGGCCACCGTGTCCGAAGACATCCATCACCTCAATGTGTTGATGCCGGCGCCGCGAAGCGGCGCCCGCGGCCGGCTAGCTGTCCACGTCGTCCCAGTCGAGGAACTGCTTCTCGCCGCTTTCCAGCCGTTTCAGGTCGGCCTGGAACTGCGCCCACGCCCGCTCCCAGTCGATGCCCATCTTTTCCAGCACCGGCCGGTAGTCGGCCGAATGCCAGTGCAGCTGGCACACCTTGTAGGGGTGGGCGCCCATGGCGAGGGCAGCGAACTGCGCCTCGCTCATCACGGCCACCCCCACGTTGCGGTCGTGGGCCTTGGCCGCGAACTGGCTCTTGTCCAGTGTGGTGACGCACCCGGTGTCGTGGGTGAGGACGACGTCGGGGTCGGCCTCCTCCTTCATCACCTCGATCTTGCGCAGGGTGGCGAAGGACCGGGTGAAGTCGCGCTGCACCAGGATGTGCCGGAACCCGAAGCCGCAGCAGTCGAACCAGGTCGAGTAGGTGCGCACCTCGGCCCCGAGCGCCTGGGCGAGCCCGGTCACCACCGCGGTCCGCTGGCCCCCGTAGATGTCCGGGTCGTAGATCGCGTCACCTTCGACCAGCTTGTAGTAATGGCAGGCGGGGTGAACGGTGACCTTGATCCCCGACACGTCGCGGACCTGCTTGGCCGCGATCTCGCCGCGGAGCGCGTGGAACCACTCCGAGTAGTGGACGATCTCCTCGGGGAGGACCAGCGGCTTGCCCAGCTTGGCCATGATCTTCCGCACCTCGGCGCGGAGCTCCGGGTGCCGGATGAGTTCCTCCCTGACCTCCTTGTAGTGGCCGTAGGAGGTGCCGCAGTGGATGAGCGGGAAGTAGCCGGTCTCCAGGGCGGCGGCGAAATTGCGCACCGCGACAGCCGCCTGCGCCGCCGAGTTGGAGGTGGCGCTGGCGTAGTAGTTCCACGCGGTGCACGAGGTCTGGTCCCGCGGGTCGTGGTAGTCGTAGCCGAGCTTGCGCATCACCCAGAAGATCGAGGTGGAGTAGCCGGGGATGTGGCCGCACTGCCCGCATGACTTGTGGTGCCACAGGTGTGCCTTCTGGATCCGCTTCTCGCGGCCGAACTTGGTGGGTACGGTGACCGTCTCGCGGTCGATCTTCTGCACCACCAGTTCGCCCCGCTCCTCCAGGGCGAGCAGCTCGGCGCGGGGGTCTTCGAGCGCCCGGCGGTCCTCGCCGCGCTCGAAGTGCTCCTTCTTGCGCTTGATGGCCTCGATCGGAATGGTCATGGCTCAATCCCTTCCTCTTCCAGGCGTTCCTCCATGACCTCCTGGAGGATGGAGTGCAGGCCCGGGTCCACGTCCGAGATCATGTCGAGGGCGCCGGTATGCAGCCAGATCAGGTACAGCTCGATGAGCGTCTTGTCGGCCACGTCCCAGCCGGTGCTCGTCGTGTGCATCGTCTCCGGCGGCAGCGCCCGCCGCCACAGGTCGAGGTTCGCGGAGACGTCCGCGGTCTCGGGCCCCCAGTCCGGGAAGGCGTCCGGCTGCAGCATGTCCGGTGACACCTGGGTGCCGGTGGACATGATCTTGTAGATGATCCGCGAGTAGCCGGCCAGGGCTTCCTTGGCTGAGGCCAGCCCGTTGCCGACGGCCACCTCACGCATGATCGTGATGAGCCCGCCCGGGTTGTTGCCGCGCGGGCAGCGCAGGCAGGAGAAGCACTGCGAGCACTCCCAGATGTCCTCCTGCATCTGCTGGTAGACGAGGTCGACGTCCTCCCGGGCGGCGGCCTGCGCGATCCGGCGCGGGCTGAAGTCATAGAACCGGGCGGAGGGGCAGGCCGCGACGCAGATCCCGCACTCGTAGCAGCCGTACAGGTAATCACTGAACCGGATGTCGCTGCGCACCTGGTCGAAGAGCCGTTGCTTCTCCGCATGCGGAACGTCGGCATAGCCGGCCACGTCGGGTGCCTTGTAGTGGGCGTCTGTCTTGTGCTGGGCGTCTGTCCCGGTCACGGCTGCCCCTAGAAGCTGATCACTGCGTCGGCGGTCAGGGCCAGGTCGTTGAATGCGGCGCCGCCGATCATGTCGACGCCGTCGATGAGCTCGTCCAGCCGCAGGTCGTTGAGGTCGAGCGAGGGCTGGCAGACCAGCAGCCGGACGCCGAGCCCGGTGGCCTGCTCGATGAAGTAGCGCAGCGGCTGCCCGGCCTCGCCCTTGGGGCCGATCTTGTCGATGACGTCCTTGCGCAGCAGGGTCGGCCCGTACATCGTGAAATAGATCATGACCTCGCATTCCATCGCGGCCGCCGAGGCCGCCAGGAAGAACGGGGTCGCGGACCGGCCGGGGTCGTTCACCCCGTGCGTCTGCACGTAAAGGATCTTGGAATCGAAGTCGCCGGACCACATCCGCGGGCGCCCTACCTGGCCCGGCGGATCAGGACGTGGAAGACCTCGCTGCTCTTGCTGATGCCGAGCAGTTCGTTCCCGGTCCGGCGGCTCCAGGCCTGCATGTCCGGCTCGACGCCCGGGTCGGTGGCGAGCAGTTCCAGGACCTGGCCCAGCTCGATCTTCTTGATCGCCTGCGAGGTCTTGACCACCGGCAGCGGGCAGGCCATGCCGGTGCAGTCCAGCACCTGGTCTGCCGTCGGGACACCCGGCTCGGCCACGGTGGCCTCCCTTCGGGGTAGGGTCAGTGAGACCTAAAACACATTCACGCTTTCGCATATGCTTATACGTGAATGACGCTTTGTCCAGAGTTACAGCGAGATTTCCCTGCGGCGCAGCCGCGAGACTGTGCTGCGGCGCAGCCGCGAGACCGGGCTGCGGCGCAACGGCTGACTGCGAGACGGGGCCATGACGATCAACGACCTGCGCTGCGACACCTGCGGGCGCTTCCTGCGCGGGCCGGATGCTGGCGTGCGCTTCGTCTACCACCCTGGCGTGCCGGACCTGCGCGACGATTCCGGCCTCGCGTGCACCGGCTGCTGGAACGAACTGGTCAGCGGGCTAGACATGACCGCAGCCCCGGGCCGGTGCGCGGTATGCGCCGGGCCCGCCGGCCGACAGGAAAGCCTGCACGTCCGCCGTTTCACCGATCCCCGGTCGTGGCGGCTCTGCCGGGAGCACGCAGTAGCCTTCCTCAACTCGCTGCGCACTGTGCAGCCGAAGCTGGACCCTGCGACGTTCCGGTTTCCTGCCGCGCGAAGCGGGTGAACACCACGCCCGGGCCACTGGCGTCAGCCGGCCAGCGAGCGCGGGCCCTCGCTCTGTTGCTCGATCATGAACTCGTAGAGCAGGTCGACCGCTTCAACGATCTTGCTGCTGGTCAGGGAGTAAGTGACATTGCTGCCGGAACGGCGGGCGGTGACGACCCCCCGGTCCCTCAGCACGGACAGGTGCTGGCTGGCGTTGGCCTGCGGGATACCGAGCGCGGCAACCAACTCGCCGACGGTGCGGGGGCCGTCCCTGAGCTCGTTGATGATCAGCAGCCGCTTGCCGTCCGCGATCGCCTTGCAGACACGCGCGTACAGCTCGTAGATCTCCGGTGCGTCAGCGCGTGACACGTCGGCGCAGGTCCCTTCCTCGGTCAAGCCCGTGCCAAGTGTAACAACGGCCACCACCCCCAGACCTGGGGCATGCCCGGACGGCTGCCACGGCGGAGTGTGCCGCGCCTGCGCAGCAGATGCGGCAGCCGCCGCGGACTGCGGCCCAGGCCAGGGCCTACCGGCCGCGGCCCCCCGCCTCGGCGACCAGGCGGCGGCCAGGACGCCAGCCCAGCTCCTCGGCCATGAACTCACGGAGCAGGTCGACCGCCTGCACGATCTTCGGGCTGGCCAGCGCGTAATGGACGCTGCTGCCGAAGCGCTCTGTGGTGACGAAGCCACGGTCGCGCAACACCGCCAGGTGACGGCTGACATTCGGCTGCGATATCCCCAGCGCGCCGGCGAGGTCGCCGACCGACCGCGGGCCATCGCGGAGTTCGTTGATGATGAGCAGGCGCTTCGGGTCGGCCAGTGCCCTGCAGACGCGCGCGTGCAATTCGTTGATCCCTGCGGCATCCAATCGCGCCACGCCCGCTCCTCTCCGGCCCCGGTGCCTTGTAGCGAGACGGTGAGGTGAGGTTATGTCGCCAGGCCGGTAGCGCGCTACCTCGCGGTGGACCTTGCACCCGAATGCCGGCGCAATGCTCGTTCCTCCGGTTGGCCGCCGTCCCACGCATGTGGGATGTGCCGACCGACTGCACTGCAGACGTCGACCTTCCGGCGCACGCCCACCCTGACCAGGCCGTTTAGCCGCATCTGCGGTGCTTCCTTCCGCTACGCCGGGGTACGCGTAGCGGAAGGCGGGCAAGCGGACAGCCGCCCCGCCAGGGTGCTTTGAATTAGTTCGAAACTAAGGTTTGAATTACTTCAAATGTCAGTTACCGTGGCGGCATGAGCGCCACCACTGCAGTTCCCTTCTCCCAGCTCGTCCAGCACCCGAAACCGACCGTAGCGAAGCTGGAGGCGAGTCCCCGGCGACGCTTGCGCCTGGACCGGCGAGACGGGGATGACCTCATCCTGGAGTCGGCTGCCCGTGCTGAGGCGGAGGACGAGGCACTGTCGATGGCCAGCCGCCTGTTCTTCTCACTGGTGAAGAACGATGACGGGGCCCGAGCCCTCCTCATGGCGCTGCCCGACGTATTCCCGTGGGTGCAGTTCCTACCGACCGAGGACGTCCGGGCGTTCCTCGCCGAACTGGTCAAGACCCTACGAGGGGCCGCTGACCTGGGAAACATGGCACCGCTGGAGCCGGTCGTGGCCGCTTGGAAGGCCACGGCGGAGATCTATGCCGACCCAGAGCTACGCAAGGCGGCTATCACTCCGCTTGACGGGACCGACTACGGAGAGGTCCCGGAGGACTGCTGACCGGTGAGCCCTAAGTGCCTCGGCCCAGTTGCCCCCCCACCCGTCGGCCGCCCGGCAGGAACTGGTGCAAGTGCAGGTCCAGTTCGCCGACCTGATCGGCTGGCTTTACCAGGACAGCGGCGACCACCAGGCGGCGCAGCACTGGCTTGACCGGGCGCTGGAATGCGCGCACCTCGCCGGGGACGACAACTCGGTGGCGTTCATCCTGGCGCGCAAGAGCCAGCTTGCCGCCGACATGGGCGACCCTGCGGAAGCCGTCGCCGTGGCGGAGGCCGCGGTGAAGCTCGCCCGGCCGCGGAGCCGGATAGCCGCCGCGGCTGCCGTCTACGCCGCGCACGGTCACGCGCTTCGCCGGGGACCGGCTGCCGTGTGAGCGCCTGTACGACCGGGCCAGGTCCGCGCTCGGCCGCGCCGGGGACGACGGCTCACCGTGGCCGGCTTTCTGCGACCAGGCGTATGTGGACGTCCAGCACGCACACAGCCTCGGTGTCCTCGGCGGGCACGCTGAGGCCGCGGCTGGGTTCCGCGTCGCAATCGGGCGGCTTCAGCCCGGCTATCACCGCGACCACGGCGTCTACCTGGCCCGCGAAGCTGTCGCCTACGCCGGGGCGGGAGAGGCAGAGCACGCGGCGAGCCTGGGAATGCAGGCCCTCGGCATCGGCGCCGACACGCTCTCAGCCCGGATCTTCGGGGAACTGGCCACGCTCGACTGCATGCTCAGCGCCCGGCCTGCCCCGGCCGCCGCTGACCACTTCCGCGCGGCGTTCGCCAGTGCCGTGCTCCGCCCAGCCTGACCGCCCAGGAGGAACCGGGATGACCAGCAACAGCAGCGCCGCCGATGACCGGCAGTGGATGGAACTCGCGATCAACCTGGCGCACCAGTGCCCGCCCTCGGAGGGTGCCTACTCGGTCGGCGCCGTGATCGTGGACGCCCAGGGCCGCGACCTGTCCCGCGGGTACTCCAGCTGATCCTGGGCACCGGCATAAGCCGCGTGGTGATCGCGTGGCTGGAGCCGGCCCTGTTCGTCGCCGACTGCCAGGGCCGGGAACCGCTCGAGGAGGCCGGGGCAACGGTCGCCGAGCTCCCGGGACTGGCTGACCGTGCCCGGGAGCCAAACATGCACCTTGATCGTCAGGTGGTCGGGGTCGACCAGGATCTCGTGGGCGAACCGGTCGGGCGCGCCATGCGCGCCGAGGGTCAGCTCGGCCCAGATGCCGGCGCCGGGGAACCCCAGCAGCAGGACCCGCTGCCCCCCGCCGCCCCTCACCAGGTCGGCCGCCGGCACTATCCCGCCGGTGTAGGGCTCGCCCGCGAGGAACTGGCGGCCGCTGATACCGATCGCGTGCGTCGTGCCGACGCCGAGGGCGGTGTCGCTGGTGACCTGCTCGTACACGGTCATCGCCGGGACCTGGCCCATCGCCGCCAGGGCGCGGCGCAGCACGGTCGTGCCGGCGGCGGGCGGCCACGGGACATCCAGCGACGTCGTCCCGCCTGTCCAGCCGGAGGCAGTGGCCTGGATCGTCAGCAGGTCACCGGGGCGCTGAACCCGATTGCGCACCGGTCAACCTTTCGGGCACTGCACCGATGGCCACGGTGACGTGCCGGCCTTGGCCCAGATCGGCGGCTCCGCGCGCCTGGTGACCTGAGGCCGTCACAACGCTCCGTGACTAGCTGCCGAACGACCATCCTCGCGGCTGTCCTGCTCTTGTGGTGTGGCGCGAGCGTGCCCGGTCTTGCGAGCGGGGGCGATCTGTGAGACTCGCTGCGGGGACAGATGCAGCAGCGTGCCCGCATCACGGACTGTGTACCCGTCCTCCAGGAGGTCCCGGGCGGCGGCGGTGGCGTGTTCGGCGTCCTCTTCCGCCTGCCGGGCCGCGCGGCGCGCCTCCAGTGCCAGCGAGACGGTGCCCGGAACCCTGCCGGATGGGCAGACACAGGGATCCGGTGCCCACAGGTGCCCACAGGTGCCCGCGGGCTCTGCGGCACACAGGACTGACCGGCAGACGGCAATGTGCTCGCCGGGCCGGACAGTCTGCACGGCGAAGTCTCATGCGCCGGCCACGCCGCTGATCCGCCAGCGCCCGGAATCCCAGGAGCCAGGCCAGCGGTCCCGGCGCCCACACGGGGTTCACCGCCGGTGGATGAGGCGGCATCGGTGGGGGCAGGTGGCGCCCGGAGGACGCGTACGACGCGATCGCGGGCTGACAGGAGCGGGAGTTCCTGGCGGCGGCCCGCTGGGCGCCGGGCGCAGGCTGCGGGATCTCCTGGGCCGGGTCACCGGGCCGGCGGTCGTTTTCACCGTCACCTCCTGGTAGTTCCGCGGCCCTGGGCGGCCGTTGCCGGTGAGCGCGGATCTAGCGGACCCGGTGTACCCGGACGGCTGTCCAGGTGCTCGCCGTCCCGGCGGCCGTGGCAGTCCTGGCGATCCGGGGGGTGCTGGATCATCTGCTCACCGTTCGGGCCTGCCCGCGCGAGGCGGCGCTGGGGCTCGCCGCAAGGCAATCGCGCACGGGCGTCCTGATGCTGCCCGGCTGGCTTTCGCCGGGTTCAGGCGGCCGGACGCTCCTGGTGGGAGTTTCTGCAGGCTGCGGAGGGGCCGGAGACGGGCAAAAGCTCCTGCCCTGGCCGGGTGCCTGGCCCGCGCGGCGGCAGCCCCGGCCTGCGATCCGCAGGCCGTACATTGCCCGGGCGATCACCCCGCCACCCAGCCAGAGGCGACCGGGCTGAAGATGTGGCCTTCCCGCTGCGCGGATCCGCTCGCCGGGGGCGCTGCTGGACGCGCAGCCACCGTGTTCCGCGGCTGACGCGCAATCCCGGCGAAGAAGCCGCTGAGATCACTGCGCGCTGCGGCGGAATCAGGCCGCCCGGTAGACGACGAGCGACACGGCGGCGTACTGGGTG
>Ga0307372_10001849_pt1 | contig 35839 bp, 33 predicted proteins | sample OX1MG_FD_202533 | JGI IMG/M metagenome (GOLD analysis project Ga0307372, IMG submission 202533) | Soil microbial communities from Risofladan, Vaasa, Finland - OX-1 | ecosystem: Environmental > Terrestrial > Soil > Coastal area > Acid sulfate soil | place: Finland: Risofladan, Vaasa | collected...
GCTGGGATTCATCACCGTGCTCGTCACGGCTTACCTTTTCCTTCGCCCGGCCGAACCGCCGGGTCGGCTCAATCCTCCCGACGCCGCGCGGGTCAGGGAACTGCTCGACCGGCACGGCGATGCGGATTCGCTCGGCTACTTCGCGCTGCGCGACGACAAGAGCGTGATCTGGTCGGCGACCGGTAAGTCCTGTATCGGGTACCGGGTCCTGTCTGGCGTGATGCTTGCCAGCGGTGACCCGCTCGGTGACTCGGAGGCCTGGCCAGGCGCGATCCAGGCGTTCCTGGCCGAGGCCGCCAGGCATGCCTGGGTGCCCGCGGTGGTCGGCTGCAGCGAGCGCGGCGCGGAGGTGTGGTGCCGTGAGGGTGACCTGACCGCGCTGGAACTCGGAGACGAGGCGATCGTAGAAGTCGCCGACTTCTCGCTGCAGGGCCGCGCGATGCGCAATGTGAGGCAGATGGTCACCAGGGTGTGCCGGGCCGGCTATGTCGCGCAGGTACGCCGGGTGGGCGACGTGCCCGCCGAGGAGATCACCCGGCTCGTCCGCCAGGCCGACTCCTGGCGCGGCAGCCCGACCGAGCGCGGTTTCTCGATGGCGCTCGGCCGGATCGGCGGAGCCGGTGACGAGAATTGCGTGCTCGCCACGGCCATGCAAGACGGCGTGCTGCGCGCGCTGCTGCACTTCGTGCCGTGGGGCGACGACGGGCTCTCGCTCGACCTGATGCGGCGCGACCGGTCGGCCCAGCCCGGCCTGAACGATTTCATGATCGTCGAGACCATCAAGGCGGCACAGGACCTCGGAGTCAAGCACATCTCGCTGAATTTCGCGGTGTTCCGTGCCGCTCTGGAGCGGGGCGAGCGGATCGGCGCAGGACCGATCCTGCGGGTCTGGCGGCGATTCCTGGTGTTCATGTCCCGGTGGTTCCAGATCGAGTCGCTGTACAAGTTCAACGCCAAGTTCGCGCCGCAGTGGGTGCCGCGTTTCATGGTCTTTCCCGGTACCCGGGACGCGATCAGGATCGGCCTGGCCGCCCTGGAGGCGGAAGCCTTCTTGGTCTGGCCCACTATCGAACTGCGCAGGATAGCGCGGAAGGCGCGGGCGGCGCTGTGGCGGGCCGTGGCCAGGCCCGCGCGCAAGCCCGGCGCGGCGGACTAGAGGTCGGCCGGGATTGTAGATTGACGGCCATGACACCTCGACGAGCGCCGCTGCGGGGTCTGCCCGACGCGGCCAGGTGCCTGGTGATGGGCGTGGTCAATGTCACCCCGGACTCCTTCTCCGACGGCGGTCAGTGGTTCAGCGCCCAGGATGCGATCGCGCACGGGCTGGAACTGGCCGCTGCCGGGGCCGACATCATCGACGTGGGCGGGGAATCGACCCGGCCAGGAGCGCTGCGGATCAGCGAGGAAGAAGAGCTGCGCAGGGTCGGGCCGGTCGTCACGGCACTGGCGAGAGCCGGCGCTGTGGTCAGCATCGACACGATGCGCGCAGCCGTGGCCGAGCTCGCGCTCGAATCCGGCGCCCGGATGGTCAACGACGTCAGCGGCGGGCTCGCCGACCCGGCGATGATCGCCCTCATCGCCGCCTCCGGGGTCCCGTACGTAGTGATGCACTGGCGCGGTCAGAGCGCGGACATGCAGAGCAGAGCGACCTATGCCGACGTGGTCAAGGAGGTGACTGCCGAGCTGACCGACCGGGTGATGGTGCTCACCCGGGCCGGGGTCGATCCCGGCCAGCTCATCATCGATCCCGGTCTCGGTTTCGCGAAGCTGCCCGCGCACAACTGGGCGCTGCTGGCCCGGCTGCGCGAGCTCTCCTGCCTCGACCATCCGGCGGCGCCGTTCCCTGTCCTTGTCGGCGCGTCACGTAAGCGCTTCATCGGCCGGCTGCTGGCCGCCGACGCGGACTCGCCCAGGCCATTCGCGGAGTGCGACGACGCTACCGTCGCGTTGACGGCGCTGGCCGCTGCTGGCGGAGCCTGGGGCGTGCGGGTGCACCGGGTGCCAGCCAACGCCGACGCGGTGCGGATCGCCGCACGATGGCGGCAGGAGCCTGTCCCGTGAGCCAGCAGGACCGGATCAGCCTGATCGGGCTGCGCGCCTTCGGCCGCCACGGAGTCCTGCCGCAAGAGCGTGCCGACGGCCAGGAATTCGTCGTAGACGCGGTGCTCTGGCTCGACACGACGGCGGCCGCAGCAGCCGACGAGGTGTCCCTGACCGCCGACTACGGCGTCCTGGCCGCCCGCCTCGCGGAGATCGTCGGCGGCGAGCCGGTCAACCTGATCGAGACGCTCGCCCATCGGCTCGTGGCGGCCTGCCTCGCGCCGGACCTGGTCAGCGCGGCCGAGGTTACCGTGCACAAGCCGAACGCGCCGGTGGGGCTGCCTTTCGGCGATGTCACGGTCACGATCCGCCGGAGCCGGACGGACATGACCGGACCCGGCCGGGCGGTGGTGCTGTCGCTCGGCAGCAACCTGGGCGACCGGCTGGCCAACCTGCAGGCCGGCATCGACCACCTTGCCGCGGCGCCAGGCCTGTCCTGCACCGCGGTTTCCGCTGTCTTTCAGACCAGCCCGGTCGGCGGGCCGGATCAGCCGGACTACCTCAATGCCGTGCTGCTCGCGTCCAGCGCGCTGCCGGCGCGCACCATACTCGACCTGTGCCACGCGGCCGAACAGGCTCTCGGCCGGGTGCGCACGGTGGTGTGGGGGCCGCGCACGCTCGACGTTGACGTGATCGCCTGCGGCACCGAGATCAGCGACGATCCGCGGCTCACGCTGCCCCATCCGCGCGCCAGTGAGCGGGCCTTCGTTCTTGCCCCCTGGTACGACGTGGACCGGCACGCTCAGCTTCCCGGGTCGGGTCCCGTCGCCGACCTGCTCGCCCACGTCGATACCAGCGGCGTGCGGCGGCTACCCGACCTTAAGCTCGATATCAGGCGAACGCAGGGGTGAACGCATCGGATGCAGCCGACGAAATGGTGGTCGTTGCTGGTCGTCGCCGCGGTCAGCGCAGCGCTGGCGTGGGTGGCCGCGCTGGTGAGCTTCGCGAACCTGCCGCCGCTCCCGTGGACCGCGGTGCCAGCGCTGGCGCTGCTGGCGGTCGGCGAAGTCGTCACCGGCAGGAACCTGCGCGCCAGGCTGCGCCGTAAGCCGGGTACCAAGCCAGTCGCGCCGCTGGCGGTCCCCAGAGTGGTCGCGCTGGCCAAGGCGAGTTCGGTGGCTGCGGCGGCCTTCGGCGGCCTCGCGGCGGGTTTCGCGATCTACGTGCTGCCGACCCTGGATAAGCCGGTGCCCAGGCATGATGCGCTGGCGGCCGCTTCGACGGCGCTGGCCGCGATCGCACTCGTCGCCGCTGCGCTCTACCTGGAGCGTTCGTGCCGTACGCCAGAGCCCCCGGACGACGCCGACCAGCCGGCGGCTGGCGGCCAGCGGGGACGTCGGTCCTGAACCGGCCGGGTGCCCTGACTATGCTCATGATGGCCGACCGGTACCGTGCGAGGACTGGATCGAAGAATGCGAGATGACGACCAGCGGGCAGCGGCGCCCGCTCCTGCCGAGTTGCCGCATCCGGCGCGGCTCGCGGTCGGCGTCGTCGGTGCCGGGCGGGCAGGAACGGCCATGGCAGTCGCGCTCCAGCGGGCCGGCCACAGCGTCGTGGCAGCCTCGGCGGTCTCCCAAGCCTCGCTGCGGCGGATCGCACGCAGTCTTCCTGGCGTGCCCGTAGTCCTGCCCGAGCAGGTGGTCAGCCAGGCCGACCTGGTCTTGCTCACTGTCCCTGACGACGTGCTGCCCGGGCTGGTGGCGGGCCTCGCCGCGACCGGAGTGCCGGTGAACGGCCGTCTGCTCGTGCATGCGAGCGGCCGGCACGGCCTGGCCGTGCTGGAGCCAGCGACGCGGCACGGTGCCCTGCCACTCGCGCTGCATCCGGTGATGACGTTCACCGGCAGCGTAGATGACGCGGCGAAGATGACCGGCGTCTCGTTCGGAGTCACCGCACCGCAGGCCTTGCGCCCGGTAGCCGAGGCGCTGGTGCTTGAGATGGGCGGCGAACCGGTCTTCATCGCCGAGGACAAGCGGGGCATCTACCACGCGGCGCTGGCCAGTTCGGCGAACTACCTGGTGACGCTGGTCGCCGTGTCGATGGACCTGCTGCGGGATGCTGGCGTCGCCGACCCGGCGCGGATGCTCGGACCGCTGCTCGGCGCGGCGCTGGAGAACGTGCTGGCACTCGGAGATCACGCGCTGACCGGCCCGGTCGCGCGCGGCGACGCGCGAACCGTGGCAGCCCACCTCCAGGCGATCGAGGCATCGGCTTCGGAGGCGCTGCCCGCTTACCTGGCGCTGGCCAGGCTCACCGCCGGCCGTGCGCTCTCGGCGGGCAGCCTGACCTCAGCTGACGCGCAACGGCTGCTCGAAGTGCTCAGCGGGCGCACGGCGTGAACCCGATCCTGGCCAGGACCGTGACCGGACTGGCCGCGGTGCGGGCGACCCTGAAGTCACCGGTGGTGCTGGTGCCGACGATGGGTGCGTTGCACGACGGCCACCGTGCACCGCTGCGGCGGGCACGCGAGATCGCGGGGCCAGACGGCTCGCTGGTGGTCTCGGTGTTCGTCAACCCGCTCCAGTTCGGGGCTGGCGAGGACTTGGACCGGTACCCGCGCACGCTGGCCGACGACCTGGCGCTGTGCTCGCAGGAGGGCGTTGCCCTGGTATTCGCGCCAGGCCGGGACCAGATGTACCCGGTCGAGCAGATGATCACGGTAAGCTCCGGCTCGCTGGGGCAACTGCTCGAAGGGGCGTTCCGGCCGGGATTCTTCGACGGCGTGCTCACTGTGGTGCTGAAGCTGTTCAATCTGGTCAGGCCGGACGCGGCGGTGTTCGGAGAGAAGGACGCACAGCAGCTTGCCCTGGTGCGCAGGATGGTGGCCGACGTGAACCTTGCCGTCGAGATCGCCACGGCAGCCACCGTGCGCGAGCCGGACGGCCTTGCGGCGTCGAGCAGGAACCGCTACCTTTCGGCTGCCGAACGGGGCAGCGCGCTCGCCATCTACCAGGCGCTGCGGGCTGGCACGGCGGCGGCCGGTGAGGGCCCGCGGGCGGTGCTTCGTGCCGCGCGATCGGTACTGGTCGCGGCCGCGGTCGCGACCCCGCCGCTGCGGGCTGACTACCTGACCCTGGCCGAGCCGGTCACCTTCGCCGAGGTCGGCCCCGACTACACGGGGGAAGCGCTGATGCTGGTCGCCGCCACAGTGGGCACGACGAGGCTGATCGACAACACCAGGCTGACCTTCGGGTCCGCGCCGTGATCGCCCGCAGGCTGCTCGCGCCGGCGCCGGGCTGGACCAGGACGGCGGATGTCGTGGTGGTCGGGTCCGGTATCGCGGGGGTGACGGCGGTACTGAACGCGCACCTTGCCCTGCCGGGCAAGAACGTGCTGCTGGTGACCAAGTCGTTGCTCGACGAGGGCTCGACGCGCTGGGCACAGGGCGGCATCGCGGCGGCGCTCGGTCCCGGCGACACGCCGGAGCAGCATCTGCGTGACACGCTGACCGCCGGAGCTGGCGTCTGCGACGTCGAGGCGGTGCGGACTCTGGTGACCGAGGGCCCGGACGCGGTGCGCCGCCTGATCACGCTCGGAGCCAGGTTCGACGCCGAGCCAGGCGGGGTGCTCGCGCTCACCAGGGAGGGCGGCCACCTGCGGCGCAGGATCGCGCACGCGGGCGGCGACGCTACCGGTGCGGAAATATCCCGCGCGCTGCTGCTCGCGCTGGCCGAGGCGGGCGCGGGAGCGGAGGAGGGCGTCGGGATCGACGTCATCGAGCACGCGATGTCACTGGATCTGCTGCTGACCTCGGATGGCCGGGTGGCCGGCCTCACCCTGCACGTCATAGGCGAGGGTCAGCAAGACGGCGTCGGTGCCGTGCACGCTCCGGCCGTCGTGCTGGCCACCGGCGGCATGGGTCAGGTCTACTCGGCTACCACCAACCCGCAGGTCTCCACCGGCGACGGCGTGGCCCTGGCCATGCGGGCCGGCGCGCAGGCCGCCGACCTGGAGTTCGTGCAGTTCCATCCCACCGTGCTGTGGCTCGGCGCTGGTGCCAGGGGCCGGCAGCCACTGATCTCCGAAGCCGTGCGCGGCGAAGGCGCGTTCCTGATCGACGCCGCGGGCCGGCGGTTCATGACCGGCAGGCACCCGCTGGCCGATCTCGCTCCGCGCGACATCGTCGCCAAGGCGATCATGAACGTGATGGCGCGGACCGGCGCCGACCACGTCTACCTCGACGGCCGCGAGCTGGGCGAGGCAACCTGGGAGAAGCGTTTCCCGACCATCAGGGCAAGTTGCCTGGAACACGGCATCGACCCGGTCAGGCAACCGATCCCGGTCGTCCCGGCCGCGCATTACGCCAGCGGCGGGGTCAAGACCGACCTGTGGGGCCGTACTACGGTGCCCGGCCTGTACGCCTGCGGCGAAACTGCCTGTACCGGAGTGCACGGCGCCAACCGGCTGGCGTCCAATTCGCTGCTCGAAGGACTCGTCTTCGCCGAGCGGATCGGCGCGGACCTGGCCGCCGGGCTCCCGCCGCTGGCCGGTCCGGCTCCGGACGACCGGGAGCCTGGCCTGCTCGAGCCGGCCGCGCTGGATCAGATTCAGCAACTGATGACCGAGCGGGCTGGCGTGCTCCGGTCCGGTCCGGGCCTGGCCGCCGCGGCGCAGGGGCTGCGCGAGATCGGCGCGCGGCAATCCGGCACGCCGGGTGTGGCGGCCTGGGAGGCGACGAACCTGCATCTGCTGGCTACCGCACTCGTGGCGTCCGCCGCCATCCGGACCGAGACTCGCGGCAGTCACTGGCGCGAGGACTACCCGGATTCCTCCGACGACTGGCTCGGACACCTGATCGTGACTGTCGAGCAGGGGGGTGCCGAAAGGACCGCGCGCACCCGGCCGACGCTGAACGTGGACGGGCTGACCGTCAGGTACGTGCCGGACCCGCGGCCGCAGCGGCAAGCGGCACACGACCCGTCAGGAGAGCGGCATGACTGAGCAACCTGCTGAGCCGTCCGCGGAGCTGCCCGGCGGCCTGTTCGCGGCCGGGCCGCCCGCGGAGCTGAGCGCGCGCCTGGCCGCTGCGGGACTCGAACCGGCCAGCGTGGCTAGGGTGGTCAGAACCGCGCTCGCCGAGGACCTCAGCGGCGGAGCTGACGTCACTACGGTTGCCACCATTCCGGCAGCAGAACGCGGCGTAGCGGATCTTGCGGCCAGGGACGCCGGCGTCGTCGCCGGTCTTCCGGTGGCCGGGTTGGTCTTCATGATGGTCGGTGCGGGGCAAGGTCCTGACCTTGACCTGACCGTCAGCTACCGGGTAGCCGACGGGGACCGGGTCAGTCCAGGCCAGGTCTTGATGACCGTGGAGGGTCCGCTGCGGGCGATTTTGACGGCGGAGCGGACGGCGCTGAACCTGGTGTGTCATCTGTCCGGTATCGCGACGCTCACCGGCAAGTGGGTGGATGCGGTAGCCGGGACGCGGGCCCGGATCAGGGATACCCGCAAGACGCTGCCTGGCCTGCGGGCGCTGGAGAAGTACGCGGTCCGCTGCGGCGGCGGCGTCAACCACCGGATGTCGCTGTCGGACGCGGCGCTGATCAAAGACAACCACGTCGCGGCGGCCGGCTCGGTGACCATGGCCTTCGACGCCGTGACGAAGCTCTCGCCTGACTTGCCGGTCGAGGTGGAGTGCGACACGCTCGATCAGGTCGAGGAAGCAGTCGCCGCGGGAGCCGACCTGATCTTGCTGGACAACTTCACCGTGCCTGCGCTCGCGCGGGCCGTCGCGGTGACGGCCGGGCGGGCCAGGCTGGAAGCCAGCGGGGGGCTGACGCTGACCGCGGCGGCCGAGGTAGCGGCGACCGGGGTGGACTTCCTCGCAGTCGGGGCGCTGACGCACTCGGCGCCGGTCCTGGACATAGGCCTGGATCTGGTCCGGGCCGGATAGGTAAGCGCTGGCGATGCTGCTCACCATTGACGTAGGCAACACCAACACGGTGCTGTGTGTCTTCGACGGCGAGGAAGTAGTCGAGCACTGGCGGATCGCCACCGATCCGGTCAGGACTGCGGACGAACTAGCTGTCACCTTGCGCGGACTGCTCTCGCAGAGCGCCCTGCTGGCCAGGTCGAGCCTGGAGGGCATCGCGCTGTGCTCCACGGTCCCCTCGGTGCTGCACGAGATGCGGGAAATGCTCGGGCGCTATTACCAGCACATTCCCACGCTGATCGTGGAGGCGGGCGTCAAGACCGGCGTCTCCGTACGGTACGACAATCCGAAGGAGATCGGCACCGACCGCATCATGAACACTGTCGCCGCGGTGCACCTGTACGGCGGGCCTGCCATCGTCGTCGACTTCGGTACCTCGACCAACTTCGACGCGGTCAGCGAGAAGGGCGAGTTCGTCGGCGGCGCACTCGCTCCAGGGATCGAGATATCGGTAGACGCGCTGTCCAGGCGGGCGGCGCAACTGCTCAAAGTCGAGCTGACCAGGCCGAGCCGGGTCATCGGGAAGAACACCGTCGCGGCGTTGCAGTCCGGAATCATCTTCGGGGTCGCCGGGCAGGTCGAGGGCATCGCCAGCCGGATGGCGGCTGAGCTGTCGCCGTCGGACCCGGGCGCGGTCAAAGTCATTGCCACCGGCGGACTGGCACCCCTGGTGATCGACGAGGTCAAGATCATCGACGCGTACGAACCCTGGCTGACCCTGATCGGCCTGCGCTTGGTCTACGAGCGCAACCTGGCCGGCTGAGCCGCTCCGGACGAGCCGAATCCCGGTCGCCCGCTACCCGGCGGCACCGGTAACCTCGGGCAGATGAGCGACGAAGAGACCGCGGCGGTCGGCGCGCACGACCGGGTACGTCCCGATCCGAGGCAGGCCGCCGATGTATCGGAGCAGATGCGGGTCAGGCTCGCCAAGGCCGAGCGGCTCAGGGCGGCTGGCATCCAGCCCTATCCAGTGGGGTACCCGCGCACCGACACCATCGCCGGGGTACGCGAGCGGCACGCGGACCTGCCTGCTGACACCGCCACCGGAGAGCGCGTAGGCGTCACCGGGCGGGTCATGCTCTACCGGACCGGCGGCAAGCTCTGCTTCGCTACCATCAGGGACGGCTCAGGCGACCTCCAGGTGATGATCTCGCGCGACCGTACCGGGGAAGCGGGCCTCGCTGCCTGGAAGTCGGACGTCGATCTCGGTGACCACATCGGGGTCACCGGCGAGGTCATCACCTCCCGCAGCGGCGAACTCTCGGTGCTCGCCGACTCGTTCGCGATCACCGGCAAGTCGCTGCGGCCGCTGCCGGACAAGCACGCTGGCCTGACCGACCCGCAGTCGCGAGTGCGGATGCGTTATGTCGACCTGATCGTCAACCCCGCGGCCAGGCAGATGGCCGAAATGCGGGCCGCCGTCACCAGGGCAATCCGGGAGGAACTGCACGCCCAGGGCTTTCTTGAGGCAGAGACGCCGATGCTGCAGACCCTGCACGGCGGTGCCAACGCCCGGCCGTTCGTCACGCACATCAACGCTTACGACATGCGGCTGTACCTGCGGATCGCACTCGAGCTGTACCTCAAGCGGCTGGTAGTGGGCGGCCTGGAGAAGGTCTACGAGATCGGCAGGAACTTCAGGAACGAGGGCGCCGACGCCACGCACAACCCCGAGTTCACGATGCTCGAGGCATACGAGGCATACGGCGACTACCACACCATCGCCGAGCTGACCCGTAGCCTCATCCTGCGCGCCGCACATGCTGGCGTCGGCGGTACCGTGATTCAGCGTCCCGGCGGCGTCGAGCACGACATCGGCGGCGAGTGGCCGTGGATCAGCGTGCACGAGGCGATCTCACGTGCGCTGGGCGAGGAAGTCACCGCCGGTACGACTGGTGACGAGCTGCGCAAGCTGGCCGCCCAGGCGGACATCGCCGTCGAGCCGTCCTGGAACGCCGGGCAGGTACTGCTCGAGCTGTACGAGCACCTGGTCGAGGCACGGACGGTGCTGCCGACCTTCTACCGGGACTTCCCGGTCGAGGTGTCGCCGCTGACCAGGGCGCACCGGACCGATCCCGGGCTGGCCGAGAGATGGGACCTGGTCGCGTTCGGCGCCGAGATCGGCACCGGGTACTCCGAACTGGTCGACCCCCTGGAGCAGCGCGCCAGGCTGACCGCTCAGTCGCTGCTCGCGGCAGGCGGTGATGCCGAGGCCATGCAGCTCGACGAGGACTTCCTGCGCGCGCTCGAATACGGCATGCCGCCGAGCGGCGGCATGGGCGTGGGCCTGGACCGGATCCTGATTATGCTGACCGGCGCGTCGATCAGGGAGACCATCTTGTTCCCGATCGTACGGCCGGCCGAGCGGTGATCGGCCAGGCGCTGGTTCAGGCGATCCTGACCGCTGCTGGTTCAGGCGATCCTGACCGCGCCCATGTAGGCGTTCCAGAAGACCTGGTGGATCCCGACCGGGATGCCGAAGGTCGGTGCGTCGATCATAAGGCCGTTGCCGATGTAGATGCCGACATGGCCCAGGTCGGCGAAGAAGAAGACCAGGTCACCAGGTTCGAGTTCCGAGCGTGATACGTGCATGCCCGAGTTCCACAGGTCACCGGTGAAGTGCGGCAAGCTGATCCCGATCTGGGCATACGCCCACACGACAAGTCCGGAGCAGTCGAATGCGTTCGGTCCCGCCGCGCCCCAGACATACGGGTCTCCCTGCTTGGTCAGCGCCCACCGCAGTGCCTGCACGCCGACCGAGTCACCGGGCGGGTTGATGTTGGGGTAAGTGCCCGTCTTCTCGTACTGCGCCAGCGCCTGGGCGAACGCCTGGCTGTTGAAGACGTTCTCCTTCGCCTGGATCACCGCGACCTCGCGCCGCATGGCGGCGGCCAGCTTGTTCGCCTGGCGTTCTTCCTGGACGGCGAGCAGGCTTGCGCGCTGCGCCGCTGTCCTCGCGGCGGTGACCAGGCTGATCTTGTCGCCGTTCTGCTGCTGCAGCTCTGTCAGGATCGAGGCGCGGTCCAGCATGGCCTGCGGATTTGTGGACTGCAGCAGTTGCAGCGTGGGGTTGATGCCACCCGTCATGTAGCCGGCCGCGGCCACCTGCGCGATCGAGGTCTGGTCACCGGCAAGCAGCCGCTGGTCCGCACGCACGGTCTCCCTGGCGATCCGTACCTGTGCTCGCGCCTGGGAGTACTGGATCTGGAGTGCGTCGTACTGCTGGCTCAGCACGTCGATCTGGTTCGACAGCCGCGCAGCCTTGGCGAGCAGCGACTTCAGGCTCGGGGTCGGGCTGGTCCCGGCAGCGCCCGCCGCGGAACTAGGAAGGGCCAGGCCGACCGCCGTCGTGATGCTGATCGCAGCGATCACCCGGCCGACGGCCTCGCGTGACCGGGCTTTGCCCCGGGCAGCCCTGGCCCCGCTTGCTCCGGCTCGGCGCCTGGAGTGCCTACCATCCGGCGAGCGCTCCACGTTCGCGCTCCTTTCCTAAGCCGGCAGCTCCGGGCAGACCTGGAGCCGCCAACGGGAACGAGGTAACAGCGATGGACATTAACCGACGGAACAGCCACGTGCACCGCTGATGAGAAAAGTTCCCAGCAGGACACCACGAGGTGAGGAGTGGCTTTCGCCATATCCCGCTTCCTGGCTCCTGCTGTCCATGCTGCTCCGTCGGCTTCCCATCTTCGGTATTGATCGCGTCTTCGCAGGTCAGGCCGCGTGTCTGAGCTCCTGGCCGCCGCTCATCAGCGGGCCGGGATGCAGCTCCGCCTGACCCGAGCCGCAGCAGGGGTCTTAGCGTGACCGCATGACTACTTTCCGTCGCACAAGGTGCGCGGCGTCTTTAGCGCCGGAATTGCTGGCCGGCCGGCCTGGCCGCGCGGCACGGACTGCCTGACCGGCCCGCGGTGGTGCGAGCGCTCCGGGCCGCCTCCGCGGCCGGCTAATTCTGTGTTCGGGTAGACCGTAAAGCGCGTAAGGCCGCGGCGCTCATTGTTCGGCAGTGCCATACGTTTCATTGCGTGCCGCATTCTTGACGCGGCCGGAACGCCCGAAAGCTGCCGTCCTGCTGTTGACTCGCCGGATTGACGATGTGCTGGCATGCTCGCCTTCAGGACGAGTGAACCGGTTGTCGGCGAGGCTCCGATCGCTGCGAACGCGGCAGTTAGTTTCCGCCCGACTAGAGGGGCCGACCGCCGTCGCCGGCCGGATTCGGATGGGGAATGCGTCCGGGGCGGCAGCTATGACCCGGTGCCGTGCTTTCAGCTTTTGCGTGCCGGATCCGGGTGACCTCGGCCGCCGCAGACCTGACATTCGGGAGGTGGCGGCAGACATTAGGCCCGCCCAAGGCGGTCAGGCGGAATTTGGGTGGTGCCTCGGCCGATCTTGTCCGTCCGGACCGGCGGCGAAGTGTGAAGCCGGCGTGACGTACTCTTTGAGTATCCGATGCGGCTAGGGCGGGGGCAGCATTACCCGGCGGTAGAGTCCCGCGGATCCCCGATGCGCTGTGGTGCGGCTGCGCGGTGGTGCGGCTGCGCTGTAGTGCGGCTGCGCTGTAGTGCGGCTGCGCTGTAGTGCGGCACTGAGCAGGGGCGGCCGGTGCCAGCGGCTGACGACTGGCCCGCCGAGGTATGCGCGTCGGAGTAACTCAGCCGCGAAGAACATGCCCTGGAGGTGAGCGGTGCTAAGTGACCTGGCAGCATTGGCGCCACCTATTTTGGTCTGCGCCGCCTTCTTGGCCGCCGTCGGAGCTTTCCTCCGGTATGAGATGCGTCACAGGAAGAACCAGGCTGACGGCGAACAAGACCGTGTTGATGGGCGAAGCCGTGTCGGGCACGACGGTGATAGCGGTTCTACCCCGGCTAACTGACACCGAGCGATTACGCAAGGTTACTGGCCGTATTCGGCTGCCCGGGTGACGGTTACTGGCGGAACTCCCCGGCGATTCCCGGCCCGGTGAATTGTCAGCGGGCGACTTGCTGGTATAGGTTAAGCTACTTAAATGCAGTGGTAACAGAAAGGCTAACTCTCATGGCTCAGAAGACAGTCGTGACTGTGGTCTGCGACCTTCCGCACGACGGCGAGGTTGAAGGATCGGAGTCTGTTTCGTTCGCCTTTGACGGCGTGGGGTACGAGATCGACCTGTGCGGACCGCACAGCAAGGAACTGCGCGAGAAGATGGGCGCATTCGCTGACCACGCTCGCAGGGCGACCCCGGGTGGTCGTCGGCGTAAGTCGCGCAGCGGCCCGGGCAGGGAGCGTAGTGCTGAAATTCGGGACTGGGCGCGGCAGCACGGGCACAAAGTCAGTGAGCGCGGCCGGATTCCCGCCACCATCATCGCGGAATACGAGTCCGTTCACTAGGACGACCGGACCGGGGTTCCCGGCTCAGCCTGCTAGCCAGCGGCGCAGCGGGCTGAGTTCAGGGGACTGGCCGGGTTGATTGGATCTAGCCGACGGCTGGATCGTCTTGATCGTCAACTGAAGCGGCTGACGGCATACCATAAGAGCGGATTTGCGGTATGTCGTCAGCCGTCTTGCGTTCGCTGGCGGCGTACCCGGGAACACTGTTACTTCACCATAGGTTGGATGTGGGTGAACGCCCGTCCGGCGGGGAAGGTTCTTTGGGAGCGCGGTGGGTCGCCTGTGTAGCGAGGCACCGCAGCCCAGGCCTTGCCCGGCACTCGGGCTAGTGCGCGGCAGGGACGGGCCATCGTGGTCGCCGTCCCCAACCGCTATTGGTGAGGGAGCGACGAATGTTCGAGAGGTTTACCGACCGGGCGCGGCGGGTTGTGGTCCTGGCTCAGGAAGAAGCCAGGATGCTGAACCACAACTACATCGGTACCGAGCACATCCTGCTCGGCCTCATCCACGAGGGCGAGGGCGTCGCTGCCAAGGCACTGGAGTCGCTTGGCATCAGCCTCGAGGCCGTGCGCCAGCAAGTCGAAGAGATCATCGGCCAGGGCCAGCAGGCCCCGTCTGGCCACATCCCGTTTACGCCGCGCGCGAAGAAGGTGCTCGAGCTTTCGCTTCGCGAGGCGCTGCAACTCGGTCACAACTACATCGGCACTGAGCACATCCTGCTCGGCCTGATCCGCGAGGGTGAGGGCGTGGCCGCCCAGGTCCTCGTCCGCCTCGGCGCCGACCTGAACCGGGTGCGCCAGCAGGTGATCCAGTTGCTCCACGGCTACCAGGGCAAGGAGCCGGCCGCGGCCGGAGCCTCGTCCGAGAGCGCCCCGTCTACTTCGCTGGTGCTCGACCAGTTCGGCAGGAATCTGACCGCTGCCGCTCGCGAGGGCAAGCTTGACCCGGTCATCGGCCGGGAGAAGGAAGTCGAGCGGGTCATGCAGGTGCTGTCGCGGCGCACCAAGAACAACCCTGTGCTGGTCGGCGAGCCCGGCGTCGGCAAGACCGCGGTGGTGGAAGGCCTGGCGCAGCGGATCGTCAAGGGCGAGGTGCCCGAGACGCTGAAGGACAAGCAGCTCTACACGCTCGATCTCGGCGCGCTGGTGGCCGGCTCCCGGTACCGCGGTGACTTCGAAGAGCGCCTGAAGAAGGTGCTCAAGGAGATCCGGACCAGGGGCGACATCATCTTGTTCATCGACGAGATCCACACGCTGGTCGGTGCCGGAGCCGCCGAGGGCGCGATCGACGCGGCGTCGATACTCAAGCCGATGCTGGCCCGCGGCGAACTGCAGACGATCGGCGCTACCACGCTTGACGAGTACCGCAAGCACCTGGAGAAGGATGCCGCGCTCGAGCGCCGGTTCCAGCCGATCCAGGTGGCCGAGCCGACGATCTCGCACACGATCGAGATCCTCAAGGGCCTGCGCGACAGGTACGAGGCGCACCACCGGGTGTCCATCACCGACGACGCGCTGGTGGCAGCCGCGCAGATGGCCGACCGCTACATCAGCGACCGGTTCCTGCCGGACAAGGCCATCGACCTGATCGACGAGGCCGGCTCGCGGATGCGCATCCGCAGGATGACCGCCCCGCCGGATCTGCGCGAGTTCGACGAGAAGATCGCCGATGTCCGCAGGGACAAGGAATCGGCCATCGACTCGCAGGACTTCGAGAAGGCCGCGGCGCTCCGTGACAAGGAGAAGCAGCTCATCGAGAAGAAGGACGCGCGGGAGAAGGAGTGGAAGGCCGGCGACATGGACGCCGTCGCCGAGGTCAACGAGGAGCTGATCGCCGAGGTCCTGGCGACAGCGACCGGCATCCCGGTCTTCAAGCTGACCGAGGCCGAGTCGGCTCGCCTGCTGCGGATGGAAGACGAGCTGCACAAGCGGGTCATCGGCCAGAACGACGCGATCAAGGCACTGTCCCAGGCGATCCGCCGTACCCGGGCTGGGCTGAAGGACCCCAAGCGCCCCGGCGGTTCGTTCATCTTCGCCGGGCCGTCCGGCGTCGGGAAGACGGAGCTGTCCAGGACGCTCGCCGCGTTCCTGTTCGGTGACGAGGACTCGCTGATCCAGCTGGACATGAGCGAGTACATGGAGAAGCATACGGTCTCACGGCTGTTCGGCTCCCCGCCCGGCTACGTCGGCTACGAAGAGGGCGGGCAGCTGACCGAGAAGGTCCGCCGCCGGCCGTTCTCTGTGGTCCTGTTCGACGAGATCGAGAAGGCACACCAGGACATCTTCAACTCGCTGTTGCAGATACTCGAAGATGGTCGCCTGACCGACGCTCAGGGCCGGGTCGTGGACTTCAAGAACACGGTCATCATCATGACGACCAACCTCGGTACGAAGGACATCTCCAAGGGCGTCTCGGTCGGCTTCGCGTCGGCAGGTGAGTCGACCGGCTCGTACGAGCGGATGACGAACCGCGTGCAGGACGAGCTGAAGCAGCACTTCCGGCCGGAGTTCCTGAACCGGGTCGACGACATCATCGTCTTCCACCAGCTCACCCAGGACGAGATCTTCCAGATCGTCGACCTGATGATCGCCAAGGTGGAGGATCGGCTCAGGGACCGCGACATGGGCATCGAGCTCACGCCGACGGCGAAGAAGCTGCTCTCCGAGCGCGGTTACGACCCGGTGCTCGGCGCGCGGCCGCTGCGCCGGACGATCCAGCGCGAGATCGAGGACAACCTGTCGGAAAAGATCCTTTTCGGCGAGGTGAAGGCCGGGCAGATCATCATGGTCGACACCGAGGGCACCGGCAAGGAAGCGAAGTTCAGCTTCAAGGGCGTGCCCAAGCCCGAGGAAGTGCCCGACGCGCCGCCGGCCGAGCTGGCCGAGGCCGCTGGCACCAGGGGCGAGGCTACGGACCGCCGGGCCGAGTCCTGACGGCCATGGCCCGCGTCGCCTGACACGCGCGGACCACCGGGCCGAGACCGCAGCGATCCAGGTCTCGGCCCGGTGGCATGCCCGGCGAACCCGGTGGCATGCCCGGCTAAGGCGTCAGGCTGGCCAGGCTGAGCCGGTCGTGTCCGGGTCGCCCGGCGGGCGGTCGCCCGGCAGGCCGAGCAGGTCGCCGCCGAACCTTACCGCCAGCCCGTCGGCGACCAGGGCGGTCAGCATGCGCTCGCGCTGCCGCACGTCCGGCCAGTCAGGTGCGATCACCCCGGCGAGTACCGGCGCGTCGGCCTGCCGCAAGGCCGCGAGCAGTCGTCCGCGGCACTGCCGGTCGCTTCCGCTATACGGCTTGGAGCGGCGCGGCGGCAGGCTGGGCGGGCTGCCGCCGCGCCGCCAGGCGCAGCCGTCGGCTACCGGGCAGGCCTCGCAGGCAGGCCGGGTGGCCGTGCAGACAAGCGCGCCAAGCTCCATCAGCGCGACGGACCACCTGGCCGCCCGCCGGTCGGCCGCCGGCGGCAGCAAGGACTGTGCCAGGGCCGTCTCGGCCACGCTGACCGAACTGGCCGGGAACTGCCGGCCTGACACCAGGCGGGCAAGCACCCGGCGCACGTTCGTGTCCAGTACGGCATGCCGCTGGCCGAAGGCGAAGCTAGCCACCGCCGCGGCCGTGTAGGACCCGACTCCGGGCAGTTCAAGAAGCTCAGGGACAGATCGCGGCACCTCGCCGCCGTGGCGGCTGGCGATGACTCGTGCCGAATCGTGCAACCGCAGCGCACGCCGCGGGTACCCGAGCCTGTCCCACTGGCGCACCGCGTCGGCAGGAGTGGCGCAGGCGAGCGAGGCTGCCGCCGGCCAGCGGTCCAGCCAGGCCTGGTAGGCGGGCAGCACCCGGCCGACCGGCGTCTGCTGGAGCATGAACTCGCTGACAAGTACCGCCCAGGAGCTGACTCCGGGCTGGCGCCACGGCAGGTCCCTGCCGTGGGCAGTGAACCAGGCGACGACGGGCCGTTCGAACTCAAGAGTCATGACGGGACCGATCCTGCCATGGCCGCCGGCGCTGGCACGGTACAACGAACACGGGCAAGCCCGTTCAAGCCCCCTGCCTGCGACGACACGCGCTGAGCGGGTCGGCGGGGCAGCAGCGAGCCCAGCCCGGGCTCTTGCATACTTGGGCCGCATGGGGGAGAACATGTTCGGCTATTTTCCGGGGGGAGAGGCCGGCGGCTACTGGCGGCGGCGGTTCACGGTCCTGATCGTCGGCCTGGCCATCCTCGGACTCGCGGCGTGGGGCCTGTCCAGCGCGATCGGTGTCCGCCAGGGCTCTGGCCGCCCGGCCGGCCCGGAGCACGGCAGGACCGGGCTCGGGGTGACCGGGCACCGAGCCACCGGGCTCGGGACGTCCGGGCACGACGGTGCCGTGCCCGGCGTCGCGAGCGGTGTCCCGCGGCTGGTCTCAGGTTCACCGGCTGGGCCGGGCACTGCACAGAACGTCGCCCAGGCACGGCGCACGTCAGCCGGCCATGGCCGATCGCAGTCCCGTTCGGCTACCATCGAGCCGGCCTTCTGCGGCCGGCGGGACATCGTCCTGAGCCTGTTCACCAGCCAGCCGCAGTCCGGCCGGGGGGTGTCCCCGAGCTTCAGCGTGAACGTGGTCTCGACCCAGCGGGCGCAGTGCTCGTTCAACGTGGGCTCGAGCCATCTCGCACTGGTGATCAAGGAAGGTCCGGTTCGGATCTGGAGTTCTGCTGACTGCGCCCAGGGCGCGGGCCAGCTTGTCACCGCGCTCAGGCGGGGCATCCCGACGGTGCTGGCGATCACCTGGAACCGGCAGACTTCGGCACCGGGCTGCGGCGCACGAGCACAGCGGGTGCCCGCCGGGAGCTACACGGCCTACGCGGTAGACGGTGAGCTGGTCAGCGCGCCGGTGACACTGCGGCTGAACTGACCGAGTCCGGTGGCCCGCCGCTGATCTCGCACCAGGCAGTACGTCCGGCCTGACCGCCTGCTAGGCCCCAGGAGCTGGCCAGGGCGGCGATGATGGTCAGCCCGCGGCCGCAGTTCGGGTCTCCGTCCTGCCTGACCGGATGCGCGCGCCAGGGACCGCCCTGATCGGCTACCTCCAGCCGCACGATGCCGGGGGTAATCGTCACCCGGACCGTGAAAAGCCCCCTGGGCAGGCCGGAGTTGCTGTGCAGGACAGCGTTGGCGGCGAGCTCGGTGAGGACGAGCAGGGCATCGTCAGCGGCGGAGAAGTCGCGGAGCAGCACCTTCAGCCAGCGGCGCGCCCGCGCCACCTGGCCAGGGAGGCCGGCGAAAGTCCGGACGGCGACGGCTAGCGGCATAGTCCCGCAAGGGTCGCAACTTTCGCAAGTGCCGCAAGTCGCGGCGGTGGTGCGGCTCGCCGAGCTACTGGTGATCGTCGCCGTGCCGCCGTACTGCGCTACACGGCTCGGCGCAAGCGTCATCGCGGCGGGCGACTGGCGGGTCGACGGCGAGCCCTGTCTGGCGGTCATTGGCCGGAAATACAGCAAAAATATCGGAATAGCGTTACGTCGCGGACGTTCCCCGCGGAGGTTATCATTCCTATCTCTTCTCCGTCTTCATCGTTGCGAGGGTAGCCATATCGCTTAACACTCTGGCTTGGTGCGATTACGTTAGGAAGGGAACGTCGATGCACAACCCCGATGTAGCGTCAGGTCGCCCGCGGTAGATTCAGCGGCGCGATTTGTAGAGTCACCGTAGAACGGATTCGCAAATGCTCCCAGAAGAAGCGAACCCTCCGAAAGGGACTCCGCGTGCGGTATTCGGTGCGATCCTGCGTCACTACCGGAATAGGGCTGGCCTTACCCAGGATCAGCTCGGCTCGCTGGCACACGTGTCGGGAAAGCTGATCAGCGCCTACGAGAACGGCTGGCGCGTGCCGACTCGTCCGACGACTGCCGACATCGACGCCGTGCCGCAGATGAATACGAGTGGCGTGCTCACCGAACTGTGGGCGCAGTTCGAGGACGGCATGAATTATCAGGCTTACCCGGCCTACCCGGACTGGTTCCAGGACTGGCCGCAGAAAGAGGCCGCCGCGACGGTTCTGCGCTGGTACGAGCCCTTGCTGGTGCCTGGCCTGCTGCAGAGCGACATGTACGCCCGCGCCCTGTTCGGAACGCCTATCGGCGTGACCGAAGACGAGATCGACGCTCGGGTCGCGGCTCGCCTGAAGCGCCAGGCCGTGCTCGAGCAGGACTATCCGCCGACGCTGTGGGTCATCCTGGACGAATGGGTCCTGCGCAGACAGGTAGGCGGGAGGCACGTAATGCTGGAGCAAGTAGGCAGGCTGATCGAGGCGGCCCAGCGGCCGAGCATCGTGCTGGAGGTTATTCCAGCCGAAACCGGGGCGCACGAAGGCCTTTATGGTGGCGGCTTTGCTATCGCCGACTTCAAGGACGCGCCGAGTATCGCCTATCAAGAAACCGCGGTGCAGGGTCAGATCATACAAGACTCTGAACATGTCGCCTCGCTGCTAGCCAAATGGGCTACCTTGGGCACGGAGGCACTACCAAGGAAGGCCTCCATAGCCCTACTAGAGGAAGCAGCAAAGATATGGACCTCACACGCGTGAGGTGGCGAAAGGCGAGCTACAGCGACGAAGGCGGCGGAAATTGCGTCGAAGTCGGTGTATGGCATAAAGCCAGCTATAGCGGTGGGAACGGCGGCGGGTGCGTCGAGGTCTGCGCGACGCATGAGACCGTGCTCGCACCGCACAAGTCCGGCGAGGACCTGCTGTATCTCTTGCGAGACTCCAAGGACCGCAGCGGCCCGGCGCTCGCCTTCACCACAGCGGAATGGAACGCCTTCATCGCGGGTGTCAAGGACGGGGAGTTCGATCCCGTCTCCTGACTGGCGGCCGCTCGTCACGACGGGCAGCCGAACCCGGGTATGAAGTTCTTGGCCATGATCGTGGCCGGTCTTCGGCGCCCCATAAGCGACTATCGACCACGGTCATGGCTGAACTGCGGCCCGGTCACGATCGGGCGCCGAATCCAGCGATGATCGCGCTGGTCAGGTCGGCCACCTGCCGGACTTCCAGGGCGGAGTCGGCCGGGACAGTGTCGCCGCCGACCGGAACGATCGCCCGCCGGAACCCCATCCTGGCGGCCTCGGCTAGCCGCCTGCCGAGTCCGGCGACGCTGCGGATCTCGCCGGCCAGGCCGACTTCCCCGAAGGCGACGAGGTCGGGCGGCAGGCTCAGGTCCGCCCGGCCGCCTGCCAGCGCAAGCGCGATCGCGAGGTCTACGGCAGGTTCGGTCAGCCGGACCCCGCCCACCGTGGCCGCATAGATGTCGCACTTGCCAAGGCTGACTCGTGCCCGGCGCTGGAGCACGGCGACGGCCATCCCGACCCGCGCATAGTCCAGGCCAGAGGTGATCCTGCGGGACGGCTCGCTGCCCTCGACCGGGCAGACCAGAGTCTGCACCTCCGCGACGAGCGGCCTGCGGCCCTCAAGCGTGACCGTCACGCAGGTCCCTGGCACCGGTTCGTGCTGCCTGGAAAGGAACAGGCCGCTCGGGTCAGGCAACCCGATCAGGCCGAACTCGCCAAGGTCGAAACAGCCGATCTCGTCGGTCGGGCCGAACCGATTTTTCACCGCGCGGATCATGCGCAGCCTGCCCCGGCTGTCGCCTTCGAAGTGCAGCACCACGTCGACGAGGTGCTCAAGCGAACGCGGGCCGGCGATGGACCCGTCCTTGGTCACATGCCCGACGAGCACGGTGGTCAGGGTGCGCTGCTTGGCGAGGCTTACCAGTGCCGAGGTGATCTCGCGTACCTGGGTCACCCCGCCAGGGACGCCCTCGACTCCGGCGGCGGTGAAGGTCTGGACCGAGTCGACGATCAGCAGCGCCGGGTTCACCGCCTCGACGTGCGCGAGCAGCGCCGCCAGATCGGTCTCGGCAGCCAGGAAAAGCCTCGGGCTGACCGCCCCGATCCGGTCGGCGCGCTGCCGTACCTGGGCGGTGGATTCCTCGCCGGTGACGTACAGCACCACGTGCTGCCCGGCGGCAAGTGCGCCTGCCTCAAGGAGCAGCGTGGACTTGCCGACCCCCGGCTCGCCGGCCAGCAGGGCGACCGTGCCGGGTACCAGGCCGCCGCCGAGTACCCGGTCGAGCTCGTCCATGCCGGTCGGCTTCGCGGCCGCGCCTGCCGCATCCACCTCGCAGATCGGGACGGCCGCCGCGCCGGGCCGGACCGTGGGCAGCCCGCGCAGCAGGGCACGGCCCGACCGCGCGGTAACGGTAACGGCGGGGGCTGCGATCTCGCTGAGGCTTCCCCAGGCCTGGCATTCGGCGCAGCGGCCCGCCCACTTCGGGCTCTGCCAGCCACATTCGCCGCACTGATACATGCTTCCCGCGGAAGACCTCGCCATGCCACGCACCGTATCGGCGCGCACCGACAGTCCAGCCTGGCAGGACGAATAAGCTGGCAGCGTGTCTTCTGCAAAAGCGTCACCAGGTACGGAGCCAGCCGGGACAGCCCCGGCGGCAGCGATACCGGTCGCGCTCTCGACCGCGTCCGTCTTTCCCGAGCGTACGCCTGACGCTTTCGAGCTGGCAGCAAGGCTCGGCTACGACGGGATCGAGGTCATGGTGACCGCGGACCCGGTCAGCCAGGACGCGGACGTGCTGAGCCGCCTGGCCGATTATCACGGCGTGCCCGTCCTGGCGGTCCACGCTCCGTGCTTGCTGATCACCCAGCGCGTCTGGGGCAGGGAGCCGTGGGCCAAGCTGTCCAAGGCGGCGGAGCTCGCGGGCAAGCTGGGCGCGAAGGTCGTAGTCGTGCATCCGCCGTTCCGGTGGCAGCGTGACTACGTCAGGGAATTCGAGGCCGGCCTCGCCAGGCTGGCGGCCGACAGCGACGTCACGTTCGCCGTGGAGAACCTCTACCCGCTGCGGGCACGGGGGGCTGAGGTGACGGCCTACGCACCGCACTGGAATCCGGTCGAGCTCGACTGCGCCGCCGTCACCCTCGACCTGTCGCACACGGCCGTCTCCAACTCCGATGCGATGGAGATGGCCGTCAAGCTCGGAAGCCGGCTCGCCCACGTGCATCTGGCCGACGGCACCAAGCCAGGGCTGCCGGACGAGCATCTTGTCCCCGGCCGGGGATCGCAGCCGTGCGGACAGCTGCTCGAATCGCTGCCCGGGCTCGGTTACACCGGAATGGTCGTGGTCGAGATCAGCACCCGCCGCGCCCTGACCCCGCAGGAGCGGCTGGCGGACCTGGCCGAGTCGCTGGCCTTCGCCAGGAAGCACCTCGGCGCGGCGAGCACCTTCAGGTCGGCAGACTGACGGTCAGGTTTGCAGAATGAGAGTCACCGGTCCGTCGTTCACCAGCGCTACCGCCATATCCGCGCCGAAGACCCCCGTCTGGACGCTGGCGCCGAGTGCGCGCAGCGCATCGGCGAAGGCGGTCACCAGCGGTTCCGCGATCCCGCGTGGCGCCGCCTGCTGCCAGGTCGGCCGCCTGCCCTTAGCGGTCTGCGCGTACAGCGTGAACTGGCTCACCACGAGCAACGGTGCCCCCGTGTCCGCGCACGATCTCTCGCCGGCCAAGATTCTGAGGTGGTAGACCTTGTGTGCGAGGGTCGCGGCCGTCCGCTCGGTGTCGTCGTGCGTCACGCCGACGAATACGACGAGGCCCGGGCCGGTCAGCTTACCGACCACGGTTCCGGCGACCGTGACGCTCGCCTCGCTGGCACGTTGGACAACAGCTCGCACGAGAAGGCATTCTTCCCCGATGACCGTTGAAAGCAGCAATCGACCCGCCGTACCCTCGGCAAGCTCGGCCACGATGATCACCGTCGCGCCCACCGGGGCCGAGCTCGAGAAATCCGCGGTACCGGCGCTGCCTGTCACGCTGGAAGAGCTGGTGATCACCGCTAAGGAGTGCCGCGAGGCGGGCGCTGCGATGATCCACGTCCACATCCGGGATGGCAATGCGCGCCCCACGCTTGACCTGGGCAGGCTGACCGAGACGGTGCAGGCGCTGCGCGAGGCCACCGACCTGATCGTGCAGCTTTCTACCGGCGGCGCGGTCACCGACAGCTACGAGCGGCGTCTTGCGGTACTGGATGCGGCGCCCGATGGCTGCTCGCTGACCTGCGGGACAGTGAACTTCGGCGACGACGTCTTCATGAACCCCTGGCCGTTCATGTGCGAGCTGTACGCCAGGACGCAGGAGCTCGGCGTCGTGCCGGAATTCGAGCTGTTCGACCTGGGGCATGTGGCGGCGCTGCACCGGCTGCTGGACAAGTACGGCGCGCCGTTCGGCGGTCACGTGCACTGCGACCTGGTAATGGGAGTACCCGGCGGCATGGCCGGGGACGCCGCTACCTTGGTGCAGGCGGTGGCGGCGCTGCCGCAAGGATCGACCTGGTCGGCTACCGGAGTCGGGCGCACCGCGGTGCCGGTGATGTTCGCGGCGCTGGCCGCCGGCGGCCAGTTGCGGGTCGGCATGGAAGACACGATCACCTTCTCCCGCGGTCGGCCGGTGGCCCGCAACGCCGAGCTTGTCGAACGTGCCGCTACTCTGGCCAGCCTGGCTCAGCGCCCGGCGATGACGCCGGAGGCGGCCAGGGTGATGCTCGGAGTTCCCGATCGGCACTGAGCGGGCGCCCGGTGCCGCGACAGCACCAGACGCGGAACCGCCGGCCGGCGCCGGGCTGGCGAACCCGGTACTCGCTGAGGTGGTCAGGTCCGGCTTCGTCGAGTCCAGGCACCGTGGTTCGTTCGTGCTTCTCGACTCCGACGGGTCCGCGCTGATCTCGGCGGGCAGCACCGACGTCCCGATGTTTCCCAGGTCGTCGAACAAGCCGATGCAGGCCGTGGCGATGCTGCGGTGCGGTCTGGACCTCGACGGCAGGCTGCTCGCGCTCGCCGCGGCCAGTCATTCCGGCGAAGAAACCCATGTCGCCGGCGTCCGCGAGATCTTGCACGGTGCCGGACTGACCGAGGCCGAGCTGCAGTGCCCGCGGGACCTGCCGCTGGACGAGGCGGCACGGAACGCGCTGCTGCGCGCGGGCGGCTCGGCCGGCCGGGTACACATGAACTGCTCGGGCAAGCACGCCGCCATGCTGGCGACCTGCGTCGCGGCCGGCTGGCCGACGTCAAGCTACCGCGATCCCGGGCATCCGCTCCAGGTCCAGATCGTCAAGACGGTCGAGCGGCTGGCTGACGAGCCGGTGACCGCCATCGGCGTAGACGGCTGCGGTGCGCCGCTGCTGGCCATCTCCGTCGCCGGGCTGGCCAGGGCCTTCAGCGCGATCGTCCGGTCGGAGCCCGGCTCGTCCGAGCGGCGCCTCGCCGACGCCATGCGTGCGCACCCGGTGTGGACCTCGGGGACGACCCGCGCCGAAGCTGCCCTGATGGCCGCTGTGCCGGGGTTGCTGCTGAAATCCGGTGCCGAGGGAGTATGCGCGTTCGCGCTCGCGGACGGCCGCGCGGCCGCGATCAAGATGGACGACGGCGGCCAGCGAGCTGTTCCCGTGGTGATGGCCACCGTGCTGCGCGCTCTGCTGGCAGGGGACGCGCGGGCGGCGCGCGGCGTGCTTGGAAGTTCGGCGACTCCCGGCACTCCGGGCGTGGATCTCGGAGCGCTCGACCGGCTGGCCGGCCCGGTCGTGACCGGTGGCGGCGAACCGGTCGGCGAGATCAGGGCGATCGCGACGCTGGCCGGCTGACGAAGGCCCGTCGGCGAGCGGCGCGTTTGCCAGTGGCTGACCAGTGGCTGACCAGTGGCTTACCCCGTGGCTCCGGTTCGCAACGACACGTGTGCGGGCGTGATTTGCAACTGCAAGCATCGGTGACGAGACTGCAAGATATGAGTCCGGTCAATGTGAGCTCCATCGGTTCGTACATCCGCGAGCAACGCGACCAGGCGAAGATCTCGATCCGCCAGCTCGCCCAGGCGGCGGGTGTCTCCAGCCCGTACCTCAGCCAGGTCGAGCGGGGCCTGCGCAAGCCGAGCGCCGACATCTTGCAGCAGATCGCCAAGGGCCTGCGGATCTCCGCCGAGGCGCTCTACGTGCAGGCAGGGATACTCGACGACCGGCCGGGCGAGAATACGGTCACTGACGCCATCATGGCCGATACCGACATTACTGAGCGCCAGAAGCAGATGCTCATCGACATTTACCAGTCGTTCCGCAGGGAGGTCAGGGCGGACTCGCAAGCCAGGGCCGCCGATGCGGACGACGAGCCTGACCCGGCCGCGGAGACCGATGCCGACGACGAGCCTGACTCGGCCGCGGGCGCAGATTCAGCCGCGCAGTGACTGATCGCTGCTATGACCAGGTAGGTTGACAACGTGTTTTCCTTTAGTGCGTACGCGCCGCTGCAGTGGCTGTTCTTCGCGCTGGCCGTGGCCGCGTTCCTGGTCGAGGGCTGGGCGTTCCTCGACGCGGTGCGCCGGCCTGCCGGCGCCTATGTCGCGGCAGGCAAGCAGACCAAGCCGCTATGGCTGATCATCCTCGGCGTCAGCCTGGTCATCGGACTGGCCGGCGTGGCTTACGGCCTGTCGCTGATCAGCATCCTGCCGGTCGCCGCGTTCATCGCGGCGGCCATCTACCTGACCGACGTCCGGCCGAAGGTTCGCGGGATCGGCGGGCGCGGCGGTTCGTCCCGGCAGGGTCCGTACGGTCCGTGGTAACGCGGGCGAGTACCGATGACTGAGACCAGCTGGCGAACGCACCGGCTCGAGCTGGACGACCAGAGCTTGCGCGAGTGGGATGCCACCGTGCTGGCGTCCGGCCAGGACGGGATCGTGCTCGACAAGTCGGCGTTCTACCCCGGTGGCGGCGGCCAGCCGCCCGACCACGGGGTCTTGCTCTGGGGCGGCGTGCAGACCCGGATCGCAGGCGCGCGCAAGGCGGACGACCTCTACCTGATCCCGGCCGACGGCGATCCGCTGCCGCCGCCGGGAACGGCGGTACGTGGCGCTGTCGAGGATGACCGGCGAACCGCCCTGATGCGGACGCACTCGGGCCTGCACGTGCTCTGCGGTGTCGTCTACCGGGACTACGGTTCGCTGGTCACCGGCGGCAACATGGAGCCTTATCTCGCCCGCATGGATTTCGATCTGCCCGAATTGCCGGAAGGCTTCAAGGCAGCCGTCGAAGACGGCTGTAACGCGGAGATCGCCGCTGGCCGTCGCATCGACGTGCGGGTCCTGCCGCGAGACGACGCGTTCGCCATCCCTGACATCATCCGTACGGCGACCAACCTGGTCCCGCCGGAGGTTAAGGACGTCAGGATTGTCGACATAGTCGGCCTGGATCAGCAGGCCGACGGGGGCACGCACGTGGCGTCTACCGCGCGGATCGGCCGGATCGAGGTCGTCAAGGTCGAGAACAAGGGCAAGGGATTCCGCAGGCTCCGCATTCGCATCGCGGACTAGCTGCCTGGGGCCGGTCAGGTTTCCGGCGTCTCATCACAGCGGAAGCAGGACCGCGATCGCAGGCGCGACGACCAGCAGTGCCGCGGCGGTGGCTACCGCGACGACGGCGGGAGCGGCTAGCCCGGGCGGCGGTCGCAGCAGCCGGGATACTCTCGCCGCGAGTTCGCCGCTGACCGTCCCTGCCGCCGCCAGCGCGCCAGCGGGCACCTGGCCGCCTCCTGACGCGCCGACGCGCAGCAGCGCTGTTGCGAGTTCCTTGGCCGGACGCAGCCTGCGGGCCCGGTCGTCGGCGAGCATCTCGACGAGCAGGGCAACCGCGCTGTTCGCGTCCCTGGCTACCGCCGACCAGCGGAATGCCCTCAGCAGTGCGGTGAAGGGCAGCAGGACCAGATCGTGGCGTGCCCTCAGGTGGGCTCGCTCGTGCGCCAGGACCGCCGCGAGTTCGGCCTGGTCGAGCAGGTCAAGCGTGCCGGCGCTGATCACGATCGCCGACCGCAGGCCGGGAACGCAGTACGCGGCAGCGGCCGGGTGATCGACCACCAGTGCCCCGGGAACCTTCGGGTCGCGGTGTGCCAGCAGGCCGAGCAGCGCCCGCTGGCGGTGCCTGGCTCGCAGCACTGCTGAGATCGCGGCGATGAGTATCCAGCAGAGCACGCCGAACAGCACAGCGCTCGCGGCCAGCGACAGGAGCTGCAGCCCGGTGCGCACGGTCCACGGGTGGATGATCGTGCCGCCAGTACCGAGCAACTGGCGCGTCACCCGCGCGGCGGACGTCGCCACGCTAGACAGGTGCTGCGCGGGTGACGCCACACTGGCCACGTGCCGCCCGGCCGTGGCCGTCCCAGGTAGCCGTGGCGCCGGGCGCCCGCCGTGCGGCGACGGCGCCCAGAGGAGTCTCATCCTGTCCAGGTGCGCCCGGGTGCTGGCCAGGCGGGCTGATCCCGCGCTCGTCAGGCCAGACGTGCCGAAACCAGCGAGGGCTCCCACCGTGGCTACCCCCCAGCCCAGGCCGATGGCCTGCCACAGGGCGATCGCGACAGCCGGAGACCTGCGCGGCCACTGAGCATCGACGAGCAGGCGCGCGGCGACGACGCAGCCGATCGCGACTGCCGCAAGTAGCAGAACCGAGAGGGACACCAGCGATCAGGCCCCGTCGCCCCCGCTGAGGGCCTCGAGCGCAGCGCGAAGAGCCGCCGCCTCCTGGCCGGAGACACTCCGCGCGAACCTGGTCAGCGCTGCCTGCCGGTCGCCCGTCTGGTCAAGGGCGGTCAGCATCAGTTCAGCCACGTAGGCTTCCCTGCTCTCGGCGGGGCGGTACCGCCAGGCGCGGCCAGCGCGCTGCCGGCGGACGAAACCCTTCTTGGCGAGCCGGTCGAGTACCGTCATCACAGTTGTATGTGCCAGATCCCGGTCAGTCAGGCAATCGCCTACCTGCCTGACGGTCATCGGGTCAGGCGATTCCCACAGGATCTCCATGATGGCTCGCTCAAGCTCTCCAAGACGGTTCATGCATTCACGATACGAGACAATGTGTCCTCCTGGCAGCCGGCCCGCCCGGCGGCCCGCCCGCTTAGCTATCTCGGCCGGTCCGCGCTACCGTGCAAGCATGGACGTGCCACGGGTCGCGGTCAGTGTCGATCTGGTGATCCTCACGGTGCGTGCCAGCCAGCTATCCGTGCTCGTCTGGCGGCGTGACGCGCAGCCGCACCAGGGTCGCTGGGCGCTTCCCGGCGGATTTATCCGGCTCGACGAGGACCTGCCTGCCACCGCGGCCCGGGTGCTCGCCGAGCGAGCCGGGCTGCCGGACGCGCCGGTCCACCTTGAGCAGTTGCAGACCTACGGATACCCGGACCGCGACCCGCGCCAGCGCGTGGTCTCGGTTGCCTACCTCGGCCTGGCCCCGGACCTGCCTGCCCCGGAACAGCCGAAGATGAGCTGGCAGCCGACCGATTGCCTGTCCGAGCTGGCCTTCGACCATCTTCGCATCCTCCAGGACGGCATCGAGCGGGCCAGGGCGAAACTTGAGTACACCTCCCTCGGGGCGGCGTTCTGCGCCAGCGAGTTCACGGTCGCGGAACTGCGCCGCGTGTACGAGATCGTCTGGGGTACCCCGCTCGACCCGCGGAACTTCCACCGCAAGGTCACCGGTGCCGAGCGATTCCTGGTGGATACCGGGTCGGCGAGCTCGTCGGGCGGCAGGCCGGCGCAACTTTACCGGCGCGGTGACGCGGAACTGCTGCACCCCCCGATGCTCAGGCCACGGCCGCTGCTTGCCGCCGACCCGCGGCGGCAAGCAGCGCAAGGCCGACCCGAGCAGGCCTCTGATCAGCGGCGCGGGTGGTCGGATGAGGTTTCAGAAAGGTATATTCCGGTTAGCCGAGAGGGTGCCCGGTGACCGCGACAGGTGGCGACCTGACCGCCAGGAAACTCGGTGCCCGTCAGCCCTGGAGGACGATGATGTCCACGCAGACGCCGCAGACGCCGCGTTTTCGTACGGTACTTGAGCGGTTCGCACCCTATAAGCCAGGAAAGCGTCCGACGGAAGTAGCGGGGAAGTCCTACAAGCTCTCCTCGAACGAGTCGCCGTTCGGCCCGCTGCCGTCGGTCGCCAAGGTCATCGCCGAAGCGGCCGGCGATGTACACAGGTATCCCGACAACGGGGCGGTCGAACTGACCGAAGCCATCGCCAGCCGGTACGGCGTGCCCGCGGCACACGTCGCGGTCGGCTGCGGATCGGTCGGTCTGGTGCAGCAACTGCTTGAGGCGGTCGTAGATCCTGGGGCCGAAGTACTTTACGCTTGGCGTTCGTTCGAGGCCTACCCTTACCTGGCTGACCTGGCCGGAGCGACCTCGGTGCGGGTGCCGCTGACCGGCGAGACGCATGATCTCGACGCCATGGCGGTCGCGATTACCCCAGCCACCAGGCTGATCTTCGTCTGCACCCCCAATAACCCGACGGGCACGATCGTCGCGGCCGGGGAACTCGAGCGCTTTATCGATCAGGTCCCCGGCGACTGCCTGGTCGTGCTCGACGAGGCTTACGCGGAGTATGTTCGTGACCCGGACGCGCCCAACGGGATCGACATCTACCGCGACCGGCCGAATGTCACTATGCTCCGGACCTTCTCCAAGGCCTACGGGCTGGCCGGCTTGCGGGTTGGCTTCCTGATCGGGCACGAGCCCGTCGCGGCGGCCGCACGGAAGACCATGCTGACCTTCTCGGTGAACGCGGTAGCCCAGGCCGCCGCCATCGCGTCGCTGGCAGCCGAAGCGGAGTTGCTCGACCGGGTCGATCTCGTAGTCGCCGAGCGTGACCGGGTCCGTGCCGAGCTGCTTGGCATGGGCTGGGCTGTGCCGAAGACTGACGCTAACTTCGTCTGGCTCAGGCTCGGTGCGGAAACGACGGACTTCGCCGAAGCGTGTGACAAGGCAGGGCTGAGCATCCGCCCGTTCGCCGGCGAGGGCGCCAGGATCTCGATCGGGGAAGAGGCGGCCAATGACCTGTTCCTCGAAGTGGCTAGCGCATTCCTGGGCCGGAAGTAACGCGCCCGCGGCGCCGCTTGGCAGAGCCGACACAGCCGACACAAGCCGGTCAGCCGGCTCAGCCGACTTCTTCCTCGGTGATGTTGGCGCCCAGCGCGGTCAGGCGGGCCGCGACCGACGCGTGGCCGCGGTCGACCTGGTAGCCCGGCGACACGATGGTCTCCCCGTCCGCGGCCAGGCCGGCCAGCACCAGAGCGATCCCGGTGCGCAGGTCGTGCGCGGTGACCTCGGTGCCGTGCAGCGGCGTGGGCCCGTGTACCAGCGCGACGGTGTCTGCGACTTCCACCTTCGCGCCCATCTTGTTCAGCTCGCCTGCCAGCATGTAGCGGCCGTCGAAGATGGTCTCCCTGATGTAGCTGGTCCCGTCGGCCAGGCAGCTTACCGCCATGATCGGCGATTGCAGGTCGGTGGCGAAGCCAGGGAACGGACTGGTGACGACGTTGATCGGACGCAGTTGCTTATCCCTGCGCACCTGCAAGACCGCGCCCTGGGTGGCGAACTCGACGCCCATCTGCTCGAGCTTCCAGCGCACTACTCCGAGGTGGTCGAGCGACGCGCCGACGAGGCTGATCTCGCCGCCGGTGATCGCGGCGGCCATGGCGAAGACCGCGGCGTCGACCCGGTCCGGCATGATCGTGTGCTCGACGGCGCTCAGTTCCCTGACGCCCTCGACGGTAATGAATCCGGTACCGCCGCCGCTGATCCGCGCGCCCATCTTGCTGAGGAACGCGATCACATCCTGAACCTCGGGCTCTTGCGCCGTGTTGTCGATCACGGTGAGGCCAGGAGCGAGCGAGGCCGCCATGATGAGGTTCTCGGTACCGGTGTGCGACGGGGTGTCCAGGTACAGGTGCGCGCCGCGCAGGCCATCGGCCTTGACCCGGATCTCGTGCTCGCCTTCGTCTACCGTGGCGCCGAGTCTGGCAAAGCCTCGGTAATGGAAATCGAGCAAGCGGCTGCCGAGGTTGCAGCCGCCCACGCCGCCTTCGAGCACCGCTTCGCCGAGCCGGTGCAGCAAGGCCGGCACGAACAGCACCGACGCGCGGAACCGCCGGCTGATTTCGGCGGGCAGCACCGGGCTGGTCAATTCTGAGGCATCGACCACCAGAGTCCGTTCCACCTCGTGGAACTTGACGGACGCGCCCACTGCCTGAGCCAGTTCGACCGCCCGCCGGACGTCCTCGATGACCGGGACGTTGCGCAGCACGGTACGGCCCTTGCTGGCGAGCAGCGAGGCGGCGATCATCTTCAGTGCCGCGTTCTTGGCGCCTTGCACGAAGACGGTTCCCTGCAGGGGGCTACCGCCCTGGACGCGGTAGCCGGTCTGGTGACCGCTGCTCATAACGCTAGAACTCCTGTCCCTGGGGGTTGGGACATCATTATCCCGGCCCGTCATCTGTATGCCTGCCGACTCTGGCGAGATCCGCACCAGATCCGATGTCCGGGTTCCTGCCGCCTCACGCGTAACCAAGTATTCCACTGCTGGTCGACCCCCCGGACTATGACGACGCCGATACATAAACGTAGCCGCTCAAACTCCGACCGTAATCTCGGGGCCTGGCCGTGCGCGATTAGACCTGATCAGCCAGCATCGTCCCAGGTCAAACCAGTTATCCGCTGGTAGGCCTGGACGTAGGTCTCTGAAGTTTTGGCTATTACCTCACTGGGCAACGGCGGTGGCGGCTGCCCGCTGGCGCGATCCCAGCCCGCTTCCGGTGAGAGCAGCCAGTCACGCACGTACTGCTTGTCGAACGGGGGCTGGCTCCGACCGGGCTGCCATTGGTCAGCCGACCAGAACCTCGAGGAATCCGGAGTCAGCACCTCGTCGCCGAGCCGCAGCACACCGTCAGCATCGAATCCGAACTCTAGTTTAGTGTCAGCCACGATGATCCCGTGCTCGGCGGCGATCCGCGCACCCCGCTCGTACACGGCAAGCGTCATCCGGCGCAGCTCGGCCGCCAGGTCAGCGCCGAGCGAGCCGGCCAGCTGGTCGAAGCTGATGTTCTCGTCATGCTCGCCCGCTGGTGCCTTGGTGGCCGGCGTGAAGACCGGCTCGGGCAGGCGCGAGCCGTCCTGTAGCCCGGCCGGCAGGCTGACGCCGCACACCTGGCCGGCCGCACGGTACTCGGCCAGGCCAGATCCGGCCAGGTAGCCGCGGGCCACGCACTCGGTCGGAACCATCCGCAACGGCATGCACGCCATTGCGCGTCCTTCGAACTCGGCCGGGATGGGAGCATCGACCAGGTGATTCGGCACGAGGTCGGAGAGCTTGTCGAACCACCACAGCGAAAGTTGGGTCAAGATCTTGCCCTTGCCGGGTATTGGCGTATCGAGCACGTAGTCGAACGCGGACATCCGGTCGGTGGCGACCATCAGCACGATCCCGCCGTCGGCCTGATACAGCTCGCGTACCTTTCCGGAGTACAGGTGCGTCAGCATCACGCCTCCCCGAGCTTGCCGGGTCCAGCGCTGCCGGTGTCCGCGGCGGACGGTACGAGTTTTTCCAGCCGGTCGAAGACCCCGCCGAGCCTGGTGACGTACCGCTCCGGGCGGCAGACCTGGTCAAGCCGCGCCTCGTCAAGGCGCTGCCCGCGTTTGGCGGCTTGCTCGGCCAGGGTCTCGCGGAACGGCCGGCCGGTCTCCCAGGTTCGCATCGCCGCCTCCTGGACCAGAGAGTAGGCATCCTCCCGTGACATTCCCGCCTCGACCAGATCGAGCAGCACGGCTGACGAATAGATCAGGCCGCCGGTCGCGTTCAGGTTGGCCCGCATTCTGGCCGCGTCTACCACTAGGTGCTCGACCAGGCCCGTGGTCTGCTCCAGCAGGTAGTCCGTCGCGATCGCGGCATCGGGCAGCGCTATCCGCTCGGCCGAGGAATGCGAGATATCGCGCTCGTGCCACAGCGGGATTCCCTCGAGCACCGGGACGATCTGGGCCCTGACGATCCTGGCCAGCCCGCAGATCCGCTCGGAACGGACCGGGTTCTTCTTGTGCGGCATCGCCGAGGAGCCTTTCTGGCCCGCCGTGAACGCCTCGGCGAGTTCCCTGACCTCTGTCCGCTGCCCGTGCCTGACTTCAAGCGCGACCGCCTCGCAGACGGAAGCGATGATCGCGAGAACGCTGACCCACTCGGCGATGCCGTCCCGCAGCACTACCTGGCTCGCGACATCGGCGGGCCGCAGCCGCAGGCCAGCCATCACGCTCGCCTCGATGGCCGGATCGATGCTCGAATAAGTCCCGACCGGCCCGGACAGCTTGCCGACAGCCACGGCCTCTCTTGCCCGGCGCAGCCGCTGGTCGCAGCGCGCCATCGCGAAGGCGAAGTCGGCTACCCGGTGACCCCAGACGTCGGGCTCGGCGTGAATGCCATGCGTGCGGCCGGGCCGCAGCGTCCCCCGGTGCGCGAGCGCGTGCTCACGCAGCGCGGCGGTCAGCGCCGTGGTCCGAGCGATCAGCAGGTCGGTGGCCTCGGTGAGCTGGATCGCCAGCGCGGTGTCGAGCAGGTCAGAGGAGGTCATGCCGAAATGGACGTAGGCGGCGGCCTCTCGCGGGCTGGTGTTATCCGCCCAGGCGGTGAGGAAGGCGATCACGTCGTGATTGGTCACCGCCTCGATCGCGGCCACCGCCTCCGGCGTAGGCGCGGGCGCGGCGCGCACCGGCGCGACGCAGTCGGCGGGGACGATCCCGGCTGTCGCGTTCGCTTCGAGCACCTTGGACTCGACCAGGCACCAGAGCTCGTACTTGTGCGCCTCGCTCCAGACTCGGCCCATCTGCGGCAAGGTATAGCGCTCGATCACAGCGTCTATTCTTCCGCAGGGCCGGCAGTGGCATTGGTACCGGGCCTGGCTGGTCGCTCCGAGTACCGCTCGATGCACAGCAGGCCACCAGCCCGGCGGTGAGCGGGCCAAGCTGTGCATCGATCACCACCAGCGCTCCTGCCTGCGCTGTGCTGTGTGCCTGCGCTGGTCTCGTCGCTGACGGCAGGCTGGCCAGACTGCTCGCTCACCTGGGCCGTGCGCTTATCTGACCGGCGGTGCGAACTGGCCAGGCTGGCCGGCGATGTCGGTGCGGTACTGGCTGCCGCGCAGCCTGATCCGGTTGGCTGCCGCATAGGCGCTCGCCCGGGCTTCCGCGAGTCCGGCGCCGGTTCCGACGACATTGAGTACCCGCCCGCCAGCGGACACGAGTGTCCCCCCGCGCATCGTCGTCCCCGCGTGCAAGATGTACGCCCCGGGAATTTGTTCCGCTTCGCCGATTCCGTCGATCGGATCGCCGGTCACCGGCGTGCCCGGGTACCGCTTGGCGGCGATCACGACGGTAACCGCGGCACCGGGTGACCAGCGCAGCCCGGCGGCGCTGCGCAGGTCGCCGTCGGCTGCGGCGGAAAGAAGCCCGGCAAGCGGTGTGGCCAGCCGGTCCAGCACCACCTGAGTCTCCGGATCACCGAACCTGGCGTTGAACTCGATCACCTTGATCCCGTCCTGGGTCAGCGCCAGGCCGGCGTAGAGCAGGCCGCGGTACGGCGTGCCGCGGCGGCTCAGCTCGGCGACGGCGGGTTCGATCACCTCGGTGAGAGTCCGGGCCGCCAGGTCGGCCGACGCCCACGGCAACGGCGCGTAGGCGCCCATGCCGCCGGTATTCGGGCCGGTGTCGCCGTCGCCGACCCGCTTGTAATCCTGGGCTGGCAGCATCGCCACCGCGCGGGTCCCGTCGGCGAGCGCGAATACCGAGACCTCAGGGCCGGACAGGAACTCCTCGATCACCACCTGGCCGCAGCTTCTGGCATGCTCGGCCGCCTCGCGGCGGTCGCTCGTGACGACCACGCCCTTTCCAGCGGCCAGACCGTCCGCCTTCACCACGAAGGGCGGTCCGAGCTCGTCGAGCGCCTCGCTCACTTGCGATTCGTTACCGCACGTCCGGGCCGCCGCGGTGGGGATACCGGCGCTGAGCATGATCTCCTTGGCGAAGGACTTGGAGCCCTCGATCATCGCAGCGGCCCGGTCCGGGCCGAAACACCGGAAGCCCGCGTCGCGGACGGCGTCGGCGACCCCGGCTATGAGCGGCGCTTCAGGACCTACGACGACCAGGTCGGCCCGCACGCGGCCCGCGAGAGCGGTGACAGCCACCGGGTCCGTAGCCGTGACGTCGTGCAGTTCGGCGAGCCGGCCGATCCCGGGGTTTCCGGGCGCGGCGTGCAGTTCGGATACGTCGTTGTCGATTCGCAGGGCGCGGGCCAGCGCGTGCTCGCGGCCGCCCGAGCCAAGTAGCAGAACGCGCACTGGGCGAGCCTAACCGGCCAGCGGGCCGGCCGCGTACCCGGCGGGTCAGATCAGCGGCCGGACTCGCAGCGTCTGGTCGCGCCGCGGGCCCACGCCGACCGCGGCGACGGGAGCTCCGATCATGTCCTGCAAGGCCATCAGGTAGGCGCGGGCGTTGGCTGGCAGGTCGGAGAGTTCCTTGGCGTCGGAGATGTTCTCCCACCAGCCGTCGAGGTACTCGTAGACCGGCTTGGCGT
>Ga0307372_10001851_pt1 | contig 35836 bp, 29 predicted proteins | sample OX1MG_FD_202533 | JGI IMG/M metagenome (GOLD analysis project Ga0307372, IMG submission 202533) | Soil microbial communities from Risofladan, Vaasa, Finland - OX-1 | ecosystem: Environmental > Terrestrial > Soil > Coastal area > Acid sulfate soil | place: Finland: Risofladan, Vaasa | collected...
TGAACATCCTGGGCGTTCGCAAGGGCACGGCGGTACAGACCATCTTCACGATTGCCAAGCTCGGCGGGCTGGCGGTTATTATTGGCTGTGCGATCTTTCTGCCGCCTCTGGCACCGGCCGTTGCGGCCCACCCGCTTCCCACACCCCACACCACGCTGAGTTCCTTTGGCGTGGCGCTGGTGGGAGTGCTTTGGGCCTACCAGGGCTGGCATCAGCTTTCCTATACGGCCGGCGAGGTTAAGAATCCGTCCAAGGTCCTTCCCATTGGCTTCTTCCTGGGGACGTCGATCATCGTCATCGTCTATCTGGCTGCCAATGCGGCTTATTTGCAAGTCCTCCCGCTGCCGGTTATGGCGGAGCATCAGCGGGTGGCGGCCACGGCCATGCAGTTTCTGATTGGCCCCCGTGGAGCGCGATTTGTCTCGGCGCTGATCCTCTGCTCGATTTTTGGGGCCCTGAACGGAACCATCCTCACGGCTCCGCGCGTCTATTACGCGATGGCGAAGGATGGCGTGTTCTTCCGGGTCGTTTCTCGCATTCATCCCAGGTTCCAGACTCCTGCTGTTGCCCTGATCCTGCTGGGAGCCTGGTCCACTCTTCTGGCCGTGAGCGGATCGTTTGAACAGCTTTACACCTACGTGATTTTTGCCATGTGGATTTTTTCCGGCGCGGCGATTGCCGGTGTCATCATATTGCGCCGCCGCCTTCCCAACCTGCATCGTCCCTACCTGGTCTGGGGGTATCCGTATCTGCCCATCGCTTTTATCCTCGCCTCCGTGGCTATTGTCGCCAATACCCTGGTAACCAAGCCGCTTGCGTCCCTCCTGGGGCTGGCGATCGTGCTTGCGGGGATTCCGCTCTACTTTATCTGGAAACACTGGAGCGGGGCGGCCCCGGTCCGTTAGTCCACCCTGACACCAGCTTCCGATGGCCATGGGCTGTCAAGCGCGGTCCGCAAGGCCTGGCGTTTGGACCCGGACTGCAACTTACCTCACGTCGGGCATACAGGTTGCTGCGACAATATGCTTTCTGCGGGAAAGGGAGAGGGCGAAAGGTGTGTGATTTGGCTCACCGTCATCTGTGAGATGTGTCACTGGCGCAATGCGGAATTGTGGAGCAGGATGATAGCCAACCAGGTGGTTTGACCTTAGTCATCGAATGACTGCACGCGCGAGCATTGTGTTATGACCATTACACCCAGCATACAAAAGTTCATCGATGGTTGGGCGGAAATGGCCTGCAAATGGGCCGTGAATCGCACAGTGGCTGAGGTTCATGCGTTGTTTTACCTTTCTGCGGAACCGCTGAGTGCAGAAGACGTCGCCCAGGCACTGGCTGTTTCCCGTTCGAACGTCAGCGCAAGCCTGAGGGAATTGGAAGGCCTTGGACTCATCAGCGCCGTCCACGTTCGCGGTGACCGCAAACAGTATTACGAAGCAGCCAAAGACCCCTGGGAGGCGTTTCGAGCCATCCTGGACGACCATAAACGCCGGATCATTGATCCCGCTGTTGTTGTGTTCCAGGCGTGTCTTGAAGAACAGATGCGCACAGCTCCGGAAGATTCTTATACCGCGGAGCGGATGCGCGAGATCATATCATTTTTTGCCGCCATCATTCCCTTGTATCAAGAGCTTCGGCGCCTGCCTCACGCTCCCATTCAAAATCTTTTCAAGGTAACAACCACAATCAGAGAACTCCTCGGGTAACCCAGCGAAGGCGTTGACGGGGTTAAAATCTTCGTTTTCCTGTGCCAAAATCGGTGACAAGAAGTTTTAACTTGTGAAGAGTTAAATCAATGCTTTCATGCGCTTACGTATCTGTTAGGGTATGCTTTCGGGCTCGATTGTGACGGCCATCACAGCGGTGCGTGACCCAAATCACGGCTCAGGTATAATCGACTGTTGCAAAGTATCCCGTGTTGCTTGTAAGTTCAGAAAAAACAGAATGAACGAGACATTCAGTACATTTGTTATGGATCTCACACCTGCAACCGAAAAATTCGTGGCCTGGTGGGGCGAAATGGGGAGCAAGTGGGGTGTTAACCGCACGGTTGCGGAAATCCATGCTCTTTTTTACCTGTCTCGCGATCCCTTGAACGCGGAAGACATCGCCGCCGGCTTGTCGATTTCCCGTTCCAACGTGAGTGCAAGCCTGCACGAGCTGCAGAACTGGGGTCTGATAAGCCCGGTGCATTTCCGGGGCGACCGCAAGCAATATTACGAGGCGATCAAGGACCCCTGGGAGATGTTTCGGGTGATTCTTGATGAGCGCAAGCGGCGGGAGATTAACCCGACTGTGACAACGTTGCGGGCGTGCCTTGCGGAAGTGACGGAGTCCACGCAGGGAGACCTGTACATCCAGGAGCGCCTGCGCACCATGCTGGAATTTTTCGAGGTCATGATTCCTATGTATGACGCGCTTCGGCGCCTGCCCCGGGGTCCCATTCAGAATCTTGCCAGGCTGACGGCAAAGATACGGGAAGTTATCGGGTAGAAGTTTGAGTGCGAGAGCGATGGGCTCTCGGCCGTTTTCCACGCCGCCCCGGGATGTCGCCGGGTGAGTTGGCCGCGAAGGAGAAGGGATTAATGCTGTGGGTTTTTTCGTCCGGTAGCAGACAAATCGGGCATCGAAGGAAACACGAGTTGGAGGTGTTTTAGATGGGTTCGCTTAAGAATTGTTATAGGTTAGCGTGGATGGGTGTGGCCTTGATGGCCCTGGGGTTGCTGGGCGGTTCCAGCGCCAAGGCCATCACCAGCTTTGCAAGGCAGACGGGTTTGCCCTGCAGTTCATGCCATACCATTCCGCCGGAACTCACGCCGTTTGGAAGAGCATTCAAGCTCAATGGATACACCATGACAGGCATGCCGCAGATCACCGCCAAGCCCTCTCATCAGGAGGCGGGCCTTAACCTGAACCGCTATATGCCCATTGCCGCTTTCATTCAGTTTTCGAATGCGGGAACCAATCGGCCGCAGCCGGGAACAGAGAACTGGAACTATGAATTTCCGCAGGCGGCAAGCCTTTTCCTGGCCGGAGCGATCTCCGACCATGTGGGAAGTTTTATTCAGGTCACGTATGATGCGCAGGCCGATCACTTTAGTTGGGACAATACGGACCTCCGCTATGCCAACCGGAGAAACTTTGCCGGCAAAGACCTGGTGTATGGCTTGACCTTTGATAACAATCCGACCGTGGAAGATCTTTGGAATGACACGCCTGCCTGGGGCTTTCCCTGGGTAAGCCCGAACCAGACTCCCACTCCCATGGCCGGAACGCTGATCGACGGCGGGCTTGCGCAGGATGTCGCCGGGGTGGGCGCTTATGCCATGTGGAATGACCATCTTTATGGCGCTGCTTCCATTTACCGCTCCGCGCACATTGGCAACGCGCAACCGAACACCGGCACGGACTTCGGCATCAATATTCGCGGCGCCGCTCCCTACTGGCGGTTCGCCTGGCAGCAGACGATGGGAAACAATTACCTTGAAGTCGGCACTTTCGGCATGCACGCGGCATCTTCACCCGGAGCGGTTACGGGGCCGGAAGACTTTTATACGGATGTGGCTGCCGATGCTCAATACGAACGCATTCTGCCGTCGCTTAACAACAACACGATCTCAATCCATACCACTTACATTCACGAATCGACCGACCTGCAGGCTACCTATGGGCTTGACGGTGCGGCCATGGCGAAACATGACCTGAACACCTTCAAATTGGATGGCACGTACCACTTTAGAAACAAATACGGCCTCACCGCTGGGTACTTCAACACCTGGGGCACGGCGGACCCGGTGCTTTACGCCCAGGACCCAATCGATGGCAGCGCTACCGGCAACCCCGGGAGTGACGGATATACTCTTCAGGTTGCATACTGGCCCTGGCAGAATATCGATCTCACGGCTCAGTATACCGGTTACCTGAAGTTCAACGGCGGGACCAAGAACTACGATGCTGCGGGCAGGAACGCTTCTGATAACAACGCAGCCTACTTCACGGCCTGGTTCATTTTCTAGGCCGTATCAAAAAGAACCCGGGAGGCCGGAGCTTGGCGCGGAAAGCCGGATGGATGCGCAAGCGGAAGCGCAAGAAGCAAAGCCTCCCTGGGAATCCTTCGGTGACTGCAGGCCGAGGGTTTAAACTGTGGGTGAGCAGCGAGAGGGATGGCGGTTTTGATAAGATGGCTCAAGCATGATGGGATCCAGCTTGATAGGTTGGGAGGGTCATCTGAGTGGACGCAGTTAGGCTGTTCGAAATTTTTGCGGGGGTCAAGAAAAGAATGAAGACAAAACGAAGTACCTGGATCATTACTTTGGTCGCGGCTTGTCTGGCAGTCTGGGGCGGGCAAGCGACGGTATCCCTGGCGGCGCCCGCGCCCCGTGCACAGGGCGAATCGGCCACAGGCGTGATCAGCGGCAAGATTCTCTTTGAGGGTAGCAAGCCGCATCGTCCCCAAATCTCCATGGCGCAGGACCCGGAGTGTGCCAGGGAGGCGCAGGGGAAGGCGATCTATCCGCAGGACGGACTGGTGAATGCCAACGACACGCTCCCCAACGTTTTTGTATACGTGAAATCCGGAGCGCAGGGACACTTTGCAACTCCACGGCAGGCGGTGGAGTTGGATCAGAAGGGATGCACTTACGTTCCTCACGTGCTGGGGATTATGGTGGGGCAGCCCCTGAAGGTCGTGAACAGCGATTTCACAACCCACAACATCCACGTGATGCCCAAAGACAATCCACAGTGGAACCAGTCTCAGCCGCCGGGTGGTGCGCCGTTTTACAAGAAGTTTGCGCATCCGGAAATCATGGTCCCGGTGCACTGCAACGAGCATCCGTGGATGAAGGCGTACATCGGCGTTGTCACCAATCCCTTTTACGCCGTGACGGGCAAGGACGGGACGTTTACCCTCAAGGGCCTGCCGGCGGGCGAATATACGATTGAAGCCTGGACGGCGACCTTTGGGACGCAGCAGATGACAGTGACCGTGCCTGCGCATGGGTCGGCAACGGCGGACTTTACTTTCCGCGCGCAATAAGGGATAAGGCTTGACTCGCTTTTATGCTGGACGGCAGGCCGAAGAGAGGCCTGGCCTGCCGCAAGATGTGAAACCCTGAACCTCCAAGAGGGCAAGGGGCTAGGCTTTACCACATAGATCAAAAGATTATGGAGTTGCTTCTTTGCCGAAGGCGTTCACTTCCGGAAACGGAAGTGGGGCTGGCGGAAGCGAGGAAGCCGCTGGAGAAATAAATCTGTTTTTAACGGCGGCTAATCAAAGGATGGATCGACTACTCGACATGCTACTTTTCAGGCGCTGGAATAAAGTTGGATTAGGTTTTGTTGTCGCTGGTGTCATCGCAACTCTGGTTTCGTGCTCGGGTGGAAATCAGGCGCAGGTCAAACACCCTTCTTACGTGACCTCGGGACAATTCACCACGGCGCATCCCAGCGTGCTGGCCGCGGCCAAGGATTACCTGGATGAATATCCAACCCAGGTTCAACAGCCGATTGCCTTCACTCACAAAATGCATCTAGAACATTCCATGCAGTGCGCGGATTGCCACAAGGGGATCGGCAAGGGGCCGGACGTCACCATCCCCAACGTGCAACTCTGCATGACCTGCCACCAGGTGATTGCAACCGACAAGCCGGAGATCAAAAAGGTTGCCGCCTATCAGAAGAAGGGCGAGCAGATTCCCTGGCAACGCGTTAACTGGTTCTACCAGTCGGCGCACGTGAAATTCCGGCATGGGCCCCATATCCGTGCGGGGGTTGATTGTGCAACGTGTCATGGAGACCTGAAGCAGCAGACGGTGGCCGTGCGCAAGGCGGGCCTGGACATGAAGTTTTGCGTCAGTTGCCACCGCATGCACAAGGCTCCGACGGACTGTACAACTTGTCATTTCTAGGCACCGCGGATTCATCCGAAATCGGACGGATACCGGGGCCAAGGCAGCGAAGAGGCTTATGGATCGTCGCAACTTTCTAAAAATCTCGGCAGTAGGCAGTGCAACCGTGGCGCTCGATGCGTGCGGCAAGCCGGAGCGCCAGCTCATACGCTTTATTCCGGAAGAGGAACTGATTCCCGGTGTTGCTCAGTGGAAGCCGGGAGTTTGTACGCAATGCCGGGCGGGCTGTGGCATCGAGGTGCGGGTGATGGAAGGCGAGGCGGAAGTCACTCGCCACGGTCAGGTGGGATTGCTCAGCATGGGGCTGGCCAAGAAGCTGGAAGGCAACTCCAGCCACCCCGTCAGCCAGGGCGGGCTGTGCGCCTGGGGGCAGGCGGGTCTCCAGGTGACTTACAATCCTGACCGCATCCGTTTCCCCCTGCGGCGCTCCGGCCCGCGCGGCTCGGGAGAATATCAGGAGATCAGTTGGGAAGAGGCGATCAAGGATCTGGCCTCGCACCTGCCGTCCGCGAAGCCGGCGGGCAAGGCGGCGCCGGTCGCATTCCTGACTCAACCGCTTCGCGACCATCGCGGCGTGCTGATCGAGCATTTCCTTGCAGCGCTTGGCGCACCTCCGGCGGTGAAGTTTGAATTCTTTGAGCAAACGGTTCTGCGGCGGGCCAACGAGCTGAGTTTTGGCCATTACCAATTGCCGACTTTTGACCTGGCGAATGCCAACTACGTGATCTCATTCGGAGCGGATTTCCTGGGAACTTGGAACTCGCCGGTATCGCAGAATCGGGGTTACGGAACCATGCGGCAGGGGCGGCCCGGGCTGCGCGGCAATTTTGTGCAGGTTGAGGCTCGAATGTCGCAGACCGGCGCGAACGCCGATGAGTGGGTGTACGCAAAGCCGGGAACGGAAGGCTTGCTGGCTTTGGGGCTTGCTCACGTGATCCTCAGTGAGAAGCTGCGGCCGGCGGATGCGGCTGGCCAAGCCGGAGCACAAATCGATGGCTGGTCCAAAGGGCTTGCGGATTACACGCCCGAAGCGGTGGAGAAATCGACGGGCGTGGAGGCGGCAAGGATCGTGCGCCTGGCACGGGAGATGGCGGCGCACGCGCCCGCCGTGGCCCTGATCGGCGGAGCGTCGCTGGCCCAGACCAACGGGCTTGCCAATGCGCTGGCGGCCAACGCGCTGAATGCTCTGCTGGGAAGTGTCGGGAAGCCGGGCGGAATGAGCTTTACACCGCAGGCGCCGGTGGCGGACTTTGTCCCCGCAAAGGAAGGGTTGTCTGTCCGCGCGCTGTGCGAGGGTATCCTGGCGGGATCGGCTCCGGTTGAAGCCCTGCTGATCTATAACGCCAATCCGGCCTTTGCCAGCCCACCGGCCTGGCGAGTGCGGGAAGCGCTGGAGAAGGTTCCGTTTATCGCAAGCTTTGGAAGTTTTGTGGATGAGACCAGCATCCTGTCGGATCTGATCCTGCCGGACCATTCCTATCTGGAATCCTGGGTTGACAACATTCCGGAATCGGGAACCACGCAGGCCGTGGCAAGCCTCGCGCCGCCGGCGATGAATCCGCTGCACCACACGCGGGCCATGCCGGATGTTTTGCTGGACGTGGCGCACCAGGTGGGCGGCGATGTAGGCAAGGCGCTGCCGTGGAAAACGTACCAGGACGTGCTCCAGGCGGCCTTTGATCCGCTTCGCAGCCATCCGGGTTCGGTTTCGGCCAAGGCGGCGGACGATTTTTGGAGCGAAGTGCAGTCAAAGGGCGGCTGGTGGAGCGCCGGGATCAAGGGTTCGCCCGCGGCGCAGGCGGCCCATCGCCTGCCGGCTCCGGCCAAAGTCTCGGAGCCGCAGTTTGACGGCGCCGCGCAGGAATATCCGTTTAGCTTTCTGCCCTACGCATCGCTGCAGTTTGGTGATGGCACGCACGCGAACCTGCCCTGGATGCAGGAGATGCCGGACACGATTTCGACGGCCATGTGGAGCACGTGGCTGGAAATCAATCCGCAGACGGCTGAGCGGATGGGCATCCAGCAGGGAGACCTGCTGGAAGTCGCCTCCCAGCACGGCAAGCTGCAGGCGCCCGCGCTGATAGCGCCGGGAATCGCTCCGGATGTGGTCGCCATGCCCGTGGGCCAGGGGCACGAGCACTACGGGCGGTACGCAAGCAACCGCGGAGCGAATCCGATCAAGATTCTTGCGCCGCAGGCGGAGCCTGAAACGGGCGCGCTGGCCTGGGCGTCCACGCGAGTGAAGATTACGCGCGCCGGCAAGAAGGGCGAACTGATCCTGTTTGGCGGCGGACTGCGCGAGTGGCCGCGCGAATACCGGCACCGATAATCGGGGACGGGCGCAGTTAAAAAAGTAGCAAAAACGTCGGAAGGTGAAACAGTCAATGGCACATCAATGGGGCATGGTGATCGATGAAGACCGCTGCACGGGATGTGAAGCTTGCGTGGCGGCGTGCCATGCCGAAAACAACATTGCGACCGTAGGCGATCATGAGGCTGCGCGCGGCCGGGCGATGCACTGGATTCGCGTGGAGCGGTACTACGAGGGGGACTTTCCCGAGATCAAGGTGAAATACCGCCCGGTGCCCTGCCAGCAGTGCAGCGATGCGCCCTGCGAACCGGTCTGCCCCACGTACGCCAGTTACCACAACGCCGAGGGGCTGAACGCCCAGGTTTATAACCGGTGCATCGGCACGCGTTACTGTGCGAATGCCTGTCCCTATCTGGTGCGCTTCTTTAATTTTTTCAACCCGGTCTGGGACAAACCGCTCGATTTGCAATTTAATCCCGACGTCTCCGTGCGCTCGGTGGGGATCATGGAGAAATGCACGTTCTGTATCCAGCGCATCAAGACAGCGGAAATCAACGCCAAGGCAGAGAAGCGCCCGCTGAAAGACGGCGAGTTCAACCCGGCCTGCGTTCAGTCCTGTCCCACCGGGGCAATGGTGTTTGGCGACCTGAATGATCCTGAGAGCAGGGTTTCCCGGCTCTCCCGTTCAAGCCGCGGCACCACTCTGCTGTCGGAACTGGGAACTCATCCGAAGGTGACTTATCTTAAACGCGATACCTGGCACAATGGACAAAACGCCTGAACAAATTAACCAGGATTTACTCCGCCCCCTCTACCACACCACGTGGCGCTTCTATGCCTCTGCGGCATTCCTGAGCGCCCTGGTGCTGGCGGCCTTTTTCGCCTGGGGCTATCAGATTTACAATGGCATCGGAGTTTCGGGGTTGGACCGGCCGGTTTTCTGGGCCTTCTATATCACGAACTTCGTTTTCTGGATCGGCATCAGCCACGCCGGCACTCTGATCTCCGCCATCCTGCGCGTCTCCAACGCCACTTGGCGGCGGCCGGTGACGCGCTGCGCGGAAGCGATCACCGTTTTCGCCCTCTCGATTTCCGCCATGTTTCCGCTGATCCATTTGGGGCGGCCGTGGCTGTTTTTCTGGCTGATTCCTTATCCCAGCGAGCGCGGCATCTGGCCGCAGTTCCGCTCGCCGCTGCTGTGGGACTTTTTCGCCATCAACACCTACCTGATCGGCAGCGTCACTTTCCTGCTGCTTCCCAGCTTCCCGGATTTTGCGCTGATTCGTGACCGCGCGAGCGGCTGGCGGAAGAAAGTTTACAGCATTGTCTCGCTCGGCTGGCGGGGAACTCCCAAGCAATGGCACCGGCTGGAGATGGCCATGCGGATCATGGCGGTGGCAATTATCCCGGTGGCCGTCTCAGTGCACACGATTGTCTCCTGGGATTTTGCCATGGCGCCCGTGCCCGGATGGCACTCGACGATCTTTGGCCCGTACTTTGTGGCGGGAGCCATCTTCAGCGGCATTGCGGCTCTGATCCTTGCGATGGCGATTCTGCGCAAGACCCTGCACTTGGAGGAGTACCTCCAGCCCATCCATTTTGCCGCTCTGGGCAAGCTGTTGCTGGTGATGAGCCTGTTGTGGTTCTACTTTGTTTTTGCCGAGCGCCTGACCACCTGGTATGGCAACTTCCCGAGTGAAATGCCCGCCTTTTGGTCCACCCAGACCGGCAGCTTCGGTCCTCTGTTCTGGGTCATGGTTTTCTGCAACTTCATTATTCCGGCGCCCATCCTGGCCATCAAGTATCTGCGAGAAAAAATCGGCTGGACGGTAGTTGCCTCCATCCCGATCATTGTGGGCATGTGGCTCGAACGCTTCCTGATTATCGTCCCTTCGCTTTCGCACAAGTATCTGCCCTACAATTATGGTTCGTACCGGCCAAGCTGGGTGGAAATCACCATCACGGTCGGAACGTTTGCGGGCATGGGCCTGCTCTATCTGATCTTTTCCAGGGTCTTCCCGATCATCTCGATCTGGGAACTGAAGCTGGGCATGGAGAAGACGGAGGAGGAGGCGCCCGCGCTGATCTCGCCGGAGGCTGCGGCGGAGCAACATTAAGTGGTTGACGGGAATCGAACAAGAGGAATGATATGAACGCTATTTATGGACTCTATCCCGATGCGGACTCGGCCCAGCGGGCGGTGAATGTGCTCGAACGGTCGCAGAGCGATCTGGGCTTTGAAAACCAGGACATCGCAGTGCTATCCGCCGAGCCCTACGAGGACCATGGCTTTGGCCAGCGCGACCATAAGACGCGGATGCCGTGGCTGGCGGCCATGGGAGGCGTGATCGGCGGCCTCAGTGGCTGGTGGTTCGTTTCCTTTACCCAGAAGAGCTATCCCTTGATTTCCGGGGGCATGAACGTGGTCACCAAGTGGTCTGACGGCATCATTGCCTATGAGCTGACGATGCTGGGCGCGATTCTGACCACCTTGATCACGCTCCTGATCACGGCACGGCTCCCGGACTGGAGCGGACGAAAACTTTACGACCCCGCCATCAGTAATGGTAAAATTTTGATTGGGGTCACCAACCCGCCGGAAGCGGCGCGGGCCGAGCTGGAGAAGCGGCTGCGCGATGCGGGCGCGGAAATCGTGAAAGAGTTTCGCAAGTAAATCTGAGGAGGCACGATGCAAGGACGTTCATTGAAAGCCATCCATTGGCTCTTTATTCTGGCGCTGGCGTTGGCGCTGCCGGCGGCGACTGTCAGTTGGGCCAAAGGCAAGACCGCTCTTTCTCCCGCAGCCAAGGCGGGCCAAAAGATATTCGACCAAAACTGTACCCTGTGTCACTTTCCCGACCAGACAACCAACAAGATTGGTCCCGGGCTGAAGGGGGTTTTGAAGAACAAAGAGCTTCCTTACTCTCACCGGCCGGCAACCGTTGCCAACGTCCAGGAGCAGATCGAGAAGGGGAACGCTCAAGGCAAACCCATGCCGATGCCGCCCTTTGCAGGCAAACTTTCAAAGACGGACCTGAGCAACCTGATTGATTACCTGAAAACGCTCTAACGCGCGCCTTGGCGCTTTCCCGGCTCATCCCGCGCGGAGGGAACCCCAGTTCCGGTTCCGGAGCAATCCATTCCAACACAATCAAACGTCCCATCGTTCCTGCGGAAACCGGCCGCGGGAGCGATGGGGTGAACGCTGGCCTGGGCTTTGATTCAAGCCGGTTGGACGACTGAATCCTGAGCGCCTTCGCTTCGTTTAGGGCCGATTTGTGAGCGGAGGGCGAACGGGATCAGCATGAGAAAACGGACTTGTGGAGGCCGGTTGTCAAGCTCCCGTCCGCTTCAATCGCACACCTCAGCGGTCGTAACGAATTCCACTTCTGCGGCGGCCATCTCCTCCAGCGCCTTGCGTCCGCCTTCCTCGGTAATCGCCTGGATCGCGTCCACGACAAGCTCGACGGGTTTATTGCGCTGCCGCAGTGCGAGCACGTCGGCGCGCACGCAAAACTCCGTGGCAACTCCAAAGACAACGTAGCGCCGCGGGCCGAGGGCTTCCAGGACGGCGTCGAAGTTAGGATTCGCGAATGTCTCATACACGTTCTTCTCGAGGATGATCTGGGGTGGCCAGGTCGCAGGCGGAAGGAAGGGGCCGGAATCCATCGTGAGGGTCAGGGCGCCGGGCAGCGAAGTCTCCCGGATGCGCCGCTGGCCGGGGGTGCCCGTGACACAGTGGGGAGGCCAGATTGTGAACTCGGGATCGTCGGGCGCGTGGGCATCGGCGGAAGAAAGGACAGGAATATTCCGTTGGCGCGCGTAGGCCATCAATCGGGCAAGGCGAGGAATGATCTCCTCAGCGCGCGGAACGTAGAGTTGTCCCGCCGGGTCCATAAAGTCCATCTGAGTATCGACGTCATAGAAGGCTAAAGGTGTCGCCATGGTTTCCTCTTGAGCCTCAGTGAGCAGGCGAGGCGCTGGCGGGTTTCCGCGCCGTCACGTACTGGCCGCGGACTTCCTCGAACAATTGAATGAGGGCGTCACTTTTCTTCACGGGGTACCCAGGAGCATCGCGCAGGGCGTGGTATTTTTCAGGAAGCCGCTCCATGCTGGCCAGCACCGCCTGGCGGATGGCTGATGCGGGACGCCGGGCGTTCAGCGTCCGGCCGTCGCGCATCAGCGGATGTAGCAAGGCTTCGGCCTCGGGATAGCTTTCGTCCGAACGGGCGAGCACGTCGTGAACGTACTTGCCATCCTGCGCGAATCGAAACACTTGTTTTCGCCCGGGGCAGTAAACTTTCTCTTCGCTGAACTTGGCCTTGTATTCCACCCGGCCATTGCGTTCCGTTTCCACCAGTTTGTAAACCACGCTCAGCGCCGGAACGTCGCGCGAGGTCGCCAGATCGGTTCCCACGCCGAAGGAATCGATGGGCGCACCGCCCCGGAGCAGCTCTTCGATGCGATACTCGTTCAGGTCGCCGCTGGCGATGATCTTCACGTCCTGAAGACCGTGCGCATCCAGGATGGCCCGGACCTCGCGGCTTTTTTCCAGCAGGTCGCCGCTGTCCAGACGCACGCCGCGGAATTTCCTCCCCAGAGTCGCCGCCGTTTCTGCTCCCGCCAGATCGTCGTAGGTGTCGATCAGCAGCACGCCCGTTTCCGGAAAGACTGCCAGCAGCGCCTCAAAGCTTTCGCGTTCCGTGCTAAAGGCCTGCGTCCAGGAATGCGCGGCCGTACCGGCCACGGGAATGCCGTAAAGATGTCCCGCCTCCACGTTGGACGTGGCATCGCAGCCGCCCAGATAGGCGGCGCGGGCTGCCCGCAAGCCGGCTTCCGGCCCCTGCGCCCGCCGCGTTCCGAATTCCAGCACGCTGCGCCCGGCGGCGGACCGAACCACGCGCGCTGCTTTGGAAGCAACCAGCGTTTCAAAGTTGATGAGCGAAAGCAGATAGGTCTCAACAATCTGCGCTTCCGCCACGGGCGCCGTCACCTGCAGGATGGGTTCTTCACCAAAAATCAGGGTGCCTTCCGTAACCCCGGCCACCTCGCCGGTAAAGCGGAAGGCGCGGAGGTAGTCAAAGAATCCGGCGGATACGGTGCGGAAGGCGGGAAGGCTGCGCAGATAGCGGACGTCATCGTCTGAGAAGCGGAGTGTTTCCAGGTAATCGAGGGCGTCGTCAACGCCCGCCGCCACCAGGTAGGAGCGCTGGGCGGGCAGGGAACGGACGAAAAGCTCGAAAGTGGCGCGGAAATCCATCCGGTGCTCGAAATAGCCCGCCGCCATGGTGAGCTCATAGAGATCGACCAGCAGCGCACGGTTTGGGAATGGCTGACACATTGGAGTTTCCACTTGTTTTTCAGGTGTTTGCAATGGTTCGCCCGCGTTTCCGTTCCATCTCCGTAAAGATAGTTCACGCGGTTTGAAAACACAAGGGCGGCTGCGGTGGTGAAGATAACGGAGGGTCCTTTGTCAGCCAAAGCTTCCGTCTGCCGGAAGTCTTGATTCAGAGGTGATCTTGTGGGGGAAAGATGCCGATAGTGTCCGCTAGGTAGACTTCTTGAAATGTCCGCGCGCCATGCCGAACTCAGCGAATGAGGCCTGGCATGACAACGCCGATCGTTTCAGCAACCAGTGAGAATAGGATTCGCCGTGAGATGGAGCCTTAACTCGAAAATCACGGCAGGATTTGGAGCCGCACTGGCCATTCTTGCCATTGTGGAATTTATATCCTACCGGAGTACGAACCAGCTTGTTGAAACAAGCCGTCAGCTCACCCACAGTCAGCGAGTGCTCGAGTCATTGGGGGCGGTACTGACCACCATGGATGACGCCGAAACAGGCCAGCGCGGTTATATGCTCACGGGAAAGGATTCATACCTTCAGCCCTATGATGTGGCAAACGCCCATGTTTCCGAAGTTCTTGAAAGCCTTGACAAGCTGACTGTCAATAACCCTGCTCAGCAGCGTGACATCTCATCGCTTGAGAGCCTTATCAAGCAGAAGCAGGATGAACTCGCCGCCACCATCGCGTTGCGGAAAGCGAACAAGGCGATCGAGGCCGACCAACTCGTCCTGTCAGGGAAGGGCAAGCAGGCAATGGACGATGTCCGGGCGCTGCTCGCGAAGATGCAGAAAAGGGAGAAAGACTTGATGGATACTCGCACCTCGCAATGGAAGGCGAGTACCCGCCGCACGACCGTCGTGGTCGTGTCTGGTGTCGTAATTGCCTTTGCCGCTTTGCTGCTCGCCATCCTTGCCCTGAACGGCGAAACTTCAGAGCGGCTTCGCGCCGAACGGGCTCTGCGTATGAGCGAGGCGCGTATGCGGCTCCTGGTTGAGAGCGCGCGCGATTATGCGATTCTGATGCTTGACCCCAAGGGCCGGGTCATGAGCTGGAGCCCAAGCGCCGAACGGATCAAAGGCTATAAAGCCGATGAAATCATCGGCCAGAACTGGTCCCGTTTCTTCCCGAGCGAGGACGTCCAGGCGGGCAAACCGGAAAGAGAACTTGAAAAAGCTCTGGCCGAGGGCCGGGCTGAAGACGAAGGCTGGCGGGTGCGCAAGGACGGCTCGCAGTTCTGGGCCAACGTGCTGCTTACGTCGGTTCGGGACGAACAGGGAGTTCTGCAAGGTTTTTCGAAGGTGACCCGCGACATCACCGCACAGAAGCAGGCGCAGGAAGAAATCAAGAAGCTCAATCGGGACCTCGAGGCCCGCAATGATGAGCTTGAGGCCTCCAATAAGGACCTGGAAGGCTTTACTTACTCGGTTTCCCACGACCTGCGCGCCCCACTGCGACACATTGACGGCTTTTCTCAACTGCTCGCCAACGAATGTGGTTCGCAATTATCGGAGGAACCCCGGCGTTACCTTACGCGTGTTCAGAGCGGGGTCAAACAAATGGGCCATCTGATCGATGACTTGTTGGGCTTGGCGCGTGTCGGGCGCCAGGAAATCAAACTTCAGGTGACGGGACTGGGCTCCGTCGTTGAGCAGGTGGTTCATGAGATGAAGAGCGAATCCGGCGAACGGGCTATCGAGTGGAAGATCGCATCGCTGCCCTTCGTTGAGTGTGACCCGGGTCTCCTGAAGCAGGTGTTCACCAACCTGATCTCGAACGCCGTCAAATATACTCGTCCCAGGGATCGTGCCGTCATCGAAGTCGGTTCGACGAACGGAAATGGACCGCTCACTATCTTCGTCCGCGACAATGGAGTCGGTTTCAGTATGAAATACGCGGACAAGCTTTTTGGAGTCTTCCAGCGGCTGCACCGCGCGGAGGACTTTGAAGGCACAGGCGTTGGTCTAGCCACCGTGCAACGGATTATTCAAAAGCACGGCGGGCGCATCTGGGTGGAAGCCGAGCTCGATAAGGGAGCCACTTTCTACTTCACCCTGCAGCCCCTCGAAAGCCAATTACAGAAAACGGACTGAAAAGAAGGAGTCAAAACATGGGCCCCAATTCGGGATTGGAAATACTGCTGGTTGAAGATAACCCCGATGACCTGGAGCTGACCCTGCACGCACTCCGCTCGGACAACGTGGCGAACCGCATTGAAGTCGCACGCGATGGCGAGGAGGCGCTGGACTATTTCTATCGCCGTGGCCGGTTTGTCGGGCGCCCAAAAGGATCCCAGCCCAGCCTTGTTTTGCTGGACCTGAAGCTCCCTAAAGTCGACGGGATCGAAGTTTTGCAGGTTATTAAGAATGATCCCGCGACGCGCGCCATCCCGGTGGTAGTTCTGACTTCCTCCAAAGAGGAAATAGATATGGTCATGAGCTATCAGCTTGGGGTCAATAGTTACATCCAGAAACCGGTGGACTTCAAGCAGTTCCGGGAAACCGTGAAACAGCTGGACCTCTACTGGCTGGTCATTAATCAACCGCCTCCGGCGAAGGCGTACGGGGACAAATGAAACTTCCAAAGCTGGCTGCATGAAAGACTTGCCCGCAAATACTCAACCCGCTGCCGAAAGTCTCCGCGTCCTGGTGATTGAAGACAACGCGGCGGACGCTGAACTGTGCCTGTGGGAGTTGGAGAAAGATGGCATTGAAGTCTTAGCCGATATCGCCGCGACGCAGGAAGAATTCAGGGCCTTCGTGGACTCGAAAACGTATGATGTCGTCGTGTCCGATTATAATTTGCGCAGCTGGAATGCTCTGGATGCGATCCGGATACTCCGGGAGCAGGGCAAGGATATCCCTTTCGTCCTTGTCACAGGCTCACTGGGGGATGAAGCTGCTGTGGAGTGCATCAAACAGGGAATCTCCGATTACGTTCTGAAGGACCGGATGGCGCGCTTGCCGGTGGCTATTCAGCGGGCTCGGCAAGAGAAAGCGGCGCGGATCGAGCGGAAACGTTTGGAGGAACAGTTACTCCAGGCCCAGAAGATGGAGGCCGTCGGGCGGCTGGCGGGGGGCATCGCGCACGATTTTAACAATCTGCTCACCGTCATTACGGGTTACAGCCAGGTCCTCCTCGATGGGATGCCTGCAGACGATCCGATGCGAATCCATGTTAACCAGATCAGGAGGGCCGGAGAGCGCGCCGCCTCACTCACCCGGCAACTGCTGGCCTTCAGCCGCAAGCAGGTCTTGGCGCCGGAGGTGCTCGATCTCAATGCTGTCGTTGCCAATATCAACAAAATGTTGCCGCGGCTTATCGGGGAGGACATCGAAGTGGTTACCGTCGCCTGCCCGGACCTGGGCCGCGTGAAGGCCGATCCGGGACAAATTGAACAGGTCATTATGAATCTTGCTGTCAACGCTCGCGATGCCATGCCCGAGGGAGGCAGGCTCACCATCGAAACGGCCAACGTTGACCTGGACGAAAACTACAGCGGGCAACATGTGGTCGTCCTCCCGGGCACTTACGTCATGCTGGCAGTCAGCGATGTCGGCACCGGCATGACCCCGGAAATACAATCCCATATTTTCGAGCCCTTTTTCACCACCAAAGCGCGAGGCAAAGGGACAGGGCTTGGACTGGCAACCGTCTACGGCATCGTCAAACAGAGTGGCGGGTATGTCTGGGTTTACAGCGAGCCCGGAAAAGGCACGGCGTTTAAGATCTATCTGCCCCGCGTTGCGGAGGCCCTGGAAGAAGCGAAAAAGTCGCGGGGGGCGGTCCGCGCCCCGGGCGGCGCTGAAACGATTCTTCTGGTTGAGGACAACGAGGCCGTTCGGCGCCTGGTGCGGTCGGTGCTTGAATCAAGGGGCTACGCGCCGATTGAGGCTGGCAGCGGCGAAGAGGCTTTGAGCCTGGCCGCGAGCCTCTCCGAACCCATTCACATTCTCCTGACCGATGTTGTGATGCCCCGGATGAGCGGGCCCGAATTGGCCACGCGCATGGCGCTCGTTCACCCCGAGTCCAAGGTAATTTATATGTCGGGTTACACGGACAGTTCCGTCTTCCGTCACGGCGTTTTAACTCCCGGAACGCATTTCCTTCAGAAACCCTTTATCCCGGAAACTCTGGCGCGGAAAATCCGCGACGTTTTGGATGCCTGAATCAGATTGATGTTTAGAGTCAATGCGGAATGCCCATCGCATGACAACTGCGGCAGGAATCATAAAAAAGCGCACCGTCGCGATGGTCCATGAACCGCGGCTTATGGCCAGTCAAGCTCCGGCGCCGCGCGCGGAATGGGAGCTCGGTATTCCCAGTCCGAGATAGGAGCTGCCCTGTAGCGGTACAGCTTGCACAGCTCGCAGACTTGAGCAACCAGGAACGCGCTCTCCTGATCGATCCAGTGGTGCTGGCAATTTCCGGCAAGAGGTTTCACGGGTTGTAAAGTATCCGATTTAATGTTCATGAAATTATGTCCGTCTGCGTTATTCGGCGCTCCCACTCCGGGTTATTGGAAATTGGGCTGCGGCGAACGGCCCTGTCACTTGATTTTGAGCAAGACAACGCCGTGCCGCGGAACCTGAGCCGTGTAGCTTCCATTAAAACTTCCCAGATCTTTTCTGGCCCACAGGTCGCGAATGGAGACCGGGCCGTTCAATCCGATGTCGCTCAAGTGGACGGTGACCGGCATGGTGGATTCGCCCTGGTTGAAAAGCCCCACCGCTTTGCCGCCGTCCGCCAGCGGTTTGACCCAGACCTGCAGCGGGCCTTCTTCTGACACGCGATGCGCCTCGGTTCCGGCCGGGTCCTGGTCCACGGCCACCACTTCCGGATTGGTCAGAATGGCCAGCGTTTCCGGCGACATGGTTGTCAGGTCGTTGCCGGAAATCAGCGGAGCCGACAGAAGGCACCACAGGCTCATGTGGGTCAGGTACTCGTCGGGCTTCATATGCCCGTTGCCGACCTCGAGCATGTCGGGATCGTTCCAGTGGCCGGGCCCGGCGAATTTCCCGAGACCTTCCTGCCCGAATCCGATAAAGGCCATGCGCGTGTAATTGTCCTGGATGTCATCGGTGGTTCTCCACAGGTTGCCGCCCACCGACGCACCCCATCGCCATACGCGGTCCATCCCGTACTGGCAAAGGCTATAGACGATGGGGCGCCGGGTTGCCACCAGCGCCTCGTGCATCTTCTTGTAAACGGCGGGCATCTCGGAAGGTTTGTACACCTGGCGGGCGCTGCACCAGTCGTACTTCAAATAGTCAACGCCCCATGAGGCATAAGTCTCGGCGTCCTGCTTTTCATGCTGGTAGCTGCCCGCGTAGCCCGCGCAGGTTTTGGGTCCGGGCGAAGAGTAGATTCCAAACTTTAAGCCCAGGCTGTGGATATAGTCACCGAGCGCCTTCATGTCCGGAAAGCGGCTGTTGGGATGGATCACTCCGTTCGCGTCACGCTTGCCCTGCCAGCAGTCGTCAATATTGACGTATTCGTAGCCGGCAGCCTTCATGCCGTTGGTCGCCATCGCACGGGCCTGCTCGCGGACAATCGCCTGGCTCACTTTGCAGCCGTAATGGTTCCAGCTGTTCCAGCCCATCGGCGGCGTGGCGGCGATCTCCTGCCCACGGGCCGCCGGAATTCCACACGCTAAAAACAAAACTAAAATTGCAGTGCATACGCCTCCGGGCACGAGACCCGGTCTCAGTTTCATCTGCATCCCCCTTCAGCCGGGAGTTCACCCGCGCAAGGAAAGCAAGTTTACTATTTCGACAATTAAAAGTCTATAAGCAATCCGCGGCGCGGCCCAATCGGCGAATGCCCCAACTGGGTCCCCATACGGCGGCGGGTGTTGGAACGCCTCAGGGGTTGAAGAGTTTGTGTGAAAACTCACGTTGCGTGTCATTCCGAGGAGCCGAAGAGCCTGCCCTGAGCGCAGCGAAGGGGCTCAGGGTAAACTCCGCGAAGGATCTGCTTTTTGCGGAATCAAGCACTTGCGAGATTCCTCGTCGCCTGCGGCTCCTCGGAATGACACGTGGCACGAGTTTTTCAACAAACTGCTCGGTGAGCGCATCGCCCACGCTTTTTGCGATGTTTGAGGTCGCGAGGGGCGAAGGATGGCAGTAAGGATGGTGGCAGCGAACGGTTGATTGCAACCGATTGACCGTAACTTCCAGGCGATGCGGGTCGTCACAACTTATGAGGGTGTGCCGTGAACGCACCTGGAAAGCACAGAGAAAATAAGCATTCGGGTTCCGCGCAGGAAGCAGGTATCGGTTGCGGATTAAATTCCTCTTAACCGTCAACTCTAATCAAAGGCCAGGCATCTAAGTACTGAGGAGATGCGTGAGATCCAGAAAAAAAGGGTCGGGCAGTGAATCCGTGTTTCGATGCGGATGGAGGCCGGTCCCTGGTCCTGGCATCTTATTGTGGGTAAGCTTGATTATCCTCGCTTGCGGCTTTCCCCTTCTGGCGCAGTCGCAGCCTTCCCAGAGCGTCCCGGGAGCGCAGGGGGCTCCGTCTGTGGCGCCGGAAGCAAAGGCATCAACCGCCGGGCAGTCACCCGATCAGCAACTGACGGGGAGCATCAGCGGAATCGTGACCGACATGAACGGTGGCATCATCGCCGGAGCAGGCGTGACCCTTACGCGCGATGATCAATCTCCGGTCCAGGAGGAGATATCGGGCGACGACGGGAAATTCTCCTTCGCCAACATTGCTCCCGGGCCCTTTCACCTCACCATTGTCGCGGCGGACTTCAATACGCAGACCGTCTCGGGAACCCTGAATTCGGGGGAAGCCTATGCCGTCCCGCGGATCGTGTTGGGTGTGTCGAGGGTTGCCACTCAGGTGAGTGTGGGAATCTCACATGCCGAAAGGGCGGAATACCAGTTCCAGGATGAAGAGAAGCAGCGGGTGCTCGGCGTCATTCCCAATTTCTATGTTACCTACACACACGACGCAGCTCCTCTCACCGTGAAGCGAAAATTTATACTTGCCTGGAAGGTGGCGTTGGATCCCTTCACCTTTGGATTTACCGGGGCCATCGCCGGAGTTGAGCAGTCGCAAAATGATTACAGTGGATATGGACGTGGCGCGCAAGGTTTCGCAAAACGTTTCGGCGCCAAATACGCGGACTTCGTGTCCGGCACGTTCATCGGAGGCGCGGTGCTGCCATCGCTTCTGAGGCAAGATCCGCGTTATTTTTACAAAGGAACCGGTAGCACGCGATCGCGGTTTCTGCATGCGATCGCCAGTTCGATTATCTGCAAGGGCGACAATGGGCACTGGGAGCCAAATTATTCGAACGTGCTCGGAAACCTTGCCGCGGGTGGTCTCTCAAACCTTTACTACCCGGCCCAAAATCGCACCGGTCTGGGATTGGCGGTTGAAAACGGGATGATCGGCATTGGCGCAACCGCAGTCGTCAACATTATTGAAGAATTTGTGATCCCGAGGTGGATGCCGAACCATCCCGAACGCTCATCGGCCAAACCCTGAACCCCTGCTCCGGGACGGCTGTTTTATTTTCGCCGGTGCCGCCAGCCCCTGCTAAAACCGTCCAGCCGGATTCGATTGCTTTCTCCCCGCTTATCAGCTTGACTTGTCCCATTCCCGTGATACGATACAGTTGCTCGAACAAGTGAGAGTTCTTTGCGAGAAGGAGGTCGAAGGGTCCTGCCCGGGTTCTTCCTTGCGCGGAATGAAGCGGATAGTCTCGGCACTGGTTCTCACAAGGGAGAGTTTGCTTCTGCCAGAAGTTTAAGACGTTCTTCATCGGTTAGCTCACGACGTTAGTTCTCTTCTACGACATCTCAACCTGACTCTTAAATTGCCTGGTTACTCGGCAGCGAGACAACCGAAGCGCAGCCGCTCACGATAGGTTTTGCGGCGATGCTTGTTCGTGTTTCTGCAAATGCAGGAGTGCTGCAGGGCGGGGGAAAACAAACTGGTCCTCGATCCAGTGTTCCACAGGATCGAGGAGATTGCGGAGGGTCTGATGTCGCACCGTTTCAGCGTGTCCAGGGACGCACCACAAAGGCGGCCGGATCTGAAGGGTTACGTTCTCGTCGTCGACGAGGACCCGGGCGATCTGGTCTACTACCGGACAGTTCTCCAAAGGGCGGGGTGTAGGGTGGTGGCGTGTAGCTCGTACGATGAAGCTTTGGAGTGCCTCGGGGCCGAGCGCTTTGACCTGATCGTGGTGAGCCAGGGGAGTCCGTCATTTGAGGGGCGCCGGGTGTTGGTCAGGGCGCTTGCGATCGATCGTGACCGGCAGGTTCTGGTGGTGGCCCATCCGCTTGACATGGGTTGCTACCTGGAAGCCATGCAGCTTGGGGCGAGAGACTATCTGGAAGAACCCATCTCGGAGCAGGATATGATGCGGGCCACAGAAACATGTTTGAGTTCCCGAGCCCTGGCAGCGTGAAGTTCGTTCCACCCTGCAATCGGGTACCGCCTGCCGTGTCATATCACCCGAGCGCTACTTTGTCTGCCGGTTCCACCACACGATGGGCTGGCTGAATGAAAAGGCTACCGGGATTGAAGCCGTAACGGGTTTCCCGTCAAGGGTTGCCGGTTTGAACTTCCACTTCCTGACGGCTTCCAAGGCCTGCTGCGTGAAGCCCGCGGCCTGCTGCAGCACGAGCACGTCCTTGATTTCGCCGCTTGCGCTGACCGTCACTTTCAGCACGACGGTTCCGCCGGCAACGGTATTGGCGGGATACGAGGGTTCCACGGTCGTGAGCACTTGAGGCGGCTGAAAGTTCAGCGAGGACTTTTGCCCTTTCGCGGACAGCATGACACCGAGCAACGTCAGGCACATCAACAAACCGATACCTGTTTTCATTGAAGCACCTCCGGCCCGAAGGTCCATACAACTGTATTTTACGTCTTCCTGGCGAAGGGCGACGGGTGGCTTTCATGACGATGCCGGTTTGGCTAAGGACTGCGAGTCAAACTCTCGGGTGGAATTGCGGGTGCGCTCGCAGCAACTTCTTCGCCGCGCTTAGGGGATGGCGGGTGCGCAAGCCATGACTTTGCCACGTTCATGCCGTCAAGATTTGCCGCGCGCTCAAGGAAGCCTCGCGCATAGAGGGCGACTGCTTCAACCCCGGCGGCATATTGGTAGTTGGGTTTCCGAAGGCTGCCGTTATAGGCTCCAACCGCTTTTGCAATATCACCGTCACTTTTGTCCAACAGGTGGCGCAGCAGCAGTCCCGCGTAGGTGGTCAGCACCTCGGAATTATCCAGATCAAAGCTGAGTTGCTTTGCGGGCCTGAGATGCGGCGGCAAGAGCGAGTAATCGCGCTTGTCATCCAGATATAAAGTATGCGCGCGGCGCAAGGTCTCGCGCGTGATCTGCCAGACGCCCATGGCGTAATCGCTGACCAGCACCCGCCCTCGGGCGCGCTTCAGGACGATGTCGCCCCTTTGCGGCCGCCTCTTCCAGACGGCGTGGTCCAGGTCGCCGCGCACATTCATGTAATTGTTCTCCATGGCGCCGATGCCGAGGAAAACATCGAGCGGCAGCTTGTAGAAACGCGCGACGTCAAGAATATCGTCCGCCAACTGCCTGGCCTGGCCAAAGGAGAGCGTTGTTGGAACGGGCGGGATGCGCTCCCGGACGCGGCGGTCGGTTCTGGATTTGAACACCAGAAAGCGCGCCAGTGGAACGAGAAGTCGGGAGTGGTGCATGGACGCCAGGCGGGGAACCCTCAGGGGATTGTAGCAGCCGAGAAACACGGCCGTTTGAAGCCGCTTGCGAGCCAGATCCTGGAAGCTGACCGGGCAGAGCTTGTAATCCGGGATATACCCTTCCGCCCTCACGCTCGCCAGGTAGGGAACATCCGACAACAGATCGTTATTGAGCACCAGGAAGATTAGATAGCGCGGGCCCGTTTCATTATTTTTCACGGTCAACAGAACTCGCGAGCCGGCCAGCCCGATGTGCGTTTTCAGGTATTCAAAATGAAGATAGGCCTCTATTTCCGAGTTGAAGCCAGCCACTTGCGCCAGCAGCGCGTCCGTGCGGACCTGGACGGCCAGGCGGTTGCCCTCTAGTTTGATGATGGGGAGGCAGGGAGGCAGAGTGACATCGATTGTTTGCGGCCGGGTCCGATACGCGACCCACGCAGAAAGGCAGAGTGCCCCCGCAACTCCGGCGAGCAGGAATATTCGCAGGTAAAAAGAAAAGGCTCGCATCTCGTCCACCTACCCAACTCTATTATAAGGCCGGATAGGCTCCGTTGGACCCTTCTGCAGCCCAGATGCGAAGGAGGCTTGCCAGACGGGGCTTGCTTCAATCGTGATTGCTTGGACGGTGCCGCCGGTCAGTTCCGGTCCTACGGCCTCACGCCCAGCTTGCGCAAAAACGCCATCATCGGGCACCAGTTAGTGAAGGCAGACTGAAACAGGTTCAGTCCCACAAAGGCCGTGAACACGTACCACCATTCATTGACGAAGTGGCCGAGCAAAACGGTGGCAAACACAAAAGCCCCGGCGATCAGCCGAAGCATTCGATTCAAATCCATATGACCCTCCTTCTTAAAATTAATTTCCGTTCTCCAGCTTTCTTGCCGGAACCACAAGCACCGAAGCAAGACTGTGGCGCATCACCCTTTCGGTTGTTGTTCCCAGGGTTGAAAATTCCAGAAACGGCCGGTGCTGGCCACCCATGATGATGAGGTCCGCGGAGTGCTCCCGCGCCATCAGAACGATCTGCTCGGCGGCGTCCCCCTGGCGAAGCACCTCTGTTATTTCACAGCGTCCCCGCACTTCCTGCGGCACCCAGTCACAGATGCGCTGGTGGAGTTCTTCCTGGTTTACCTCGTCGTGACCCGTTGCGTGAACGATCCAAAGCTTTGCTGAGAACGCCCTGGCAAGTTCCGAAGAGAGATCCAGGCATTGCTGGGAGAGGCCGGTGAAATTGACCGGGCAGAGAATATTTTCGATGGCCGGCAAACGTCCCGGGTCCTTCACCGATTTCACAATCAGGACCGGACACATGGCCCTCCGGATGACGTCTTCGGCTACGGAACCCAGGCGTAGCCGCGATATTCCCGTGCGGCCGTGGCTTCCCATCACAATCAGGCCGGTCATCAGTTCCTGGGCGCGCTCCAGGATGCGCTGGGTCGGATGGCCTTCGACGACGGCGATGTTGTAGGGCGCCACATCCGTGAGCGCCGCCTTGGCCAAACCCTCCAGCTCCGCCCGGAGCGCCTTTTCACCTTCCTGTTCCTGGCGTGCGAGCTGCTGGATTTGACCTTCAGTGAAGTAGCGTGGAGGCTCCCACCAATCGGCATAGAGGACTTCCACCGGCGCGCTGAAAGTGCGCGCAAACAGACCCGCCCATCTAAGAATGGAGTTCGAAACCGGACTGAGATCGACGGGGCACAGGACGTTTTTGGGCTGAAGAAATGTCATTCGGCTCCTCCGGGTGGTTCTTCATTTTTCGCCAGGGCGTGCTTTTCCCGGGCGCTCATGTAGTATAAAACGGGAACCGCAATTTGTGAGAGCACCGTGGAAGCGATGGCGCCGGCAATCAGCGCGATAGCCAGACCCCGAAAGATGGGGTCCGACAGGATGACCAGAGCGCCGACAACGACGGCGGCCGCGGTGAGAAGGATGGGGCGGAAGCGCACGGCTCCGGCGTCCACGACAGATTCCTCCAGTGTCATGCCCTGCGCCAGGCGCAGTTCGATAAAGTCTACCACCAGAATGGAATTCCGGACGATGATGCCGGCCAGCGCAATGACGCCAATAATGGACGTCGCCGTAAAGAACGCCCCCATGATCGCGTGGGCCGGCAGGATGCCAATCAGGGTCAGGGGGATGGGCGCCATAATCACCAGCGGCACGATGAAAGACTGGAACCATCCCACGACAATCCCATAGATCAGGATCAGCGCCACCAGAAACGCGAAGCCCAGGTCCCGGAAGACCTCGTAGGTGATCTGCCACTCGCCATCCCACTTCATGGAATAGTTATTGGCCAGAAAAGGCTGGTGGGTCAGGTAGCGTTCCACGCTGGTGCCATTGGGCGCTTTGATGCTTTCCAGTTCTTTGGAGAGCCGGATCATCGCGTAGACCGGGCTCTCTTCCTGGCCCGCCACATCGCCGGTGACGTACACCACCGGCTTGAGGTTTTTGTGATAGATGGTCTGCTCAATCGTTTCTTCTTTGACGCTGGTCAGCTCGCTGAGCGGAACCAGCGTTCCGTTCTGGGAGACCACCTGAATTTCCCCCAGGCTCGCGGCGCTGGACCTCTGGGCTCGCGGAACTCGCAAAAGAATGTTGACGTCCTCCCTTTCATCGGGAAGATGGGCGATGCCCACCACGTCTCCGCTCAAGGCCAGCCGCAGCGTCTGGGCAATCTGGGCGGTGGAAACCTTGTTCATGGCGGCTTTCTGCTTGTCCACCACAAAGCGGAGTTTGCGCTGAGGCGCCTCAACGCTCCAGTCCACGTCCACCACGCCCGGCGTCTTCTTGAAATCATCCAGGATCTGGCGCGCCACGGCGGTTTGCCCGCTGTAACTGGGGCCATAGACTTCGGCCACCAGCGTCGCCATCACCGGCGGTCCGGGTGGTATTTCCGAGATCTTCAGTTTGGCGCCGTATTGGGAGCCGATGGGATCAATGGCCAGGCGCACGCGCTTGGCGATATCGTGGCTTTGCGTTGACCGGTCGGATTTCGGCAGAAGGTCCACGTAAATTTCCGCCTTGTTCGGTCCCCGGCGCAGGAAGTAGTGCCGAACCAGGCCGTTGAAGTCGTAGGGGGCGGCTGTACCAATGTACTCGACGTAGTTGAGGACCTCGGGTTCTTCGGCAATCCGGCGCGCGACTTGTTGCGTGACCAGCGCCGTCTGCTCAAGCGTGGTCCCTTCCGGCATGTCAACGATCACCTGAAATTCACTCTTGTTGTCAAAGGGCAGCATCTTGACCAGCACCACCTTGGCCAGCGGCAGAACCATGACAATCAGAAGCAGCAGAACCACTCCGCCCAGGAAGTAGAGGCGTTTCCTGCTGCTTTCAATCAGCGGGGTCACCACTCTGCGATAAATGCGCTGGGTACGGTCGGGTCCAGCGGTTTCACCGTCATGCCCGTGGGGTTTTGCGCGCGCCAGAATCCGCAGCGCGGCCCACGGCGAAACCACAAACGCCACCAGCAGTGAGAAGATCATGGCCATGGAGGCGCCGATGGGAATCGGACGCATGTAGGGCCCCATCAGTCCCTGAACGAAGGCCATGGGAAAGACCGCCGCGATCACCGTAAAGGTGGCCAGAATCGTCGGGTTGCCGACCTCATCCACGGCTTCCACGGCCACGTCGGCCAGCGGACGCCCTTTGTTCTGCGGCAGATGGAAATGGCGCGCGATGTTTTCAACCACCACAATAGCGTCGTCCACCAGAATGCCGATGGAAAAAATCAGGGCAAAAAGGGTAACGCGATTCAGCGTATAGCCGTAGATGTAGAAGACGAAAAGAGCCAGAGCGAGCGTGACCGGCACGGCCGCCAGCACCACAATCGAAGGCCGCCAGCCGAGTGCGAGCGCGATAAGCAGCGTGACCGAGAGAGTGGCGATCAGCAGGTGCTCCAGCAGTTCGTTGGACTTCTCTTCCGCCGAACGGCCGTAATCCCGGGTGACGGAAAGGTGCACGCCTTCGGGAATCACATTGCCCTTGAGTTCGCTGACCATCTTCAGGACCTGGTCGGCGGTGCTCACGGCGTTGGTGCCTTTAAGCTTGGAGATCGACAGCGTCACGGCAGGGAACTCGCCCGCGGAACTCCGTTGCCGGGACTTGGCCGCCTTCCCGTAACCAAACAGCACGTAGTCGGAGGCCTCGGCGGGTCCGTCCTGGACGGTGGCAACGTCGCGCAGATAAATCGGATGGCCATTCGATACGCCGATGACCACCTTGCCCACATCGTCTGCCGTGCGAAGAAAGTCGCCCGTCTGGACCTGGTACTCGCGGTTGCCGGAGGCGAATTCGCCCGATGGAAGCTCCTGGTTGGTCTGGCTCAGGATGGGAACGATGGAAGCCGGAGCCACACCATGCGCTGCCATCCGGGCAGGGCTGAGCGATACGCGAATCTCGCGCCTTTGGCCGCCCAGGATATTGGTGACGGATACCGCCTGGACGGTTTGCACCTTCCGTTGAACTTCCGCCACCACCCGGCGGAGTTGGTAATCATCGTAGCGATCGCTCCAGAAGGTCAGCGCCAGGATGGGCACGTCGTAAATCGTTCGCGGCTTGATCAGAGGCTTCGTGGCTCCCGGAGGAATCAGATCGAAGTTTGAGTAAAGCTTGTTGTAGAGCTTGACGATTGAGTCTTCCTCGTTCTCACCCACCTTGAAACGGACAATCACCATGCTTTGCCCGGGATAGGACATGGAGTAGACATAGTCAACCCCGGGAATTTCCCAGATCAGCCGCTCCATCGGCGTGGTCACGCGCTTTTCCACTTCCTTCGCGCTTGAGCCCGGCATCCCCACAAAGACGTCCATCATGGGGACAACGATTTGGGGATCTTCCTCGCGCGGGGTTTCATAGACGGCAAAAACACCCAGCAGAACCGCGAAGATCATCAGCAGCGGGGTAAGTTTTGAGTTGATGAAGTAGCGGGCGACGCGGCCGGCGACGCCAATTTCACTTTTGTTCATGAGGTTTGGACCCGTACTCCGTCGCTAAGTTGGTCGATCTTGGAAACAGCCACGCGTTCGCCGTCGTCCAGTCCGGAAAGGATTTCAACCTGGTTGCCAAAGGTCTTTCCCGTCTTGACCAGCCGGTAGTAAGCCATGCCGTCCGGGTTGATGACAAACAGGCCTTCCAGTTCGCCGCGCTGGACCAGGGCAGCCCCTGGAACCAGCAGCCGTGTCGTGCTCCCGACCGCAAAGCTTGCTGAACCGTATTGGCCCGACTGGCAGTGGCAGTTCGTGGGGAGTTCAACTTTGGCGATGAAGGTCCGGGTGGAGGGGTCTGCGGCCGGGACCACTTCGATGACGCGGCCCTCTGCCTGTTCAGCACCCATCGTAACAGGAACCGATTCGCCGATGTGGATCAGCCCAAGAAAGTTTGCCGGGACATTCGCGTCCAGCCGAAAGTGCCCGGTGTCTTCAACCGTCAGCAGGGGAGTGCCCGGCATGACCACCGTGCCTTCATCCACCGATTTGGCCGCAACCACGCCATCGATCGGAGCAACGATGCGAGAGTAGCTGAGCACCGCCGCCGCCGAGGAGTGTTGCGCCTGGGCCTGCCGCTGGCGCGCTTCCATCTGCTTCAGCCTGGCCTCGGTGGCCTTTTCATTGGCGGCGGCGCCCAGGTAGCGGGTCTCCGCGTTGTCGTACTCCTGCTGGCTGACCGATTTTTTGGCCAGCAGCGCCTTGTAGCGCTGGAACGTTGCTTCGGCAAATTTCCGCTCGGCTGCGGCCGCCTGAATCGCCTGCCGGACTTCCGCCAATCCCTGGACGCTCTCTTCGACGCCGGCGGACGCTGCCTCAAGCTGGGCTTGCTGAGTGCGGGCGTCAATCACCGCGAGCAACTGCCCTCGCCGCACGCGGTCGCCTGGTTTCACCCATATTTTTCTCACCGTTCCGCTGATTTCGGCGCCCAGCACACTGGAGGTTTCGGGCTTGACTGTTCCCACCGCTTCGTAATATTCCGGGCCCGATTGAGTGTGGACGGTTTCGATGGCGACTCCCGAAACCGTTGCCGGAGCGGGTTCCTTCGTCTGCGTCTTTGCTCCGCAGGCGGCAAGGAACGCGGCGGCCATCAGGGCCAACATCACTTGCAAAACATTTCGTGTTTTCATGGTCAGCAGCACTCCTCGAGTGTCCAAAACATGGCTATTGCGTCACCGCCGGTGAATCGGGTCCCAGGTCGCCCGTGGCCAGTTCCAGAGTCGCGAACGCCAGTCGATAGTCATAGACCGCGTTCAGATGGTTGTTCCGGGCTGAGGTCCGCATGGTCTCGGCCCGCAGCACATCCATAATCGTGGCCAGGCCGGCATCGTACCGGTTGCGCAGGATGCGCAGACTCTCTTCGGCCTGCGCCGCCGAATCAGTGGAGACCTCCACGCGCTGGCGGGCGGCGTTGAGGTTCAGATAGGCTTTGCGAACCTGCAGGCGCACCGCCGACTCCATCTGGGAACGCATGGCTTCCGCGCGGCGCTGGTAGGCTCTCGATTCAGCGATCTGGGCGCGCCGCGCTCCTCCGTTGAAAATGTTGAAAGTCAGGGTCGCGCCGACAACCCAGTTGTTGCCTCCCCGGGCGGCAAAGGTTTGATTGTCCTGCTCCCACGAACCCATCATGTCAATGCGGGGCAGAAACTCTTTGCGCGCCAGGGACACGGAGTTGGCGGCCTTTTCAGCCTGGAGCTGGGCCTCGTGGTAATCCGGACGCTGCTTGAGCGCCTGCTGCTGAAGGCTCGTGAGATCACCGACCGCGATCTTGACCGCCGCCAGCTTGCCTTCCGTCAGGGTTGGCGCATCTTCCGGCAAGCCCATGGCCACATTCAAAGACGCCTGCGCGATCGCCACGCTGTTTTGAGCCTGGATCAGGTCCTCTTTCGCCTGCGCCAACTGCGCCTGCGCGCTGAGGACGTCGGAGGCAACCGCCAGACCTTGCTGCTCTCTGGCGTGCGCGCGGTCGAGGTCCGCTTGCGTCATGCTGACGGCGGCCTGCGTGACCCGAACCTGTTCCTGGGCCAGAAGCTCGTTCAGATAGGCATCAACCACGTTAAACACCACGCCTTGTTCGGTTCGATGGGCGTCTTCACGGGTGCCATGGGCCTGGATTCGGGCGCCCTTAACCCTTGTGGATGTTCGCCCAAAATCGTAGAGCGGCGCCGAGGCCGAAAACTGCGTCCGGAAGTTGTCGATGGGAGCGGGGACGTTAAGCAATCCAAGATCGAAATTGGCCGCCGTGAACTGCCGCTGCGTCAGAAGCGTCCCGAAGACGTAGACCGGATTATTCCCGCGCGTAAACCCTTCGGAGAAATCGAGGCGGGGAAGATAACCGGCCCTGGCTGCATCAATGGCGTGCTGCGCCGCATCAGCGTAGGCGGCCGCCGCGTGGACAGTGGGGTTGTTCTTGAGGGCGATCCGAACCGCCTGCTCCAGGCTTACGGGAGCAGTGGGGGCCGGGGCCCTTGTTTGGGCCTTAAGCGAAAACGCGGAAAACAAGGTCAGCAGCGTTGAAAACACCACAAGGAGGCTTGCGGCAACGGGAGGACAAGCTGAAATGGAAAGGTAGTTCCGGGATTTGAGGAATCGCATGATCATAGTCTTATATCGGACTTTAGTCATATACGGTGATATCCATCACATTGCTTTGTGTTACCACCGGCCGTTAAACGGCCCAGCGAACCGCAGACATCACTTGTCCTGGAAGGCGTGGGACCGGTCCATGCGTTTAAAAAGAGCGTTGTCTTGCTGCATCTGCTCGAACAGGATTTCGCGGATCAGGCCGCATGCCTGGGTCATTTTGGGATTGGCCAGCCGGTAAATGACGCTGTTGCCCTCCTTGTGCGACTCCAGGACCCTCCGCTGCTTCATCAAAGTCAGGTGTTGCGATAGATTGCCGACCGCAACCTGCAGTTGCGTGGCGAGGTCGGTTACCGTCATTTCGCGGTCATGCAGGATGTCGATGATCTGCAGGCGCGTGGGATGAGAAAGAACCTTGCAGAAATCCGCGTGCCGCCGGTAAAGGTCCTTTTCAACCTGGGTCGAATGACGGGGCTGCCGTGCCATGCAATCTCCTTTAGTACTATAGGAAGTTCTATAATACTATAATATCGTTGTCAAGCTGTTTTTTGCGGTCGTTCTTTCCGGCGTCGGGAGCTTTTCCCGCGACACGCTGCCCCGGCGACTTTCCGCGGACACCCGAAAAGGTCCGTCCTCCGTGGCCGCCCGCATCTTTTCAGCCTTGAGGGTCTCTGGCGAGTGGGGCCGCAAGGGAAGGGAAACCGGGCCGGACGCCATGGCTCCAGATTGAAGGCTGGCTGGTCCGTTGGCTGTACGTTCTGCCGGGACCCCGGGCTTGCGGAGATCTCAGGGCCGCTCCTTGCTCATATTGCTGAGAAAGGGGTTATTCCATGATATTATTTGGGACGCTACAGGCAGATGGATGAAGGACATCCGCCTGAGGCGCATGGGCTCCATGGACGCTCCTGATCCGTTGCCGGGTAGTCGAAGCGGCGTACCAGGGTTTGGGAGTGGCCTGGAAGGGGCACAGGTTGACGGGCCGGGGACAAACCGCATTCCGCGGGAAGACCGGGAGGGGCCGACTGGCTCAGATATTCGTCCTTGGACGGCGTTGCTTACTGTCGGTAAGCGACGTATCATTCCTGTAGTATTGGAGAATCTAAGATGGCAAATCGACTGCGACTTGTAACGATCGTTGCTCTTTCCTTTCTCACATCAGCGGCGCTGGCCCAGTGCCAGAGCACGAGTTTTGCCGGGCCTGGGTTGCCAGGTGGCCTGACCCAGAAATCCTATCAATCTCTGGGGATTGATCATGCGTATCCCGAGCAGGTGAACGCGGGCGATCCCCTTGCGGTTTCATTCCCCGCCTCTTCCGGAAGTTCCGATGCCGGCGCTTATCGGTTTCAAAATGCTTCTTCGCAGCAAGGCGATGCCCCTCAGGCAGGCAATGGAACCGAGGGCCAGAGCCAGAGTCCGGGTGGAACCCAAACTCAGAATGGAAATCAGAGCCAGAAACAAAACCCGAACAACCAGGGACAGGGAAAGGAAGAGGCGCCACCTGAAAAACCCCATTATTTAACGTACACGCCTAAGAAAAAGACCTTGCAGGAAGAAGCAAAATCCGGCAAATCGCTCGCAGTTGATTTTAAGTCCGTTCCTGCCGGTGCTGAAGTCACAGTCGATGGCTACTTCGTGGGGCATACGCCGACCACTTCCAAGATTCCCCTTGGCAAGCACTTAGTCTCGATCACGAAATGGGGTTATCGATCCTGGCAACAGGAGTTGGATGTCACCGACGGTGGCCCTCTCAACGTCAACCCCACACTGAACAAGGATTGGTAGCGCTGAATGCCTTTGTGGTGTTCAGTTCGCCGGGCGACGAACACTCGATCGCTTGAATAGATAGCTTTTTTCACATAAGGGGAGAGCACTGCCCGTTCAACTTCAGAATCCAGCACAGATGTCTGTCCATCGTAAGCGCCGCCCAGCGGACAAGCCGTTTGCAATTTAGTTTTTAAGAGAGCTTTCGGATTGGATGAAAGCCGTTGCTGAGTCCCACCAGCCCGGGTGATTTCCTTGGGTTTCGGGTTAGCCCTGAACCGGCGCTTTCCGGATTCCTCACGCATTTGCGTTGCAGTAAAGAGGGTGCTGTGAGAGGCTCTGGCAGGGGAGGTGCGCGAAGATGGGCGTGACCTTGCGAAGCTGATGGAAGTCATCAGCGGTATGGCCCATTAATGGATTGAGGATTTCAAGGAGCCAAGCCGAGTAAGGAGCGCGAATAACCCCAGACGCAAGGGATTTCTGCGTGGATGGTTCCCGGGCGTCGATTGCAAGGCAACCCCGTCCCGCTGACCCGATATCACTTCCGGGTCAGCGATGTGCCGCAAACGGTTAAAGTATTTTGCCTTACCAGCGTGGTTCGCGTGGTGTGCGCGGTCCACGGGAGCCGCTCCGCCCGCCACCACCGCTACCACCGCTACCACCACCACCGCGCCGTTTACCACCAAAGCCGCCGCCTCCGCCAGAGCCAAACCCGCCCTTCCGTTCCGGTTTGGGCCGGGCTTCATTGATGGTAAGGGCGCGCCCGCCAAGTTCTCTGCCATTGAGATCGGTAACAGCTTTTGCGGCCGCGTCGTCGTCTGTCATCTCGACGAAGGCAAATCCACGCGACTTGCCCGTGTCGCGGTCTGTCATGATCCGGACTTGCTGAACTTCTCCGAATGCACTGAACAGATCCCGGAGTTCGTCCTCGGTAGCAGTAAAGGGAAGGTTCCCTACAAAAAGGTTCTTCATTTGTTTTCCTCACAGATTAGAGTTGTCATCCATAGTTCAGGATTGAGTTGCCGAGATCAGGGGAGCTCTTGTTCCCCAGCATTCAGTGCTGGTGCAGGCTAACCGCGGCGTGCAGAATAAATACTGCATCCTTGGGTAAGACTACACCTTAACTAGTACCTCATTATTCTATACTTTAATCATTCTCTCACAGGTTGAATAACAGTTTAACAAATTAATCGAGCCCGTTCTTACTGGAACGACTCTCCCGCTTTGTCGTCCGCTCATTCATCTGACGACGATTATAACCTGATCGAGGGATGGGAGGGCTTTGAAGATTTCTTGTGTTCCTTTTGCCTAATTTCCAGTCTTTGCCCTGGGGGTGGCAGTCAAGCGCTGGAAAACTGCCCGACCCAGTTCGACTTAAACTTGTCCAGGATACCCAGCGCCGATGAGTTCTCTTGGAAGGAAGTAGAGGTGTTATAATTGATGTCTTGTTTCCGAGAGGCCGGCCAGGCGGCCCTTCCGACCCAACGGGATATGAGAATTCTGAAAAATTCAGGAAAACGATATGAGGGAGGTCCATTGTGTCAACGTTCCAAGTTGATTTTTACGGCCACGTTCGCCAATACCACAACCTAAAGAAAGAAATTGACGCGGCCATTCACGATGTTCTTGAAAGCGGGAGCTATGTGCTCGGCCCCAAGCTGAAACAGTTTGAGGGAGAGCTTGCGAAGTATTGCAACACCAAGGAGGCTGTAGGCCTTAATTCCGGTACGGATGCCCTGATCCTGGTGTTGCGAGCGCTGGGAGTCGGCCCCGGCGATGAAGTCATCACCACTTCAAACACCTTCTTTGCGACGGCAGAGGCCGTGTGGCTGGTGGGAGCGACGCCGGTGTTTGTGGATATTGAGCCCAAGACCTGCAACATTGATCCGAACCTGATTGAAGCGGCCATCACGCCGAAGACAAAGGCCATCATTCCTGTCCATCTTTACGGACAGCCGGCCGAGATGCGGGCGATCGCCAAGATTGCAAAAGCTCACAATCTGTTTGTCATTGAGGACTGCGCTCAGGCTCTGGGTGCACGGGGCGATGACTTTGCGATTGGTGAACTGAGCGATGCCGTGTGCACCAGCTTCATTATTCAAAAGAATCTTGGTTGCTTCGGTGATGGCGGCGCTGTCATGACCAATAATTCCGGCATGGCGGCTGAAATTCGCAAGCTGCGCAATCACGGATCGCCCCAGCGTTCTCAACACAGCGTGGGATACAACAGCCGGCTGGATGATATCCACGCCGCAGTGCTCAGCGTGAAATTGAAAGAGCTGGATAAATGGAACGACCTGCGCCGCGAGCGCGCAGCGGAATATGACGCAGGCCTGGCGGGCACCTCACTCAAGCTTCCCACCCGGCGGCCCGGCTTCCGGCACATTTTCCACCTCTACATCGTTGAGACCGAGCACCGCGACGACTTGCAGGCCTTTCTGAAAACGAAGGGCATCAGGGCGCTCACCCACTATCCCATTGCGATTCACCAGCAGGAAGGATATCCGTGGGGGCAGGGTGCCCGGATCTCCGGTTCGCTTGAACACACCGAGCGCTCGGCTGCCGAGGTGCTTTCACTGCCGCTGTTCCCGGAATTGACCTCGGATGAAGTGAAATTGGTCATCAAGGGAATTCTGGAGTGGGAGAAATCACGGAAGACCGCTACGGGTTCGGCGGGAGCCTAGTCGGCCGGTCCCAGGAATTTCCTGAACGATCATGATCTGCGTTGGCCATGGAAGGGCGGGGAACCTCTGCCCTTCTCAGGCTTGTGGGCGAAGGTCGCGAAGGCTGTTTGAGGGAGGTTTTGTCAAGGATGAGCGCGAAAAAAAAGTACAGCGTTGCTGTTGTCGGATTGGGGAAGCGTGGGATGCATCACGCTGATGCGTTCTTTAATAACGACCGGTTTGAGATCGTCGGCCTCTGTGATATTGACAAGGCCCGGGTGGAAGCCGCGGCCCAAAAATTCGGGCAGCCCAAGACGGGCACCGATGCCCAGGCTCTTTTGCGCGGCCTTAAGCCTGATGTCTTTTGTTTTTGCACATTGCCTCAGCTCCGCCTGGACATGATCCGCCTGGGCGTAGAGTCGGGCGCGCGTCTCATCGCCTTTGAAAAGCCCGTTGCGCTGACCACCAACGAAGCTCTGGAGGTGATGAAACTCGTCCGCGAGGGCAATGTGAAGACGGTGGTCAGCCACCAGCACCGCTACGGAGAGCACTATCAGAAAGTGAAAGAAATTATTGCCAG